>Ga0326727_10002801_pt1 | contig 57953 bp, 57 predicted proteins | sample MB2enrmetagenome_FD_207643 | JGI IMG/M metagenome (GOLD analysis project Ga0326727, IMG submission 207643) | Lab enriched peat soil microbial communities from McLean, Ithaca, NY, United States - MB29MY | ecosystem: Environmental > Terrestrial > Soil > Wetlands > Peat | place: USA: New York... | reverse complement strand
TTGCTGGAAGGTTCGCGCGTGCTCGATGCCTCCCCGCATCACGTCTCCGCGGAAGAAACAATCAAAATCTGCAAGGACTACGAGTTCCTGGTGCTGTTTACCTCGACGATGGGCTGGAAGAGCGACCAGCTTCTTGCCCAGGCCATCAAAGAGGTCCATCCGTCAATGCGCATTGCCTTTGTCGGCCCGCCGGTGACCACCGACCCGGAGCGTGCCCTGAACGAGTGCCCGGCGCTGGACTTCATCTGCCGCCGCGAGTTTGACTTCTCCGTCGTCGAGTTTGCACAGGGCAAGCCGCTCAACGAGATTCTCGGCATCAGCTACAAGAAAAACGGCAAGATTATTCACAACCCCGACCGCCCACAGGTGGAAGACCTGGACGCGATGCCCTGGGCCACCAAAATCTACAAGCGCGACCTGGATGTGACGCGCTACAACGTGCCCTTCCTGCTGCATCCATTCATCGCGCTTTACTCGTCGCGCGGCTGCCCGGCGCAGTGCACCTTCTGCCTGTGGCCGCAGACGTTGAGCGGCCACGCCTGGCGCAAGCGCTCCACCAGCGATGTGGCCGCCGAGCTGGCCTGGGCCAAGGAGAACTTCCCCGATGTGAAGGAGTTCTTCTTTGACGACGACACCTTCAACATTCAAGGTCCCCGGACGATTGAACTCTGCGAAAAACTGAAGCCATTGGGCCTCACCTGGAGCTGCACCTCGCGCGTCACCACCGACCGCAAGACCCTTCAAGCCATGAAAGAGGCCGGCTGCCGGCTGCTCATCGTGGGCTTCGAGTCCGGCGATCCGCAGATCCTCAAGAACGTCAAGAAAGGCGCCACGGTCGAGCGCGCGCGCGCCTTCGCTAAGGACTGCCACGACCTGGGCCTCTGCATTCACGCCGACTTCATCCTCGGCCTGCCAGGAGAGACCAAGGAATCAATCCGCAATACCATCAACTTTGCCAAGAAGCTGGATTGCGAAACCATCCAGGTCTCCATCGCCCACGCCTTCCCTGGGACCGAGTTCTATGATTACGCCAAGGCCAACGGCTTCATCGTGAATACCGCCGCGATGAGCGATGAAGGCGGCCACCAGATGGCCCACATCGAGTACCCCGGCTTGCCCATCGATTACGTTCTGGAGATGGTGCATCGCTTCTACGACGAGTACTATTTCCGGCCCAAGGCCGCCTTCCGCGTGGTCTGGAAGGCATTCGTGAATCGCGATCTGCCCCGGCTTTATGTCGAGGCCAAGTCCTTTCTCAAGCTGCGCGCGCAGCGCAACCTGATGGTGAAGGCGGCGCGCAGCAAGCAGGCCGAGCCCGCTAAAGCTAACGCATAGGTTTCGTTGAGCATCTCAAAAGCTCGTCATAGGACATAAATACCGATGGCTCACGCTAGACTTACGCCGCGACAATACCTGATCCTGGGGCTGATTTCTCTCTGCGCTCCGCTGGGCGACACCTGTCTGTCGCGCGGTATGACCGGCCTGCCGAACATCACCTTGGCCCATCCCATTACGCTCATCGCCGCGGTCTTCACTCCCTGGATCGCTCTAGGCATAGCGCTGCTCATTGGCTTCTTCGCCAGCTATTTGACCGCTCTTTCGTGGGCCGATCTTACTTTTGTACTGCCCGCTACAGCCTTCGGCAACGTGATTGTCGCCCTGTTCGCACGCTTTTTTTTACATGAAACGATTTCGCTGGAACGCTGGGCGGGGATTGTGCTGATTACCGTGGGCGTGGGCTTCGTGGCGCATGGGCCATCGTTGACTGTAAGGCCGGCGATTCAACCGGAGACTATGGCCGAGACAGCGGATACGGAAATGGAGCAGTCGAGATGACGATTCCCTCCCCTTCTCCGCAACCCGGCTTTTGGGCCGCAACCGCCATGATCGCGGCCATTATCCTCGCCTCGACCGCCGGCGAAGTGATGACTGCCGCGGCCATGAAGTCCATTGGCGACTTAGACGAGATTCGCGCCCGCTCAGGCCTCAAGGGCGCCATTCGTGCCGTCTTCACCTGTCCGCTGTTTTTTGCTGGAGTGAGTTTTCTGGCTCTGGCCTTCTTTTCCCTGCTCTTCGCTTTGAACCACATGAACCTGAGTCTGGTGGCTCCCGCATCAGCCTCGCTCACGCTAGTCACCAACGCCATCGCCGGGAAGCTTTTTCTCAAGGAGAATGTCGACCGGCGGCGCTGGGCTGCGGCCGTGCTGGTGTGTATTGGAGTTTATTTACTGGCCCATTGAGGCACGCTCAACGGCCCCTGCGCAGAAGCCAGATCGCCGTCACCGTCGCCAGAAAAACAAGATATGGCGCCACCCGATGCGCCATCAGTGCCGCCGGCGCGGATACTCCGGCCATGACCACGCCACCGGACGCGATTGCCGCAATAAATAACACTACGGTCAGCACGCATACCGCCCACTCTACCCCGCTGAGCCTGGCCGCATGATGGGCATGAATGAGACTGATAAGGAGAATGACCGCCGCAAGGGAGATGAACTTGTGGATAAACCCGGCAGGGCCGCTGAAAGGCTTCCCTGCGTGGCTCAACCAGAAACCGGAGAGAAAGACGACGAGAAGAGAAAGAATGACGCCGAGAGCTCTGGCTTGTATCGCGCCCATGGCACACCTCAATGATGCTGGATTCAGGCAACATCCTATAATACCGGACCGTATTACCCGCGATTGTCACTGCACACTACGTCTGTATTCTCCTCTTCCGGCAAGCTGTGAGCTCTGTGTGCAAACCCGGCAATTAGAGATGTGGCAACGAAAAAGAGTAGCGGATAGGAAAAAAGAAAATTCAGGTTTGTCAGTGTCTGGTTCGAATCGTTCTTCAAATGAAATATCTGACCAAGAACTACCTCGACAGGCACCCATCCCAAAGAAGCGGCAAGCGACCAGGGCCATAGCGTTGCAAGCAATCGTTTCGGACCAGCCGATAGATTCTTTCGCCACCAGGTGTGTGGCTTGTTGATTCTGCCCGCGCCAATGCAGGCTGCAATCAAGAGCGAGATAGGCCCGAATCCTCCGCCGACCAGCAGAAGAAGAATGGATAGCAGCGACAGAACCGTGGCGCCATGCTTCTTGTGAACAAACGCGACGGACCATAGTATGATCGACATGCCGACAAGGATCGCTAGGATGCCGGTCACGAGAAAATTGGGAATGACCGTCATGGCCGGCTCGTGGCCGAAGGGGAATGGCAGCCCCGGCCCGCTCACGGCCATTATCCTCATGGACGTTGGCACGACACTCCCCTGAAGTGTCTCGAAGTAGCCGTGCTCCATGCCGAGCAGTCCGGCATAAATTCCGAATACCGTTGTGGTCACTCTGACGGCGTCAATACTGCGCCAGGTCATTTTGCGATTGTGCGGGTCAGTCTGCGTCATTCCTCGGTCACTCTCTTTCGATATTTTGGGAAATAGATCGTCCAGCGCTGAACCAATCAGCATCAGCGAATCAATCGCATCATTCCCCGCGGCTCCAAATCCGGATTGAGAATGGTTCGCGGTTCGCCAATGCTCATGCAAAGAGCCTCGGCAGCCAGATGGCCTGACCGAGCCGCGCTCTCCATCGTCGAAGGCCAACCGGTCGCGGTCCAGTCACCCGCCAAAAACAGATTCGGCCAGGGCGAAACGGCATTGGGCCGTGCGGAATCAATCCCCGGAGGCACGCCGAAGGTGGCGCGCATCTCCTTCACCAACGCAACCTTCTCCAGCTTTGCTTCTTTCATGCGCTGAAAGAACTCTGTAAGCTCACTGAGCGCCTGCTGGATTGCGGCCTCGCGCGGTAAGGCTGCAAATGAGCGTGTGGCGCTGACAACGAGCTCGATGTAATGCCCGCTGCGCCCTTGCAGCTTCGACTGGTTGTACATCCAGTGTATCTCGCTATCCAGTAGAACTGCGTGTTCCAACTCGGTAATCTCGCTGTCAAACCACAGATGCACGCTGCAAATCGGCCAATGCTCATGGCGCTCAATCTGGCGCTCCAAATTCTCCGCGCCTTCCTCGGCGGGCAGGTGGGACAATAACTTCTGCGTCGCCTCGAATGGCAATGCCAGAATTACAAAATCCGAAACCAACTCGCCAGTGCGCGTGCAAATCAGCCACTGCGCTGACGTTTCATTCCAGGCCGCGCCTTCCACGTGCGTGTTCAACAGCACGCTGCCGCCGCGTTCGGCAAGAAACTGCGGCACGCCCGCGTAGAGTTCGCTCAACGGGACCGTGCTCATTCCCATGCTGCCTGCTTCCGCTGAGTTCAGGAACAGTTCGCGGATGACTTTAGCCGCGTAGGGCACGGAAATCAGATCAATCTCCGCATTCAATGCGCTGGCAATCACCAGCCGCCAAAAGCGATTGATTGCGCCCTCAGTCTGCTTGTGACGGCGCAGCCAATCGCCCAGACTCTCGCGCGTGTCGAGGAACGCGGCGGGCTTCATTATCGCGCGCATCGCACGACCCAGCGCGAGTTTGTCGGCGAGCGTGAAGGCCTTGGCGTTGAGAAAGCTGGGCGCGCTGTGCAGTGGCGCAGGAAGCCGTAGCGGTCCCAGCTCGAATGGACCCAATCGCGACCGTCGGCCTCCCGGCTCGATCATCGTCATCTCGCGAGTCCAGTGAATGCGGTCCGCGACGCCGATGCGGCGATAAAAACCGAGCAGATTGGTGCAGCAGCCAAAGAGAACATGCTGGCAGTTGTCGATGACCTCCTTGACTCCCGGATGCAGATACGACGAAGCCCGCCCGCCCAAATAGCCGCGCCGCTCGACTAACTGCACGCGGAAGCCAGCCTCGGCCAGGGCGCAGGCTGCGCTCATGCCGGCTACGCCTGCACCGATAACAGTGACGACTTTCCGCGGATTTTTCTTCAAACCGGTCAATAATTCATCCATACCTTCGGCATTACATCAAGGAAACAGTCGCGTCCACCCCATTCGCGCAAGGCCAACAACTAGAATACCGAGCTTTTGCGGCAAGGGCACGCTGGCGCGATGCGAAAATACATCGTAATCCGCTCGCTCGATGCGCTTGAGCAAGCCGTGATAGATGGCGACCAGCACCCACAGGGCTGGACGGCTCTCGATGTCGATTAGGGGCAATAACTCCAGGGCCGACCAATAAAAGACCCGCGCGCGCCGGGCAATGGCTGCGAGCAATGCGCGTTCGCTGTCCGTTGGCGGCGCACCGGGAATGCGATGCAGCAGGGAATCCAGTGAAACATTGTGGGCTGCTAATGCTTCAAGCGGCAGATAGACGCGATTGCGTTCCGTATCCTCGGCCACATCACGCAGAATGTTGGTAAGCTGGAAGGCGATGCCGGTCTCCTCGGCCAGCTTCTCGGCACGCGGGTCGGTGTAGCCAAAGATGCGAATGCAGACCAGGCCCACAACCGAGGCTACCAGATAGCAGTAGCGATAGAGATCGGCGAAGGTGGCGTAGGTGTCCGGTGTGTCCATTGAGGCCCGATCTAGGTCCATGGTCACGCCCTCAACCAACTCATCGAGCAGGTTGAGCGGAATCTGGAAGCGTGCGGTACAATCGCGTACGGCAAGAAAAACCGGATCGACCGTAGAGCCACCTTGGCAGACTGAGCGCCACTCGGCCAGCCAGGCTTCGAGAGAGCGGCGGCGTTGATCGCGGGAAAGGGATTCATCGTCGGCCAAGTCATCGGCCCTGCGCATGAAGGCATAGATGGCGCAGATGGCGTTTTTTCTTGATTTTGGAAGAGCGATAAAGGCGTAGTAAAAATTCTTCGCCTCGCGGCGCGCAATGGCGCGGCAGGCCGCGTAGGCTCTGGCCAGCGTGATTTCGTCCGATGTGAGTGCCTGGGTCACGCCTTTCCTCAACTCCGCTTGCCAAGGCGCATGAAGGGCAGCAACTTGCCGCTTACGGCGCGCAGCAGCAGCGCCAGTTTCCTGCTCTTCGAGATTGCCGGCCTGAAAGTAAGCACATCGTAGCCCTGCCGCTCGATGGCGCGCAAAATCTCCATCCCGCCACGGCTAAACAGGTCCAGGTCCAGCGCCAGGTCGCGGTGGACTCTGCCGATCAGCGGCAGGCCCTGCACAAAGAGTTCCCGCGCATGATCGACCTCGCAGCGCATCAGTCCGCGAAACTCGGGCGTGGCAACGCCCTCGGCGATTTGCTCCTCGCTGACGCGAAAGACCTCCATATCATTTCTCGGAATATAGATGCGGCCCCTGGCGTAATCCTCACGCACGTCCTGCCAGAAGTTGGCCAACTGCAGGGCTGTACATGTGTAATCGGAGAGGCGAAAGTTTTCTTCGCTCGATTCGCCGCAGGCGTAGAGAACCAGACGGCCTACGGGATTAGCCGAGTAGCGGCAATACCCCAGCACATCCTCGATGGTCTGGTAGCGACTGACGATTTGGTCCTGGCGGAAGGCGACCAGCAGATCGGCAAACGGCTCCTTGGGAATGAAACACTCGCGAATCGTTTCCGCCAGCGCGACAAAAACAGGATGGCGCGCGCTGCCTTCGTAACAAGCATCGAGTTCCCGGCCCCACAGATCGAGCAGGGCCATAGCCTGTGCGGGGTCGCTTACCTCGTCTCCCAGATCGTCGGAGACGCGGCAGTAGGCGTAGATGGAGTGAAAATGAGGGCGCAGATCTTTGGGCAGAAACCACGAGGCAACGTGGAAGTTTTCGTAGTGCGACTCGGCTAGCCGCTTGCACCAGGCGCGCGCTTCGCCGAGCGTGGGCGCGACATCAGGGATGCGATAGCTTTCCGGCAATGCGGCCCAACCGCGGGCGAGCAGTTCCTCTTCCTGCAGCGCATCCCTGTTCTGCTTCCCGTTCTTCAATTCCTCAGCTTCCGTCGTCATGGCTTGACCTCAGGGCACAATGGCGGTTTTAATTTCGCTGCCGCGCTTCATCAGCTTCTCAAAGACGCGGTTGAGCTCGTAGAGGTGAGCGTGGCCGGTGATAAAAGCTCCTGCCTGAAAGCGGCCGCTGGCAATGAGGTCGAGCGCTTTGCGGCAGATGGCCGGAGTGTGGTGGAAGGTGGCGCGCAGGGTAATGTCGGAATAATGAATGCGATTGGTATCGAGCGAGACGTGAGTGTCCAAGGCGCATCCGCCAAAGAAGTTGACCGTCCCGCCCTTGCGCACCATTTCCACTGCTTCTTCCCAGGCCTCGGGCACGCCGACAGCCTCTATGGCGATGTCCACGCCGCGATTCTTATCGGTTAGCGCGCGGGTTTCACTGATGGCTTTGCGAATGCTGATGGTCTGCACCACGTGGGCCGCGCCCAACTGGCGCGCCGCCTCCACCTGGCCGTCATGCTTGACGATGGCGATGACCTTGCAGCCGGCCAGGGCAGCTACGTGCAGAATCATCAATCCTAACGGGCCGCCGCCGATCACGGCCACCGTGTCTTCAGGGTGTGGGCGCGAGTCCTCAAAGCCATGTACCGCGCAAGCCAGCGGCTCGGTCAGCGCCGCATGCTCCAGCGGAACATGATCCGGCACATGCAACGTATTCATGGCCACGATTCGGGCCGGGATGCGTATGAACTCGGCATAGGCGCCATTGTTGAATAGCAGATCGTCGCATAGGTTTTCCTGGCCGCGAACGCAGAAATAGCACAGGCCGCAGGGTGCGGAGTTGAGCGCGACTACGCGGTCGCCGGATGCAAAATCCGTAACTCCCGCGCCGGCCTGGACCACCGTTCCCGCCAACTCATGGCCAAATAGGGACGGGGGCACAATCATGCGCGCATGATAGCCCCGGCGGAAGACCTTCAGATCGGTACCGCAGGTAAGCGCAGCGCCCACACGGACAATCAGCTCGCCGGGCCCAATCTCGGGAACCGGCACCTGTTCAATGCGAATATCCTCGCGGCCGTGGAGGACCGCGGCATTCATAGTGCTGCGGCCGTGTAGGAGCGCGTGTTCGACCGTTCTGCGGCCCAGGCTGACGGCGGATTCGACCTTCTTACGGCCTTCGACCACCACCGTCTCGACGGTGTTTAGGCCGGCCTCAACCACCGTCTCGACAGTATCGAGGCCTCCTTCAACGACTTTCTCGGCCTTCTTGCGGCCCTCTTCGACAACCGTCTTGACGGTCTTGCGGCCCCGGAGGATCGCGGCTTTTACCTTGCTTGCCATCTCTCTCCTCCTATTCTGAGCCGCCGCCCAGCACGGGTTCAATCATAATCTTCATCGAGTCTGCCTGGGGGTGAGAAGCGACTTCGATGGCCTTTACCGCCTCTTCCAACGGAAAGCGGTGCGAGATGAGTTGCGTCAGATCAAATCCCTTGTGATAGCCGCCCAAAATCAGCTCTTCCACCTCAGGCTGTATCGCCGTCGAAGCAGAGTAGGAACCAAGCAGGGTTTTCTCGTCCATGCAGACGGCTCCGGGGTCGAAGCTGGCTACTTCGTGCTGCGTCTGGGCAAAGAGCATGACCTTGCCGCCGCAGCGCACCGCGTCCATTGCAGTTGGTATCAGCGCTTTGCCGCCCACAGCCAGCAGGACGGCATCCGCGCCGCGGCCCTCAGTTGCGGCCAGAACGCGCTCCAGAACATTGGCTGCATGGATGGGTTCGTGCAATCCGAACTTTGCGGCTATGGCGTGGCGTTCAGGATACAAATCGGAGGTGAGCACGCGAGCCCCGGTGCGTCGCGATAGTGCTGCCAGCATGATTCCGATGGGGCCCTGGCCGATCACCAGCACCGTTTCGTCGGCGGCTAGATTGAGCAGCTTCACGGCCTTCAGAACGGTGTTCACGGGCTCAATGAAGGCCGCCTGCTCAAAGGGCACACCGTCGGGAATCCGCACCACGCCGCCCATCGAGACAATCCAATCCATCACCCGGATGTACTCTGCAAAGCCGCCGCCAGAGGGCTCCATGCCGGCCGTTGCGCCCACCTTCTTGTAAACCGCGCACTGCGCATGCGTTTGCTTGCGGCAATAGTAGCACTGACCGCAGGGAACGTGATGGAAAACCATCACCCGCACGCCGACGGCAAACTTCGTCACGCCTTCGCCCACCGCAACGATGGTTCCGGCCATCTCGTGGCCAAAGATGCGCGGCGCGGAGTGTGAGCCGGTGTGAATCTTCTTCAGGTCCGTGCCGCAGATGCCGCATGTGGCAATTTTAACCAGCAATTCGCCGGGCCCAATTTGCGGAACGGGCACGATTTCCAGGCGCAGATCGTTGACTCCGCGATAGACCACGGCCCGCATAGTGGCGGGGATACTCGACTTGAGCCGGAGTTCAGCGTTGGTGGTTTGGGTTGTCATCGCGCTTGCTTGCGGGCCCTCGTTCATCCTCGTTCATTCTTGTTCATCCAGAAAATCGAGCAGAGACTGCGCGATGTTGCGGGCAGCCTTCCTGCTATTTTCGCCCATCCGGATGAGCGCGGACCAGTGCCAGGAGCGGAGCAGGACGAAAACTATGAACCGGGCCAGTTTGAACTGGCCGCCTGGCGAAATAAATCTATTGAAATCAGGCAGTTGGTCGTTGTAACCATCGCTGATTCCCTTGATGCAATAAAACCGGATGCCGCGCATGCGAGCCAAGCGCGCAACCCCCGCGGCCTCCATATCAACAAGGGCGGCTTCGTAGGTGGAGGCCAGACGTTTCTTCTCCTGCAGATCGGCGACGCGAGGGCTGGTCACCAGCCAGCATTCATTGGGTGGACCGGCGGTAACAAAGCGCTCTCCGGTGCGGGCGTCGATAACGGCGGAGACGTCAAAGGCCTCACCCGGGGCAAGCTCCTCGCGCAAGGCTCCGGCCCAGCCAGTGGAGATGACTTTGTCGACGGGGCCGAGTTTTTCAACCTCGGCAAAGGCCTTGGTGGCCTGGTTCACGCCCGCTCCGGCGCTGGCGGCAATCCATTCGCCATCGTCAAAGTGCCTTCTCCAGAGATCAACGCCGTTCGAGCACGAGTAATGCCAGCCGCGCGTCAGCGGCTTGAGTTCGGCGGGCATGGCGGCGATGATGGCGATGCGCGTCATTGCGCATATCCATGCGCGCGGAACCATTCAATCGCGGCCTTCATCGCCGGGTTGACGGGCAGGATGCGGAAGCCCAGCTTCTGCTGCGCGTGAGCGCTCGAGGCGTACATCTTCTTGCGGCCCATGCGCACCTCTTCCAGCGTGGCGCGCGGCTCGAGTCCGCGAATGCGGCCGGTAATCCACTCCTCGAAGAAGGCATAAGTCGCGGCCACGATGAAGGGAATCTTCACCGTCGGCGACTTGAGGCCGGTAATCGCCGCCATCTTGTCGAGAATCTGCTTGAGGGTGAGGTTTTCGCCGCCCAGGATGTAGCGATGGCCGGATTGGCCTTTAGTAAGTGCGGAGACGTGTGCGCGAGCGACCTCAGCCACATCGACCAGGTTCAGCCCGGTGTCCACGTAAGCGGGGAATTTTCCGTTCAAAAAATCTACAAAGATGCGTCCTGTGGGCGTGGGTTTGGCGTCGTTCGGTCCAATCGGAGTCGTCGGGTTGAGGATGATAACCTTCTGACCGGCCTGCGCGGCCTTGATGGCCTCCTGCTCGGCGAGGAACTTGGAGCGCTTGTAGTGGCCAACCATGTCGGCCAGCGAAACCGGCGTGTCCTCGTTGATGACCATGCCGTCGGTGCGGAAGTGCATGGTGGCCACGCTGGAGGTGTAGACAAAGCGCTTGACCTTGGCCTCGCGTGCCAGCCGCAGCAGCTCGCGCGTGCCGTCCACATTGACCTTGTACATCGCCTGCGGGTCGGGAATCCAGAGCCGGTAGTCGGCGGCCACATGGACCACGGCATCGCAGCCGGCAAGCGCGGGCTTGAGCGATTGCGGCACACTCAGGTCGCCCACGTGCGTCTCGCCCTTGATTCCTTCGAGGTTACTGAGGTTGCTGGTCTTGCGGACCAGCAGGCGCAGCTTAGCCCCGTCTGCGGCCAAAGCCCGGGCCACATGGTGGCCTATAAATCCCGTTGCGCCTGTGAGAAAGATTTTCATAGCAAGACTCTCGGAGAACTCTCAGGCTCTCCAGTCATTTTAACCATAGATCGTACTTGCCGGAATTGAGGTCATTGGCAACTTCTTTGAGGAGTTGCTCTGAAACTATGCAACCAGATTGTGTTTGCACTTTCAAATTTGACGACTGCAATGACAGTCGCAACTCCTCGAACCTCTTGCTGTTGAATTTCCGAATTCCTGCTAGTGCGTAGCTCTTGGCCTGAGGATTGCCTGTTGCGTACAGCCGTTCCAGTGCATCAAGTGCAACTCCCGACGGCTGTGTCATGATCACCCTGAAGTCGGCTTCGCCTTTGGATATTCTTCCTGCGAAACCTGTTCCGCCAAACGCGAATGTACCGGTGGTTGATATTCGCTTCAAGGCTAATGATAAAGAATCCTGTGAGTATGCGCCGACACCAAGCAACAACAGAAAAGCAACTGCAGTCCAACGTTTCATGAATAATACCTGTCGACTACTATTCCAACGCCTCCGGCGCTAGTCCGATATTCTTCTCGCCCGCGGCCTTCTTTGCATTGTAAGCCTTCACCCAATCTTCCCAGTGCTTTCCGGCGGCGCGGTCCTTGCCGCTGAATTCGATGCGGGCGATCTCTGCATAGCTTACCTTACGCTTTTCCGGCGCCGTGGGCGTGTAATACTGCGCCCATGACTCGGCCAGTGTGGCGCCGGTATGGCAGTTGAAGATGAAGGCCTCAATGCGCTCGCCGCTTTTGAGCGTCAGTGTCACGTCGCCGCGATAATCGAGCGCCTTCTCGAGAGCGTCACGCAGATCGTCGTCAGAAGCAAGTTCGGGAACCCAGCCTTCCAGGTTTTCGTGCTCCGTGCCGGGAGCCAGTTCCAGTTCCTCGACCTGCGCAAGCGAGTACTTTTGCACTTCAGCGGTCATGCGTTGATCTCCTCGGGTACGCGCTCAGGATATTCGATCTGCACCAGGTTTATGTGCGTCGCGGCCTGCTGCGAATCAAAATCATTCAGCATCTTCAACGCGTGCGGATCGCGATAGCTGCTGAAGGTTCCGCGCACCATGGCCAGAAAGCCCTTCAGCGATCCAAAGCCATCGATCACCGCGGTGGTTTCATAGCCGCAACTGACCATGCAGTTGGCGCACTTCGGATTGCCACTGGCGACTCCGTAGTTTTCCCAGCTGGTGGTTTCCAGCAGTTCCTTGTAACTCTCCGCGTAGCCTTCCTGGAGAAGGTAGCAAGGCTTTTGCCAGCCGAAGATGTTATAGGCGGGCATTCCCCATGGCGTGCATTCGTAGTTGCGGCCGCCCATCAGGAATTCAAGAAACAGGGGCGACATATTGAACTTCCACGTGGGCTTGCGATTGGAGAGAATGGCGCGGAAGAGGCGGCGCACACGGGCGCGTCCCAGGAAGCGATTCTGGTCCGGGGCCTTTTCGTAGCTGTAGCCGGGGGATAGCACCACGCCCTCGACGCCCATGCCCATCACTTCATCGAAGAAGGCACGGACACTATTGGGATCGGCACCGTCGAAGAAAGTGGCGTTGGTGGTTACGCGAAAGCCGCGACGGACTGCCTCCTGAATGCCCTCGACGGCGATATCGTAAACGCCCTCGCGACAGACGGAAAAGTCATGATGCTCGCGCTGGCCGTCCAGGTGCACCGAGAAGGTGAGATACTTTGACGGCGTAAACTCCGGCAGGCGCTTTTTAAGTTCCAGCGCGTTGGTGCAGAGATAGATGTATTTTTTGCGCGCCACGAGGCCGTTTACGATCTCGACGATCTGGGGATGCAGCAGCGGTTCGCCGCCGGGGATGGAGACCATGGGCGCGCCGCACTCCTCTATCGCCGCAAAACATTCCTCGGGCGTGAGCTGCTTTTTAAGAATATGCGGCGGATACTGCACCTTGCCGCAGCCGGCGCAGGCCAGCGAGCAGCGGAAGAGCGGCTCCAGCATCAACACCAGGGGATAGCGCTTGACGCTGGTGAACCTCTTTTTCAGCACATAGCTGGCTACCGTAGCCATCTGGGAGATAGGAATAGACATCTTCTGATAAACCTCCAGCGCCGTTGAACGGCACGTTTCATAAGTACTGTTTGTAGCTGCTAGCTGCTTGCGCGTTCCATAGTTCGGCAGTAATTGGTGAGAGCCATCAGCGGGAAGTATTGGCGGTAGAGGGTGTAGGCCAGGTAAAAAACTCTGGGGAAGCCTGTTCCCGTGATGATGCTCTGCCGAGTCGCGCCTTCTCCGATTGATTCATCCCAACTGCCATCTATCTGTTGCCGCTCCAGCAGCCAGCGCACGCCCTTGGCAAGCGAGTCGGAGCGGTCATCGCCGGCGGCCAACAGGCCCATCAGCGCCCATGCTGTCTGCGACGGAGTGCTCGGCCCCACACCGCGCGTGTCGGGCTCGTCGTAAGTACCGCAGCTCTCGCCCCATCCGCCGTCGGTGTTTTGCACCATGCGAATCCACTCGGCGGCCTGCTGCACCTGCGGCTCGTGATGATCGATGCCGATAGCGTCCAGCCCGCGCAACACCAGGAAGGTCCCGTAGATGTAGTTCACGCCCCAGCGGCCAAACCAGCTTCCATCCGGCTCCTGCTCGCTCAGGATGAACTGAATGGCCTTCTCCACGCGCTTGTCGCTGCGCGTGTAGCCATAACTGGCCAGCATCTCCAGCATGCGCCCGGTAATGTCTACCGTGGGCGGGTCCAGCATCGCGTTGTGATCCGCAAAGGGGATGTACTGAAAAATCATCTTGGTATTGTCTTTGTCAAAGCTGCCCCAGCCGCCATTCTTGCACTGCATGGCGAACTCCCACGCGATGGCGCGCGCAGCCACCTGGTGCTGGTAGCGTTCGCGGGGATTGTCCACCTTGGTTAGCGCCATAAGCACCTGGGCGGTGTCGTCGGTGTCGGGATAAAACTCGTTGTTGAACTCGAAAAACCAGCCGCCGGGTTCGGTGTTGCGCACCTTCACTGCCCAGTCGCCCTTTTGGCGAACCTCTTTGGTGAGCATCCAGTCCACGGCCTTGAGCATGCGCGGGTCGTCTCGCTCCACACCCGCTTCGCCCAGGGCGAAGACCGCCTGCGCCGTATCCCACACTGGCGACATGCAAGGCGTCATGCGGAAGGTCGGTTCCGGGACCTCCGCGGTCGGCGATTGCTCTATGCCGAGTTTTTCGAATTCGTCGCGCGCACGGATTACCTGCGGGTCGTCCTCGGAGTAGCCCAGGCAACGCAGAGCAATGATGGCGTTCAGCATGGCCGGATAGATGGCGCCCAGACCGTCACTCATCTCCAGCCGCTCCAGCAGCCACTTTTCCGCCTTTTTAATGGCCAGCGCGCGCAGTGGGCGGATGTGCACTGCTTCCGCCCAGTGCATAAGCCTGTCCAGAATAATGAAAAAATTTCGCCAGGAAAAGATGAACTTGCGGTCCCTGCGCAGTCGCAAGATGGAGTTTGCGCGGCCCCCCACGAACAACTCGTCGATACCCTGCTCGGAGGGAATTCTCTTGAACGGCTTTTTGGCGTACATGATGGCCAGCGGAACAAGAATTCCCCGCGACCAGGAAGAAATCTCGTAGATATTGAAGTAAAACCAGTTGGGAAAGAGCACGATTTCCGGAGGAATGGCGGGCACCGCGTCGTAGTCGTACTCGCCCAGCGCGCAGAGATACATCTTGGTGAAGGTGTTGCACGCTAATACGCCACCATGCTCCAGAACCCAGGCGCGGCACTTGGCCAGCCGCGGGTCTTGAGAGCCGACGCCCATCAGCTTGGCCGAGGAGTAGCACTTGACCGACAGCGAGATGTTGCCCGGACCGCCGGGATAGATGCTCCAACTGCCGTCCTCGTTTTGGTAGCGCATCATCTCCGTGAGCGCCCGCCGCAGCCGGCCCGGATCGCCGCTTTCGAGAAGCGTGTGCAGAAAGATGTAGTCAGCCTCGAGCATCGCATCGGCTTCCAGCTCCCCGTTCCAATAACCGTCGGGATGCTGGCGAGAAAACAGGTACTCCCGGGCGCGGGCAATGGCCGACTCAACATCTGCCAGGTCCGCGTCCATCCGCCCAAACCGGGGCGTTGCTAATTGTGTCTTCCCTTGCTGAATGCTCATCGATTCAAACGCCTCAGAACTTATTCCCTGTTCCCTGTCTTCACCTGACCGGCACGGTCGCTGTCCCGCCAGCGCTGCCGATGGCCTGCACAATCTCCGGCGGGAGGCCGAAGCGCACGTTTTCCGGCATGACCTCAACCTCTTCGACGTTGTCGAAGCCGTTTTGACGCAGGTAATTGACTACATCCTCGACCAGCACCTCGGGAGCCGAAGCGCCGGCCGTGACCGCAACCGTGCTGACGCCCTTCAACCAGGCCGGGTCAATGGCCTGAGAGTTGTCGATCAGATAGCCGATGGTTCCCAGATTGCGCGAAACCTCGACCAGGCGGTTGGAGTTGGAACTGTTGGTTGAACCTACTACCAGCACCAGGCCGGCATTATGCGCCACGTTGCGGACCGCAACCTGCCTGTTTTCCGTGGCATAACAGATATCCTGTGATTGGGGGCCGACGATATTGGGATACTTTTCCTTAAGGGCGTGAATAATGTCCCGCGCCTCGTCCAGCGAAAGCGTGGTCTGGGTCAGGTAGGCCACGCGATTGGGATCGGGCACCTTGAGAGCCGCGACCTCAGCTACGTTGGAAACCACTTGGGTCGCCTGCGGCGCTTCGCCCAGTGTGCCTTCGATTTCATCGTGGTCGCGGTGGCCAATCAGCACCAGCGAGTAGCCTTGCTTGGCAAACTTGACCGCCTCGATGTGGACCTTGGTGACCAGCGGGCAAGTGGCGTCGATGACCCTGAGGTGGCGGCGTTTGCTGATATCCCGCACTGCCGGCGAGACTCCGTGGGCCGAGTAGATCACGCGCTGCCCGTCGGGAACATCGTCAATTTCATGAACAAAAATTGCGCCTTTTTCCGCCAGCTCGTTCACAACATAGCGGTTATGCACAATCTCACGGCGAACGTAGATGGGCGCGCCAAAGGTTTCCAGCGCGATTTTGACAACGTCGATGGCACGCACGACACCGGCGCAGAAGCCCCTCGGCTTGAGCAACAACACCCTCTTTTGGCTGGGGGAAGTCTCGGAGCGGTTACCCTTCGAGATGGAATGAGGCAGAGTTGTGGTCACACCTTAGTATACCAATCAGCCAATGGAAGGGACATGTACTCTGGATTCAGGGTGCCTGCCGAACGCGCCATGGTCTCAGAACACTATAGAGAGGCGTAGCGGTCGCGTTGGCCTTGCTGGCACTCAGCAGCTTCCGCCGGACGAGCCAGCCTACAGCGGTTTGCGCCGAACTCTTGGAGACTCCAATAGACTCGGCCAGTTCCTGGTAACTGATCTGCACCGCCGACGCGCGCCGCTGCTCCTCGGAGGCCAGCCACAGGTAGACAAGAAAACTGACCGGCCTCTTGTCGTGCCCCACCAGGTCGCGCATCAACGCGTCGGTCACATAATCGTCGAATTTAGCCATTGCTATACCGGATATCAGTATAGCCTTAACTACCTGATTGCAAAGCTTAAATCGTCACGATATATTTCGAGAATCTCAACAAGGAGGTCGCGCATGATTCGCGGAATCAAAATCGTCAGTATCCCCGTCAGCAACCAGGATCGATCGCTAAAGTTTTACACCGAGCAAGTGGGATTCAAGGTGGCAACCGATCAAGCCTTTGGCCCTGGTCAGCGATGGATTGAACTTCTTATCCCAGGTTCAGATGTGAACCTGGCTCTCTTTACACCTGAAGGTCATGAGAATCGCATCGGCAGCTTTCAACCGGTCACCTTCTGGTGCGACGACGTCTTCGCTACAGCCAAGCTGCTCAAGTCGAGGGGTGTGGAACTAGCCGCCGAGCCCAAGAAGGAAGTGTGGGGAACCATGGCAACCTTCAAAGATCCGGACGGAAACCAGTTCGTCTTCTCCAGCCGGTAAAACAATCGGGGGCTCTGGTCGCGCGGGTCGACTCCAGGTCTCAAAAACGAGGCCTGGAGCGCCCTGCTCAGGGAATCCTGGTCCACACCTCAGTCCGTCCCAGCAGGGAGATGCCGATATAGCCGCGCATGTGGAGAATGTCCTTGCCCTCAGACCAGATTTTGCCCTTGTATTCCTTCCCATTCTCCGGGTCCACAACCGTGCCACCCACCCAGTCCTCTCCGTCCGGATGGAAGTTGCGCATGATCACCATGCCCAGGATGAGCTGGTTCTTGTACTCGCCGGAACACTTGTCACATACGTCCTGCGGCGTGCGGCCGGGACGCACCTTGGTGACCTTGCCAAACAGTTGGCCGTTTAACAGGTAGGTTTCCACCGTGCCTGCCAGTTTGCCATCGATGTAGGTCTGCCAGTGGCCGACGGCGTTCTGAAGTTTCGGCGTGAGTTGCTGTGCTTGTGCTCCGGCAACGGATGCCAGTGCTAAACAAGCTAGAGCCATGATGCACAGGACGTTGTGTCGAATCGTATTCAAGATGACCTCCCCTTTGGATGGATTATAGAGCGACCAAGGTACTCTTCGGGGGATGAGGCTGGAAGATCGCATCCCAGGCTTCAAAGGCGAGAGCTGGAACAACCGACCGGCGAAAAAGCGGCCTTTTTGAGCCAAAACGGGGCCTTTTTAGGCCAAAAAAGGGGCAAAATCACGGGTTAGAGGTTACTGATCAGTTAACAGGCTGAAATTATATCTTGTTGATTCCGTGTTAGTTACTTACGATGAAGGGGCCGAAAAATGATTTCCACAGGGTAGGGGGGGTGGGGGTCAGCCCTAAAACAGAGAAGAAAGAGCGAAAAATAGGGAAGATGCAAGGCCCTTTTCACTGATCAATTCCATAGTACGCGCCGGGAGGGAAATAATCTGCAAACCCCAGTAGCCACCTACAGAGGGGGGCTGGCCCCTTCGGCTGCGCTCAGAGCAGGCTATCCAGGCAGACGCACTTCGCGCTTGGGGTTCGTGGTATCCCAAGCCCAAAAGCGGGACCTGAGGCATCTAGCCATCAAGCGTGTTTGTGGTGGCGTTCGACGTACTCGCGCAAGGCGGAGTTCATACGTGTTTGGTAGCCCTGGCCCTGGCGCTGAAACCAGTCAAGAATGTCGGCGTCTATGCGTAGCGAAAGAGGGCGCTTGATGGGGCGATAGAACGGTCCGCGCACCGCATGGCTCCAATCGGTGATGGGCGGCATATCGGTGGTGTCGATCTCGCTGTCGGGCATTGCGGCCAGTGCGTCATGCTCAGCCTGCAACTCCGGGGTTAGCGGCTCTGGATTACCTCTCTTCATATTCCTGCCTCTCATGGGCCTCCGCCTTTCTTGCGCTGATGATTCTTCCGGCTCCAGCTTCATCCTCGGGCCAGGTGTGAACGACGTAGAGGACAACGATTCCATCCGTGCTTGGTGAGCCGAGTGTCCTCCACCGTTCCTCGATGGGATACGGATCGAGAACCGATATGCACAGAGAATCACCCAAGGCGCGTGCAGCGAGGTCGAAGCTGACCTTGTGCTTCTCAAGGTTCTTATTCGCCTTATCGGGGTCCCACGTCCAGCGCACAGGTCCTCCGTATATACAGTATTGTATCTACGTTTGCGATTGGTGTCAATGAAAAAGCGGGCAGAGAGTTAAATGCTGAATTTCAGGTTTCAAAAGCGGAACATGGGACATCCGGCAATCCGTAAGGCTTGAAATGTGGTCCTATTGTGACTACAATGAAGCTATATTCGAGGGATACAAACGAGGGTTGCCATGATTGCCGCCGATACTTATGTTCGCGCCCGCATTGACACAAAGACCAAAAAACGCGCAGCTAGCGCGCTGGAAGCGATGGGCCTGTCCATCTCCGACGCGATTCGCCTGCTGATGCTGCGGGTTGCCGACGAGCGTCGACTGCCCTTCGAGGTGAAGGCGCCCAACGCCGTCACCCGCAAGGCAATGGCGGAGCTTGAGGCCGGAAAGGGCAAGCGCTTTGCCAGCGTTGAAGCGCTGATGGCTGATCTTCATGCGGACGATTGAGCGCGTGGATTCCCACCCATTCGCAAAGAACGCGAAAGGATGGGGCACCCCGCTATCCCGATGAAAATAGCGTAAGCAATTCCAAACGCAGCCAGGAGCTATAGCCAAATGATGGTCCATCTTACGGTCCTAGTTTCCTCTTCAAGTATTCTGCTCATGCCAAAATCTCCCGATCTGATCAAGGCCATGGATGATGCCATCCGAGGTGACCTACAGAGCTTTAGTGATTCATTCTTCTGGCTAGCCCTTATGTCCTCTTTGATCGTTGTTATTGGAGTTGCCTTTGAAGGCCCAGAATTGCTTCATGAGTTATGGCCGAAGATGTTTCCAGTGTTTGCTAAACGTTGGGTAAAAAAGATTGGATTTATTGGATGGTTGTTAGTCGTTCTTGGAGTAGGGGGTGAAGTAATATTTGGGCTGCTAGAATACAAAGCCCAAGGACTATTGCAAACATTCAACGACATATTGTTGACTGATGCCCAACGCCAGAGTAGTGACGCGAATGAACGTGCCTCCATGAACGAGAAAGAAGCGGCGCAACTCAGGAAGGATGCTGAAGATGAGGCACTTGAGCGGGTCACATTGGAATCCGAGTTTGTCAAAGAAGAGCCGCGAATAACACTTCTTGAGTGGCACAAATCGCAGATAGCGAAGCGCCTACTGCCATTAGCGGGCCAAAAATTTTTAGTTGGCAATTGTTTCCGAATAGACGATACCGAGGCAATACGCGCAGCTTCTTCCCTGATGGGGACATTAGAACATGAGGCAAAGTGGATTAATGCCTGGGGGCCTTCGATGGGGGGTGGAGAAAACTGTTCCGGATCAGGTATGTTTGTTAGCGTCCCACCCAACGCAACGGAGGCAACCCGAAATAACGCAAAAGTGCTTTTCTCTCTTCTCCAAAATATCCTAAAGACGGGAGTCTTCTTGGACGATACCGGACCGTGGAAGTTATATGAGTTGCCTTTCGTAAAAGGAAGGTTAGACCAAGAAACAATCCTGATCATAGTGTTTGAGCACCCGTATCCTCTTTCTCCCCCCCACATCAGCAACGATGCAAAATAGAGCAGAATACCAAGAAAGTAAAATGCCAATTCCCTCACATGTGGAAATCGAACGACACCACCACCTACCTCCATCGCTCACCGGCTCGCGGCAATCATCTGGGCGGCGTGCTGGAGGCTGGTTTCGGTGACCTTTGCGCCGGAGACCATGCGGGCGATTTCGTGGGTGCGGGCGGGGTCGTCGAGGAGGCGGATTTGCATTTTGGTGCGGCCGGCGGACTCGTGTTTTTCAACGACGAAGTGCTGGTCGGCGAAGGCGGCGATCTGCGGTAGGTGTGTCACACACAGAACCTGCTGGCCGCGGCCGAGGGCCTTGAGCTTCTGGCCGACGGCTTCAGCGGCGCGGCCTCCGATGCCGATGTCGATCTCATCAAAAACAAGTGTCCGGGGGGTGGGGGTCTTCTGTTTGGACTTAACGGAATTTGGCTTTGCCTGACCTTCCTCCACGCTGACCTTGAGGGCCAGCATGACGCGGGACATTTCGCCGCCGGAGGCGATTTCATCGAGCGGCTTGAGAGGCTCGCCGGGGTTGGTGGCGATGCGGTATTCGACCAGGTCCCAACCGGAGGAGGTCCAGTGAGCGGTGCTTCCCTCAGGGGCTAAAGCCCCCGCATTTTTTTCGGCATTATCGGCACGACTGAAGTCGTGCCCTGACGCTTCGTGCTTTCCCGACGCATTGTAGGTTTTCTCCAGGGCTAAAGCCCGCGTTGATTCTGCAAACTTTATGCGGGGGTTGAAACCCCCGCCTCCCTCCGTTTTTGCGGACTTATCGGCACGACTAAAGTCGTGCCCTTTCAAAGCTGTGTTTCCCTCGGGGGCTAAAGCCTGGTCCGTTTTTACTGAGCTAATGTACGGGCTGAAGCCCGTACCCTTCATTTCCCTGCCCTTCCCAGGCTGAATATCTTCGACGGAGTGAACGGCGACCTCGAAGCGGGTTTTCATGGCCAGGGAGTTGATCTGGGCTTCGGCGAGCTTGGCGAGTTTGGCGGCGGCGGTCTTGCGCTCGGCGGTGAGGGAGTGGGCGGCGGCGCGATAGGAGGAGGCGGCGGCAGCCAGCTCGGCGCGCAAAGTTTTAAGGATTTCGTCGCGGTCTTCGACCTCGGCCAGCTTGCGGCTGACCTCCTCGCCAAAGCTGATGACCTCGTCGATGGTCTTGCCGTACTTGCGCTTGAGGCGGTCGATGAGGGCGAGGCGGTCTTCGATCTCGGCGAGGCGCTCGGGGGAGGCGTTGATGGCTTCGGCGTAGTCGCGCAGGCTGGCGGCGGCGTCGCCGATGGTGGCGCGGGCGGCGGCAAGCTGCTGGACGGAGTCGGTGAAGCGAGCGTCGTAGCGAGCCAGCTCCTCGACGTTGCGCAGGGCGGCGCGCAGGGCGGCCTCGGCCGAGGCTCCGCCCTCGTAGAGCTCGTCGAATGCGCCCATGGCGGCGGCGTAGAGCTTTTCCGCGTTTGCCAGGACGCGCTTTTCGGTTTCGAGGGCTTCATCCTCGCCAGGCTGAAGATGGGCGTCGTTGATTTCCTTGCTCTGATAGCTCCACAGATCGACCATGCGCAGGCGGTCCTGCTCGCCGAGGAGGAGATCGTTGAGGCGGGTTTGAGCGGCGTGCCAGCGGGCGTAGGCCTCGGCAACGGCATCGGTGGAAAGGCCGCCGAAGCGGTCGAGCAGTATGCGCTGCTGGGCCTGATCGAAGGAGCTGAGGCTCTCGCTCTGGGCGTGGACCAGGGCCAGCTCGGGAGCAAGCTGGCGAAGAACGGCGACGGTGGCCGGCTGGTTGTTGACGAAGACGCGGCCCTTGCCGGCGGCGGAAATCTCGCGGCGGAGAATGACGTCGCTGCCGGCGGAGTCGATGCCGTTTTCTTCGAGGATGGTCTCGGCGTTGGGCGTGGACTCGAAGACGCAGGCCAGGACGGCTTTGTCAGCGCCGTGGCGGACGAGCTCGGCGGAGGATTTGCCGCCCATGAGCAGGGCGAGGGCGTCGACCAGGATGGATTTGCCCGCGCCGGTTTCGCCGGTGAGCAGATTGAGGCCGGGGCCGAAGTTGGCGATGGCGTGATCGATGACGGCGTAGTTTTCAGCGCGCAGTTCGACGAGCATGGAGAAAAAACCTCCTGAAAAAGGCGGTTCGTGGTTTGTAGTTTCCCATCCTGGCCGCAAAAATTGCAAGAAGCAGGTAATTCGATTCGCTGCACTCGCTCAGGATGATAGCGGCGAGGGTGGGGCACCCAAATCGCGGTTGTTGGCTCCTCAGGGGAACAAAAAGCCGCAAGGGGAATCCGAGCGCAGCATAGCAGGTTAGGCCGGAGTTCCGGCATGGAGTGGAGGGGAAAAGCGCTGGCGCGCACCTTATGGATAACTTGGAGCGGGGCATGGCGTCTGCTACCGTTATAGATGAGGTGAACGCCGATTTTAATAGCTGCTTTTGTCTTTCAACTGCCGACTGAGAGCGGCGCGGGCCAGGGAACGCCGCTGGGGCTGGGCTCCAGCGCGCTGGTGGAGATGATCCAGAACAGCGGCCCGGTGGCCATGTTTGTGCTGGCGCTGCTGCTGGTGGCCAGCATTTACTCGTGGGCCGTGATTCTGGGCAAGATTTCCACCTTCCGCAAGGCGAGATTGGAGAGCCAGCGATTTGTGCGCGCCTTCCGCACCGCCAGCCGATTGCAGGAGATGGCCGTGGTGTCAGTGCAGTGCAAGGCGAGCCCGCTGGCGCAGGTTTTTGATGAGGTGTACGAAACCTACAGGCGGCAGACGGGCGGCCTGGGAGGGCCACCGCGCAACCTGGGGGCGCTGGAGCGCTCGGCGCAGACGGCGGCCAGCGAGGCGGTGACCAGCCTGGAGCAGCGGCTGACCTGGCTGGGAACGATTGCGTCGATCAGCGTGTACGTGGGGCTTTTCGGCACGGTGATGGGGATTGTGGACGCCTTTCACGGGCTGGGCACGGCGGGCGCGGCGACGCTGCGGGCGGTGGCGCCGGGCATCAGCGAGGCGCTGATTACCACCGCGGCGGGGCTGTTTGTGGCCATTCCAGCGCTGGTGGCCTACAACCAGTTCACGTCGCGGATCAGGGTTTTTGCCGCCACCATCGACGACTTTTGCCGCGAGTTACTGAACGCGCTGGAAGAGATTCCGGTACGCACGAGCGCCGCGCGGACGGCGAACGCTGAAGTACCGGCCAGGGATGCGGGCCGGGAGGTGGACCGTGGCCTTTACTAATCTCAAAGGCCAGACACAGAGCTCGCTGGCGGAGATCAACATTACGCCGCTGGTGGACGTGGTGCTGGTGCTGTTGATCATCTTCATGATTACCGCGCCGGTGTTGCAGTCGGGCATTGAAGTGGCCGTGCCCAAGACACGGACGGTGCGGGAGATTACCGAGCAGCGGCTGGTGGTGACCATCAATCACGACCAACAGGTGTTTTTGGGCGATCAGCCGATCAACATTCATGAACTGGCGGGGAGGCTGCACCAGCCGGGCAGCGATCCGGCCCACCAGGTGATTTATCTCCGGGCCGATGAGCGGGTTCCGTTTGGCGCGTTTGCCACGGTGATGGACGCTGTGAAGCAGGCGGGAATCACCAACATTTCGATTGTGACGCAACCGCTGGACACGAAGGCGGCGGGGGGGAACTAGCAAGTCAGCGAGTCAGCGGGTCAGCGGATAGGCAGGGTAATCGGAAAAGCGCATGGACAGCCTACTGGATGGCGGAGAGCAACTGGAGCAGGAGATAGCCTCCTCGACGGAGCCGATGATGGCCCCGGCGGCGGGATCGCTCGTGCTGCACGGCGCGCTGGCCGCGCTTCTGCTGACTTATGGGCTATTTGCAGGCCTGTTTCACCATAATGTGTGGGGCGGCGCGGGAAGCGGGGCGATCCAGGTGAGCGTGGTCAGCGCCCTTCCCTTGCCCTCCGATCAGCCGCCCAATCAGAATGTGCTGGCCACCGATACACCGAGCCGGGCGGCGGCTGAGCCCGCAGTCAAGACCAAACATGCGGTGGACGAGAGCACGCTGGCCATCAGCGGCAAGAACAAGCCCAAGAAAAACACGCGCAAGGCAAAGCAACCTGAGCCGGAGGAGGATCATCTGGCCCGGTACGGCGAGCAGTCGGGCTCTTCCATGGCGCGGTCGATTCAGCCGGAGGGCTTCACCAGCGGACAGACGACGGTCAGCGACAGCGACTTCGGCTCACTGTTCAGCTACTACGTGCGCGGCGTCAACACAAAAATGTCCACCAACTGGTACAAGCAGGAGGTTGACCCGCAAACGCCTAGGGGATCCAGGGCGTATATCCAGTTCGAGATTCACCGCGACGGCAGCGTGAGCAACGTGGAGATGAGCCAGAACAGCGGGAGCCAGACTCTGGACCGCTCCTGCCTGCGGGCCGCCAAGCGCGTGGACACCTTCGGCTCGCTGCCCGCGCAATACAACAAAAGCACGGTGATGACGTCTTTCTATTGTGAGTACTAAATTCACAGAACGATGACGCGACACGGACGTAAAATGAAGTTATCGACTACCGAGGAAGGATTGCGCATCCGATGAAGGCATATTCCAGGATTTTCCCTAGTTTGCTGTTTGTTCTGGCTGTTTTGGCGGCTATTCCCATGGCGGCCCAGGACTGGATTCGCACGGGTTCCAACCTGGGCAACGAGCGCATCCGCCTGGCCACTGCGGATTTCAAGCCAGGTGGCAATGATCCCCAGACACCCGCATTGAAGACGGCTTTTGACTTCACGCTCTATAGCGACCTGGCCAATGCGGGCATCTTCGACATCGTGTCGAAGAGCTTATCGCCGCAAGCCACGCCGGGGTCGCCGCAGGAGATCAACCTGGCGCAGTGGTCGGCGGCGCCGGCGAATGCGGCCATGGTGGCCTTCGGCGCGCTTTCGGCCGGAAATGGGCGGCTGGCCGTCACCGGCTGGCTCTTCGACACCCGCAACACCGTCAATCCCCAGGTGCTGGGCAAGCAGTACAACGAGGCGGCCAGCGCGGATATGGCGCGGACCATCGCGCACCGGTTTGCCGATGAGATCATCCTGCGACTGGGCGGCGGCATCAACGGCATCGCTGAGACGAAGATCTATTTTGTCAGCTCGCGCAGCGGCAGCAAAGAGATCTGGGCGATGGATTACGACGGGCAGAATCAGCATCAGGTTACGCATCTGGGCAGCATCTCGCTCTCGCCGCGCATCTCGCCGGACAATACGCGCATCGCCTTCGCATCGCTGGGCCGCGAGGGATGGACCATACGGATGTACTCGCTGGAGCTGAACCGGCTGGTGAACTTTCCGGCGGGCACGGACGGAGGCAGCAACCAGTCTCCGGCCTGGTCGAGCGACGGGGCGAAGATCGCCTTCTCGTCGTCGCGCTCCGGCAATCCAGAGATTTGGGAGGCGGACGCCAACGGAGGCGATCTGCACAAGCTGACCAACTTCGCCGGACCCAACGTAGGGCCCACCTGGAATCCGCGGAGCAACGCGCAGTTGGCGTGGGTGTGCGGGCGCACCGGGGAGCCGCAGATCTACACCATGGACCAGGACGGGGCCAGTGTGCAGCGGTTGACCGACGGAGGCTATGCCATCTCGCCCTCGTGGGCCTCCAACGGACAATTTCTGACTTTCAGTTGGAACCGCAAGTACGGCCCGGGCGCGCCCGGCGGGCAGGACATCTACGTGATGGACATTGTGAGCAAGCGCTGGCTGCAATTGACCCACGACGCGGGCAGCAACGACTTCCCCTCCTGGGCGCCCGACGGCAGGCACATTGTCTTTGAGCGATCGATGGGCTCACGCAGCCACCAAATCTGGTCGATGCTGGCCGACGGCACGGAACAGCATCAGCTCACCCAGACGGGCGAGAATTTTATGCCCAACTGGAGCTGGAAGTAGGCCCGGGCCGCGATCACCTGCCTGTGAGGCGGGCAGCATGAAACAACCGGGGATGTGCACTATCATGTTATGTTGACCATGAATTCAGCAAAAGGAGTAATCCATTGAACCGATTCAATCGCTTTGTGGCGCCTGCTGTGCTGCTTGCCGCTCTGACTGTCGCCGGCTGCGGCACCAAGACCAAACCGGTTTCTCCCGAGGAGACGGCTCCGATGGTTGTGTCCGCGCCCACCGCGCAGCTTACGGCAACTCCGGCGCTGGTCTCGGCCAACGACCAAGTTCAGCTGAGCTGGAGCACGACCAATGCCACCACCGTCACCATCGATGGCATCGGCGAGGTGCCCAGCACGGGCGTGAAGACCGTGACCCCGGCGGAATCGACCACCTATCACCTGGTGGCCAAGGGAGACGGCGGCACAGCCGAAGCCACGGCGCGGGTGACGGTGAACGGGCCTCCCGCCGTGATGGTGCCCAACAGCACCCTAAGCGCGGAGGAGCAGTTCAAGGCCAATGTGCAGGACATCTTCTTCGACTACGACACGTACGATATCCGCGGCGACGCGCAGGCCACGCTCTCCCGCGACGCCTCCTACCTGGTGAGTCATCCGGAGGTAAAGATTGTGATTGGCGGCTACTGCGATGAGCGCGGCTCCAACGAGTACAACCTGGCGCTGGGACAAAACCGGGCCGATGCGGCCAAGAATGCCCTGGTCACTGCGGGGGTCGCGGCCAACCGCATCCGCGTGATCAGCTACGGCAAGGAGAAGCCCTTCTGCTCCGAATCGACCGAGGAGTGCTGGCAACAGAACCGCCGCGGCGGATTCACGCCGGAAAGGTAAAATTGAGCCATCAGCCATCAGCTCTCAGCCTTCAGCTTTCAACTGTTTACTGATAGCTGAAGGCTGACAACTGTTTTCATAGGTGAATCATGCATACCAGAACATTTCGCAATCGTTTCCTAGCGGCGGCAGTGACCGCCATGGTGCTCGTGTCCCTTTCGACGCCGGCGCGCGCCAGCTCGACATCGAATGAGATCGTCGCGCTGCAAACCCAGGTGCAGCAACTGCTGGACATGGTGCAGCGGCTTCAAACCACCATGGACACGCGCTTTGCCGTCTTGCAGCATCTGGCCGAGCAAACGGCGGACAGCGCCAACCAGATGTCCGCGACGGTGAACACGCTGCAGCAGAAGATAGCCGCCCAGAGCGACACGACCAACGGCAAGCTGGACACAACCTCCGGCCAGGTGCAGGCGCTGAACGACTCGGTGGACGAGTTGAAGTCGCGCATCGCCAAGCTGGATAAGACGATCCAGGATATGCAGGCGCAGTTGCAGAACATCCAGGCACCGCCCGCGCCCGCGGCGACTGGACCTGGTGGTACGGGCGGACCTGCCGCAGCCGGGGTGGCCGTCGCGCAGACGCCGCCGCTCAAGGATACTTACCAGGCCGGCGTGCGGGACTTTAACGCCGCCAAGTACGAGGTGGCCAGCGACGAGTTCCAGGACGTGATTCACTACTATCCGAAGGACGACTTGGCCGGGGATGCGCAGTTTTATCTGGGCGAGATTGCCTACCTGCAGAAAAATTATTCGGACGCGGTGAAGAATTACACCGCCGCGCTGGACGGCTTTCCCGGCAGCACGAAGGCTCCTGCAGCGGAACTGCACAAGGGGTTATCGCTACTGAAGTTGGGCAAACGGGAGGCGGGCATCGCCGAGCTGAAATTACTCGTCAGACGCCATCCGCAAACCCCGGAGGCCACGCAGGCGAAAACCAGGCTGGCTACGCTGAGCCCAACGCGGAGCACGGTGCGGTGATAAAGCATCTGTGCAAGCGTTGAGAAACAGCTTAACACTAGTTAATAGAGTATTTACAGACACCATGTGAGGTCATGGGCGTCCCTGTTCTTACTGTGCCTTTTGGGCCTGAATATGGCGCTAACGACTTCAACATGCCCTTATAGTATCTTTTGTGCTACCATTTCTATGTGATTGAGATTCGCCAGTACGTTGACCGTCTGGGACGTAATCCCTTTGAGCGATGGTTTGACAAGCTGGACGATACAATCCAGGCACGCATAGCCATTGCTCTTGACCGGCTCGAGCGGGGTAATGTTTCGTCGGTGAAGAGCGAAGGCGCGGGTGTTCAGGAGTTGCGGCTGGACTTCGGTCCGGGCTATCGCATTTACTTTGGCCGAGATGGAGAACGGCTGGTGATCCTGCTCGGTGGTGGAACCAAACGGCGTCAGCAAGCTGACATCGCAACGGCAAAAGCTCTCTGGCAGGAATACAAGGAACGAAAGCGGGTGAAATGATGGCACTGACCAAGGACTTTAATGAGACCATTCGAGAGCATCTTCAGAAAAGCGCGGATTTTCGCCGGGCGCTGCTGAAGGAAGCAGTCGGCTGCATGATCTCCGGTGATGTGGAGACGGGAAAATCCGTTCTTCGCAAATATATCAATGGGACGATTGGCTTCGTGAAGCTGGGAGCCGATCTGGACCGTTCTCCCAAAGTGCTGATGCGCATGTTCAGCTCAACAGGAAATCCGCAGGCAAAGAACCTCTTCGAGATCGTTGCCTATCTGCAGAAGATTGAGGGAACGGTGCTGGAGGTGGTGGAGAGAGCAGCATAGAATCGAGTGTAAACACCCACATCTTGGTTTTAGGGTATGGGTAAGTTTCCGAGTAGCCGACCATATGAATCGTTCTGCATTCACGCAACAACTCAACGGCTGGTATGTCTTTGCCGCTTGCTTTATAGTGTTTGCCACTTGTCTCTTTATTGGCTTTTCGTTGGATTGTAAATCCATGGGTGTTAACCTTGCCGCCGGGATTGGCTGCATGGCACTTGGTGTTCCGATTGGTATCTGGATTGTTGATGCATACCTGAAGCATGTTGCTCGTGCTCGTTGGTTGCGAGTCGATATTTTGACGTACCGTGCTATAGCTGCGCACCTTTGCGATGCCATGGCACAAGTGTTCGTTGGACTCGAATTGAACGATTGCCGCCCAATGTCTCCTATCTTGTCAGGTCGTGATGAACCCAACCCGCGCTCCATCGATGGCCTCGTTGCCCTTGCTTCAATCCTTCGGGCAGTGCCAAATCCTGGGAATAATGATCTCTCTGACAAAGCGGCAGTGTATTACAGGGAAAATAGATGGGATCTGGAACAGATTTGTGTCAGCTTGTTGTCACGTGTCGTCGAGTATTCGGATGAACAAGATCTAATTGACACACTAATAGCGCTGGACTTTGTGCGTCGGGAAATCCACACCTCAATCGTTGCACATGAGCAAGTCGTGACCGGCGGTGTGTTCGTTCATATGGCAGAGTTGGTTGATGCCAGTGCAAATGTTTATCGAGCGCTGCTAAACCACTGGAAAAGCAATACCTAACGTTTCAAAGATTCTTACTGATCCATGATTGTGTTTTGTGTATCGGATAACGAACAATCCGGAGATAGATTAACTCCCAAAATTTGAAATACGTAAGCCCACCTCATCTCACCCCTCCACCGTGCGCTTCAACTGCCCGCAGGCGGCGTAGATGTCGCGGCCGCGCGGCTTGCGCAGATAGGCGGGAATACCGGCGCAGATGAGTTCGCCGCGGAAGGCTTCGACGGCTTCGGGACTTGGAATTGTGTAGTGGAAATCAGGGCCGGGATTCCAGGCGATCAGGTTGACCTTGGCTGCGAGGCCGGTGCGGCGAATGAGGCGGGCGAGTTCGGCGGCGTCCTGGGGACGGTCGTTGATGCCACCCAGCAAGACATACTCAAAGGTAATGCGCTCGCGAGGGCGAAGTGGGACCCGGCGCACGGCGTCGATTACGGATTGAATCGGCCACTTGCGGTTGATGGGCATGATCTCGCTGCGGATTTGGTCGTTGGGCGCGTTCAGGCTGATGGCCAGCTTGGGGCGGAACTCCAGGGGCTCCAGGGCAAAGCGCTCGATGCCGGGAACGATGCCGGAGGTGGAGACCGTCATGCGTTGCGGGCTCAGGCCAACTTCACGGACGAGCAGGCGGACGGCGGCCATGAAGTTCGAGTAGTTCAGGAACGGCTCGCCCATGCCCATGAAGACCAGGTTCACTCGGTCGCGTCCCACCTGGACGGCGTGGCGGTCAAAAACGGCGACCACCTGGCCGGCAATCTCACCCGCTGTGAGGTTGCGCTGGAGGCCGAGTTTGGCGGTAAGGCAGAATTGGCAGTTGACCGCGCAGCCCACCTGGCTGGAGACGCAGAGAGTGGCGCACTGGCGGGGCTTTGCTGCTTCATCCTGATCGCTGCCGTCGCCGGATTCGCCGTCGTCGCCCTCCGGCATCCAGACAGTTTCCACGGATTGATTATCCTGGCACTCGACCAGGTAGCGCTCGGTGCCGTCCACAGATTTGAAGAACTGGTTGATTCGAGGCCGGCCGACCTGCCAGCCTTCGGCGGCGAGGCGCTGGCGGAGGGCCTTGGGCAGAGTGGTGATCGCATCCAGATCCGTAATTCGCTGGCGATACAAGGCTTCGGCTAATTGGCGGCCACGCCAGGCCGGCTCGCCCGCCGCGACCATGCAAGCGGCAAGCGCCTCGGTGTCGAGACCGAAGAGCTGCTTCCGGCCTCCTCCTGCGGGTGCGATCGGGTCTAATTGGAAGTGTTGGATAACCTCTTTGTCCCTTCCAACGTCATCGATTCAAGCCGTAAAAATCCCTCCGGCATTCTTTGTTCGTTCTCCAGATCTCTGAACGCCGAATCCTCACTCTCGCTGAGAGCGAATTTCCTGATATCCTTGAACCCCGCTTCCTGCAGCGAAAAGCGGAGAATCTTCTCGTCATAGATAAACTTGTGTCCCCAATCGCGCACATAATTATTGATGACAATGGTATCTTCGCAAAGAGGCGCGCCGGATATAAATTCTTGCGTGGACCATTTTATGTATTCCTTTTGCAACTCCGACTTGTCAGTTCGATAAAGCGCAATCAAAAACGCCAGGTCCGGGGTCGATATTCTAATTTTCCCGCCGTCTTTTAAGATGCGGAAGCACTCTTTCAACATGAACTGGCCTTGTTCGAAGGAAAGATGCTCGATCAGGTGTTCGCTGAAGATGTAGTCGAAGGTATCATCCGCAAAACGATAGGATTGAGTTGCATCGATGCGGATCAAACCGCGCGACTTGGGTTCATAGTCCGAGTTAAGCCAGCCTTCTAGAATATTGAAGCCGCAGCCAAGTTGGAGTTTTTTTACTCCTTCCTGATTCATGTAGCGGTCAATGAACTTCGCGTCGTTAACGATGACCCCGCGGCGGAGCCGGTTACGCATTAATCTTGCATAGCTCCAGGCGCGGCTCCCTCTCACGATGGTCATGAATGTTTGTTGCATTTATCTCTCCATACTGTGGATGGAAGCCGTTCCATAGCCCGCCCAGAAAGGAAGCGACCTCGTATATTACCCAATACAGCTTTGAGCAGGAATGGCCTGCACAATTTCGAGATGAATCCATCATAGCTGATAGTTTCATGACACATACTGCAGCATGCAAGAATATCCCCAAACAGCAACTCCGCGCCATGACGCTCAATTTGGCCTACAATCGAAGGACTGGAGAAGGATGACGACCGAGCGCAATCTGAGCCGCACCGTACTGCCGAACGGGCTGATCGTATTGACCGAGCGGATGGAGTACATGCGTTCGGTGGCCATGGGGGTGTGGATCAAATCCGGCTCCCGCTGCGAGCCGGCGGAGATGAACGGCATCTCTCATTTTGTGGAGCACATGCTCTTCAAGGGCACGCGTTCCCGAAGCGCGCAGCAGATTGCCCGGGAGATGGACTCCATCGGCGGCAACCTGGACGCCTTCACCGGCAAGGAGACAATCTGCTTCAACGTGAAGTCGCTGGCCGAGCATGTGCCCGTTGCGCTGGACGTGCTGACCGACCTGGTGCTGAACCCGGTCTTCGACGCGCCGGACATCGAGCGCGAGCGCGGCGTGATTCTGGAGGAGATCAAGATCGACGCGGACAACCCGGAGATTCTGGTTCACGAGTTGTTCACGCAGGCCTTCTGGAAGGATCATCCGCTGGGCAGGCCGATTCTGGGCACCTCGAAGACGGTTGCCCGGCTGGACCGGAAGAGCCTTCTCGCCTATCACGGCGACCGCTTTCACGGCGGCAACATGATCTTTTCGGCGGCCGGCAACCTGGAGCATGAGGAGTTTGCCGAGACCGTGGCGCGGAAGTTCTCCTCGCTGGCTGGCGGCGCGACGCTCCACGAGCTGCCCGCGCCCGAGGCCAGCGCGCGCATTGTGCTGCGTCACAAGAAATCTTTAGAGCAGGTGCAGATCTGCCTGGGCGTGCCGTCCCCACCTATTACCGACGAGAACCGCTACGCCACGCTGATTTTGAATACCGTATTGGGCGGCGGCATGAGTTCACGCCTCTTCCAGACCATCCGCGAGGAGCGGGGCATGGTCTACTCCATCTACTCCGACGTGAGCCCCTGCCGCGACACCGGAATCCTGTGCGTCTTTGCCGGCACCTCGGCGGGCAAGGGCCTGGAGGTGGTGAAGCTGATCCTGGAGGAGTTCCGAAAGCTGAAGCAGGAGGCGCTGAACGAGGAAGAACTGACCCGCGCCAAAGATCAGGTGAAGGGCAACATCCTGCTGGGCCTGGAAAGCTCCAACGCGCGCATGGCCAACCTGGCGCGCCAGGAGATGTACTTCCACGAATTCATCACCGTAGACGAGATTATCGCGCACATCAACGAAGTGGACGCGGCTCATGTGCAGGCCATGGCGCAGCGGCTCTTTGACCCCGCACGCATCTCCGTCACGCTGCTGGGGCGATTGGATGGGGTCAAGCTGAGGCGGGCGAATCTGGAGTGTTGAAAGACAGGGATTGGGATTCACTGCGGTATAAACAGAATGTACGCATTGTGAGGATCAACATGCCCGAGACCGATACGACAAGTAAGTGGCTCTCATCCGTTCCGGAAATTCATTACGACTTGATAGCAAGAACCATGCCAGGTACATTGACGCTTGTAATGGGAGTCATTTTGTACAGATCGGTGGAAGGTCAGGATATCTTTGATTGCATGATTTCACCTACCTCACCAACGTCTTCGATTGGTTCTGGTTTTGTATTTTTGGTCTTTGCTACTGTTTTAAGCTGGTGTACGGGAATGCTTTTGACACCGATGGGATGTTCTATCCACGCCCTCCTCTTCCGGGCACCGGCATTCAGGAAATTTTATCGAGAGCATAATGAAACACTCGACAATGCGGTAACATGTAAATTTCTCAGTCCTCCGAAGGTCTGCAAGGATTGGAAATCTTACAACGGGGAAAATATTGATGAGCAAGCAGAAATAACGTATCAAGAGCTTCACGACAGTTTGAAGGAGGTACTTCCAGTAGCAAAGGTAAATCTCGCGAAGTCTCAAGCGGAGCGGGTTTTCTATGAATGCTCAACAGCCGGCCTCTTGATACTAATCGCGGTGTGGATTTTTTTGGCGGTTCAGGCCCATTCTCAACAACCCTTTATCGTTCTTTCACAACCAGCCTTTTCGTTGATCTGCGCTCTTATTATCTTGATGTTATCACTGTCCCTTTGGGGCCAATGGTTCAAGGCAAATCGGGTGTGGTTGAGACAGGCATCGTTACTCATCATCTATCTGAAACAACCCAACCAACAAAAGACTCTCCAAAAAGCTGCCATAGACAAGAGCGGGCAAGGAAATGGCGTACCGACTCCAGACCGAGTCACGGTAGCTTCGAAAAATAAATCATGAGGGCATTTCCACATATCAAAGCGATTTGTCGACGATGAAGATTCATGAAGCCAAGCCGAGCTACGCGTTGCCTGCGGGGATTGCCGTGGGAGCCGACGGCGAACTGACCCGCCGCGCGCACCCCGAGCCGCTGCACCCCTATCGCACGCCCTTTGCCCGCGATGCCGCCCGCATCCTGAACGCGCGCGCCTTTCGCCGTCTGGCCGGCAAGACGCAGGTTTTCCGGCGGCTGGCTGGTGATTCCACTTCGGACCACTTCAGAAGCCGCCTGACACATACTCTTGAAGTCACCCAGATTGCCCGCACCGTGGCCCGCGCGCTGCGTCTGAACGAGGAGCTGACCGAGGCGCTGGCGCTTGCGCACGACATCGGCCATCCGCCCTTCGGCCACGCCGGGGAAAAGGCACTGGATGAGTGCCTGCGCGGCTTTGGCATGGGCTTCGACCATAATCTGCACGCGCTGCGCATCGTCACCTGGTTCGAGGAGCGCTATGCGGGCTTTCGCGGGCTGAATCTGACCCTGGGGATGCGCGAGGGCATCGTCAAGCACTCCCGCGATTACTCCAGCAGCGAGCACCCGGAGCTGGCCGAGTACTTCCTTGACCAATTCCCGCCGCTCGAAGCCCAGCTCATCGATTTAACGGACGAGATTGCCTATCTGACCGCCGATCTGGATGACGGTATGGACTCGGGCATTCTCACGCTGGGACAGGTGCGCGATGAGGTGAGCCTCTTCCGCGGATTCCACGATGCGGTTCTACGCGATTATCCCGCCGCTCCGCAGAAGCTGGCGGTTTACGAGACGCTGAAGCGCGTTCTCGACGCGCAGGTTACGGATTTAATGAAGGAAACGCGCAGGCAGGTGGCCGCGCTGGGCGCGACGACACTGGATGAGATTCGCCGCGCACCGCGGCGGCTCGTGGCGCTGAGCCCGGAGATGGAAGTCGCGCGCAGGTCCGCCAAAAAGTTTCTCTACGCCAACCTGTACGAATCTCCCGGAATGGAGGAGGAGCACGCGAACGCCACAGAGATTATCCGGGAACTGTTCTCGGCGATCATCGCCGACCCCGGCCTTCTGCCCACCGATCACCAGGCGGAGATTCCCGCGGAGGGGCTGGAGCGCACCGTCGCGGATTACATTGCCGGGATGACCGACAGCTACGTGGAGCAGGCGTGGAGGCGCTACTGCGGGAGGCGAAAAAGAACAGGGACTAGGGACTTAGGGACCAGGGACTAAGGGACTAGGGACCAGATCGATTGCCTCCGCTGCTGACGCGGCGACAGTGGCGATTGATCCTATAGAGTAAATCAGAGCGATGAGCGAGACGCGATCCATTGATCTTCACAACTTCACGGTAGCGGAGGCGCTGCGGGAGTTTGTGCGCTTCTACAACCACTGCGTGCGCTCGGGCTACCACGGACGGCTGGAGGTGATCCATGGGTATGGATCGACGGGCGGCGGCGGGGTTATTCGGGAGGAGCTGCGCAGATATCTGAAGGCCCACGCGGGCGTCTTCGGAGAGTTCCTTGCCGGAGAGAGCCTGCGCAATCCGGGAGTCACGATCCTCTACCCCGGAGAATCGCTGGCAACGATGCCGCCATGTCCGAGAGCAGGGTTTACGTCAATACCGCGTATAAAACCGCATCGCAAAGGCCGATAACCACCCCATATTGTTCACGCTTACTTATTGCAGCATAGACATTGGGGATAGCCATTGTTGAAAAGAGTCTGGAAATCGGTTGGCTGAAGATTTACGCCGTCTGTCTATTTCATAGGCAGAAATTCAATTCGCGCCAGATCGGCCACGGCCTTGAAGTCGTAATCGGCGGTCACCAGCAGGTGATCGGGCGAGTCCATTGCCAGTTCAATGGCGTAAGAGTCGGCGTTGGAAATCTTGCGGTCGACGCGAATCGCCGCAGCCCGCTCGGCCCGCTCGGCGGTGACAGGAATGATGCGGAGTTGGAGTTCGATCAGGCCGGCCAGGAGACGGTCCTGGGCCTGCGCGCCCAAACGCCTGCGCTGTATCGCCGTAATCTCTCCCCACTGCGCGGCGGAGATGAAAGGTTCGGACGCTCCTCCGGCACAGGATCGGAATACATCTCTCACGCGCTCCGCGCCCGCCTCCTTATCAACGAAGCGAAGGACTGCCGAAGAATCAAAGACAAAAATAGTCACATAGCCGTCCTAAATGCCGTATTTGGCCAATTCCATCTCGCGTTCCCGTCGCCGATCCTCGAGCAGCATATCGCTCCCGGAGGGGAGACCGGCTGTGCATCCGCACAACTCGTCGATCAGGCGCAACCTGGCCGCCAGAGTATCCGGCTCCAGAATCAGCCGCGCTCCCTCCTGGCGAAATGCAATTCGTGTCCCTTTCCCGATCTCCATCGATTCGCGAAACGAGGCGGGAATCACGATCTGGCCCTTGCTGCTAACGGTAGTGAAAACTCTTTCCATGGCTTACATAATACCACAAGTAAGACGAAACTGAAAGGTAAGAATATCAAATATTTGTATGATATTCAAATTTGGTCTTACCAACATCTTAACGTCTTACCGGATATTCTACTCAGAAACGGCTGGCAAACCGTCGTTGCCCGGTACGGCTGCAGATTTCAGTGGCTAACACGCGGCAGCCGCTGCGCGCCTCGCAGGAAGCGAGCCTGAACGGGGAGTCGGCGGAGCTGGAAGTCGATGCGCCCGCGGAGGAGTGCTGAGCGGTTTTCAACTGCTCAACCTGCGCATTGAAGCGGGCGGCGGTTTAAACTAGAGAGAGCGGAAAAAGATTACCGCCAACAATCACCATGGCTCCCCGCACACGCATTTGCGCCGTGATGATTGCTATTCCCCCGACGAGGATCCAGAACTCATCATGACTCATATTCAAGGACTTGCAGTACATGCGGCTGGCGCCGAACTGTTGTCTTTCAAATACGACCCCGGCAAGCTGGGAATCCATGAGGTGGAGATTGCAATCACCCATTGCGGAATCTGCCACAGCGACCTCCATCTGATTGCCAACGACTGGGGCATCAGCCAATATCCGTTTATTCCCGGCCACGAGATTATCGGCACGGTGACGGCTGCCGGCTCCGAAGTATGGTCACTGGAGGCAGGCCAGCGTGTGGGCCTGGGCTGGCAGTCAAACTCCTGCGGGGTGTGCGAATGGTGCAGCCGGGGAATGGAGAACCTTTGCCCGGCATCGGAGGGGACCTGCATCCACCGGCACGGCGGGTATGCGGACCGGGTACGCGCAAATGCGCGCTTTGTGATTCCGATTCCCGAGGCGCTGGAGAGCGAACGGGCAGCGCCGCTGCTGTGCGCCGGCATAACCGTATATAACCCGCTGCGCATCCACGGCGTGAACCCGTCGTCGCGGGTGGGCATTGTGAGCATCGGCGGGCTGGGACACCTGGCCATCCAGTTTGCGCGGGCCTTCGGCGCGGAGGTAACAGCGTTTTCGACCTCGGTGGAAAAGGAAGAAGAGGCGCGCGCGCTGGGAGCGCACAACTTTGTGAATTCGCTTGACTTAAAGGCCATGAAGGAGATGGCCGGCATGATGGATTTGATTTTGAGCACCAGCAGCGCCAACCAGGATTGGGAAGCCTATGTGCAGGCGCTGCGGCCTACCGGGACGCTGTGCATTGTGGGGGTTCCGCCGGAGCCGGTCAGCGTGCAGGCGTTTCCACTCATCAGCGGCCAGCGCGCCGTGAGCGGCAGCCCGATTGGAAGCCCCTATCGTTTGAAGGAGATGCTGGACGTGGCAGCGCGGCACGGGATCAAGGCCACGACGGAATCCTTCCCCATGGCCCAGGCTAACGAAGCCATCGCGAAGGTGAAAAAGGGCAAGGTGCGCTACCGTGCGGTGCTGGCCAATTAGAGCGGTTCTCCAATTCGCGTACTCCAGCAAGGCAGGTGATAGGTGGCTTTAACTTCCACCCCGGACAGGAAAAAGCCACTCAGCGCCGTGCTTCCAGAGTGTAGCTATTGGAGAACCGCTTGAACCTGCGCGCCGCGAAGTAATATTTTCTTGAAGCGGACCGCAACTAAACCGCGGAAATGTTGTCTGAGAGTATAGAAGCCGGTTGGGAAGTAAATCCACGGAGCCGGCAGTGCTGAGGACGGATGTCGTCTCCGGCTCCCCGGTCCGGCGGAAGCGGGACAGGGCAGTGCAAGTCAGCACAAGGAGGATATGATGCGTAGATTTCGGCTGGTTCTGATAGCAATGCTGCTGATGGCGCCGTTCGCGGTGACGGCAATGGCCCAGGATATAGAAGAAGATCAAGATGTTGGAGTCGGCCCCGCGCTGGTTGCTGCTCCGATGATTTACGGTCCACCGGTCTGCGAGTGGGGCTATTACGCTTACTATCCATATGCCTGCGCTCCCTACGGCTTTTACGGGCCGGGCTGGTTCTACGGCGGGGCGTTCATCGGCGTCGGGCCGTGGTACGGCTGGGGCTGGGGATGGCGCCATGGCTGGGGCCACGGAGGCTACGGGGGTCACGGGTACGTGGCTCACAGCGGCTACGGAGCACGCGGCTCTGCTGGCGGAGCACGCGGATACAGTGGCGGTGCACGCGGATACAGTGGCGGTGCACGCGGCTATGCTGGCGGAGCACGCGGCTCTGCCGGAGGCGCACGCGGATACAGTGGCGGCACACGCGGTTATAGCGGCGGTACTCGAGGCGGCTACAGCGGAGGCCATGCGGGTGGTTTTAGCGGCGGCGGTGGCCATGCGGGCGGCTTTAGCGGTGGCGGCGGCCATGGCGGCGGCGGACATCGGTAATACTGGCGGCTTCTCCTTCGAAAAGGCTCGCCTGCTTCGGCAGGCGGGCTTTTTTATGGGGTTAAGGAGTAGAGCGAGAAAGTTGCCGGAGACGCCGAGGATTATTGGGGAAGGACTTCAATGCCCGTCACGGTTGCATAGCCTTCTAAAGGAACAAAACTGAGAAGCAATTTTCCCTGGGCATTGGGCTTCAGGTCCGTGAACTTGCGCACGATAACATCGGTCTGCCGCGCCTCGCGGACCAGGTTGAAGTTTTTGAGAAGCGCATTTCCATTGCAGAAGACGTCGAAGACGTGGGCGACCGGCTCCCGGTTCTCGCCGGAGGAAGAGGGCTGGTCCCAGTCGCCGTGGCGCACGGCGAAATGCAGCACGACGGAATATGTTCCCGGCGAAACGGGAACCGCATAGGTAAAGTTTCCCCAGCGCTCGGTTTCGTAGAGCTCAGGATCGTCGGTGCCTTTTACCGGAGCCGTATAGGCCGCCAGTTGTCCACCCTGGAAGTAATTGTCCGGGCTCCACCAGTGGCTGTCGTTGGAGTAATAGGGCGATTGGCGGGCCAGGAGGCGTATGGGCCGGATGTGACCGCGGAAGCCGGGCAGAATCTCGAAGGCGGAGAGGGTGGCCTGCCTGCCTTCGTCGCCAACAAACTCCAGATGCAGCAATCCATCCGGGGCGGGCGTGATGCCGGTGAATACCTTGACGTCGGCGGTGCGGCTGGCTCCGGCATCGTCTACGACATCGAAGCGGGAGAGCAGCGTTTTCCCGTTGGCGCGCACGGTCATCAGACGGCTGCCTTCTCCGCCTGTTCCGGTGGACTCCGGTCCGTAGACCGTTTCCGCAAAAAGCAGGTGGAGTTCGTAGATACCTTTTTTCAGTGGAATCACGTAGCTAAACTGTCCCTGCCGGCTGGAGCGGTAAAAGTCAGGATCCTGGGTGCGCCAGATGTGCTGCACGGAGCTTTTGACCGCGTTGCCGCCCTGAAACCAGGCATCGGCGTTCCACAGCTTGCCAGCATGATCGACGAAGCTTCGTCCCGCGCCTGCCAGAATGCGGACCTCCTCGCCCGTGGGCGGGCCAAGCTGCGATTCCTCAGACAAAGCAAAGGGCTGATTCGATTCCGCCGGCGCGACGGTCTTCGTCATCTGCCGGAGAATCAGCAGGGCGCAACCGAGACCAACAGAGAGCAGCGCGAGCACGGCGACCAGCCACCAGGTCCAGCGGCCGGCACGAAAAAACCGCTGTATCGGGAGACGGGGAGCGGCGCTCTCGACTCCCGTCCGGCTCGATCCCTGGGCACCCGGCGCGCCTTCCACCTGCCGCGCAACAGCAGATTTGAACTGCGGAACATACTGTCCCACAGGAATGACAATCTGGAGGCGATGGGGTGCGCCTTCGGTGGCGTAGTACTCGGCCAGGCGCTTGCGCAATCGGTTGGCCTCGACGCGCACAATCGAGTCGGCATTCTGATCGAAGGAATCTCCCCGACGGAAGACCTCCACGCCGACGGAATACTCCTTGATCTGGTGGGCTTCGCCGGCAAAGAGCTTCTGGCATAAGTACGACAGCAAATGAGCAAGCGCGGGGGCGCGAACGAAGTGCTCCGAACGAAGCACCGCGTCCAGTTCCGCGCGCTGGGCCTCAAGATCGACCGGCTCTAGACCTTCCGTCGCCATCGTTACCATCTCCGGACTGATTGTAATGCTAACGCTTCCTGATTGTATTTCCAGCATTTAACGGTTGAAGATGCACGAAAAACCGGCATGTAACGGCGTGTAACCCCGCCCGCTTGCATCCCGGCAAGCCCCTGACGTTACGCGCCGTGTTGTTGTAAGTTCTGGCAACGCATGGAGACCGGTTACGCCAGGGATCGATGTAACCCCGGCGAAACGTGCAGGTAGCCGGTATAGCGTTGCGGGCTTTCCGCGGACGGTCTTTACTGGGAGGCATGCAAGGAGCAGAGAGCCGGAGCCAGCAAGCGCTCCACCAAATGCTTCCGCGCAGGAGAGGTGAACCATGAAAAGACTAGTGATGATGCTGGCAGCGATGAGCCTGCTGATGAGCGCGGGCGCTTACGGAAAGACAAACCCTGACACGACGGCGGCCAAGAAGGACAGGATAGAGGCGGCCAGGGTGGCAGAGGAAAAAGGAGACCTGGCCCGCCTGCACAAAGATTACGAGTCAGCGCTTTCTCACTACTATGCGGCTGTTCGCGTGAACACGAAAAGCGCCGATCTTTATAACAAGATGGGCATTTCCGAACTGCAACTGAAGGACTGGGGGGCAGCGCGCAGGTACTTTACGCGGGCCATCAAGCTTAATTCTCAGTTCTTTGCCCCTCTGAATAATTTGGGGGTTCTGGACCTTCTGGACAGAAAATACAAGTCTTCTGTGAACTACTTCAAGCAAGCGCTGGCGCTGGACGAGACCAATGCGCACACGCATCTCAACCTTGCGGGAGCCTGGATGGGACTGGGCAACGTCGATTACGCCATGACCGAATACGCCCGCGCCCTGGAGCTTGACGCCGATGTGTTGAGCACCACTCCGGAGGGAATTGCCGCCCAGTATACGACACCGGAGCAACGCGCCCGCATTTCGTACCTGATTGCCAAGTCGTTTATGAAACGCGGCAACACGGAAGGAGCCTTGGAGTATTTGCGCCGGGCCAGAGACGGGCGCTACCCGGATATGGCCAGTGTCTACAAGGACCCGGTTTTCACCCCGCTGTGGGATGATCCGCGGCTGGCGAAGATCGTCAAGCGGTAGACTTCGCCAGGGCATCGAGGCGGCCGGCGATGCTCTCGGCGGCGCCGGGATGGGCTTGGGTGCGAGCCGCGGAGGCCATCGCATCCAGACCCTCCGGGCTTTTCAGCAGGCTGGTGAGATCGCCGAGCAGCTTGCCGGGATGATCGAGAGCCCGCTCGTCGAGCATCAGGGCCGCGCCGGCCTTCACCATCTCCTCAGCGTTGCGGCGCTGGTGATCGTCGGCGGCGGCGGCAAAGGGAACCAGCAGGGCGGGCTTACCGGCGGCAGCCAGCTCAGCCACCGTGGAAGCGCCGCTGCGGGCCATCACCAGCGTGGCCTGGGCAAAATGCGCGGGCATGTCGGAGAGAAAAGGCTGGATCTGCCAGCGCTTTGGGTCGGCGCCAGTGGCGGCGTAGGCGGATTGGGTCTGCTCAAAGTTGTGCGCGCCGCTCTGATGGAGAACGGTGAGACTAGGGACGGCGTGCAGCAGGGCAACGATGATTTTGGGCAGATGCTCGTTGAAGATGCGCGCGCCCTGCGAGCCGCCGAAGATGAGCAGATGCGGCGCGGCGTTGGCGGGCGGCGTGGCAATGGTGAAGAACTCCGGGCGGACGGGGATGCCGGTGACCTCGGCGTTACGAAACCATTTGGCGGCAGAGGGAAAGTTGACGGCGGCGGCCTGAACGCGCTTGCCGACGAGGCGGTTGGCGAGACCGGGCATGGCGTTGGGCTCGAAGGCCATGGTGGGGATTTTGAGCCACAAGGCCGCAAGCATCGCCGGACCGGAGGCGTATCCGCCCACGCCGAAGACGACGTTGGGATGGAAGTCGCGGATCAGCTTGCGGCAGGTGAAGAAGCTGCGGGGAAGATCGATCAGAGTGCGCAGTTTGGTGAGCAGAGAGACGTTCTTGAGCTGGCCTACCTCTACAAGTTTCAAATGGAAGCCGGCCTCGGGAACCAGGCGCGACTCCATGCCGCGCGCCGTGCCGACGAAGAGAATTTCGGCTGAGTGGCGTTCGACGAGCGAGCGAGCCACGGCCAGCGCCGGAATGATGTGGCCTCCGGTGCCGCCGCCGGCGATGAGTACGCGCAGTTCCGACATCAATCCACCTTCCGGCTGATGTTGAGCAGGATGCCGATGGAGGCGAGGGTGAAGAAGAGCGAGGTTCCTCCGGAGGAGATCAGCGGCAGGGGAAGGCCCTTGGTGGGCAGCAGGGCGATAACCACGCTGATGTTAAAGAAGGCCTGAAGAATGATCGTCATGGTGATGCCAAAGGCGGCGAGGCGGGCAAAGGAATCCTGGGAGCGAAAGGCGATGCGCAGGCCGCGATAGCAGAAAAAGGCAAAGAGAGCGAGGAGGCAGATGGCTCCGATGAAGCCCCACTCCTCGGCGATGTTGGCGACGATGCAGTCAGTGTGGGCCTCGGGGAGAAAAAAGAGCTTCTGCTGGCCATCCATGTAGCCGAGGCCGGCGACGCCGCCCGAGCCGACGGCGATGAGCGACTGGCAGGTGTGATAGCCGGCGGCGCCCACCTCCTTGAGATCCTTGAGATCACAGTTGGGATTCAGCAGGAAACGCTTGAAGACCTGGATGCGCTGATTGCGGAAGGGAACCCAGAAGAGCAGTCCGGCCAGGGGGGGCAGCGTGACGCCGACAGCGACGGCCATGAACTTCCAGTTCATGCCTGCCAGAAAGAGCATGATGACCGTGACGCCGGCTAGAACCAGCGCGGTGCCCAGGTCGGGCTGGAGAACAATGAGAACAATGAAGACGAGCGGGATGAAGATGGCGCGCGGCAGGGTGCTCTTCCAGTCGCTCATTTTGTCGAGCCGGGCGGAGAGAAACCAGGCCAGGAAGAGAACCAGCACAAGCTTGGCGAGCTCCGACGGCTCGAAGGAATAACCGTGAACGCGAATCCAGCGATGGGCGTTGTTCGATTTGGGAAAGAAGAAAACCAGCGCCAGAAGAATGCTGGTTGCGCAGAGAAGGGCATAGATAACGCGCGAAGACTTATAGCGCGCGTAGTCGATCCAGGAGAGAAGCAGCATGAAGACCAGGCCAGCCAGAGCCCAGCCGGCCTGCTTGCCGACGAAGGTGTAGGCGGAGTGAAATTTCTCCTGGGCCACGACCGCCGAGGCGGAAAAGACCATTGCCAGCCCCACCACGACGAGCAGCAGGGTGGTGAAGAACAGCCATTTATCGCCCCCAACGCGCTTGGCCATGGCTCAGTGATCTCCTTCGTGCTCTGACATTTCCTCAGGGGCTAAAGCCCACGATTTTTAGCGAATTCTGCGGCACGACTAAAGTCGCGCCCTGACGCTTCTTGCTTCACGGTTTGCATTTTCCGCAAACTATAAGCCGAGCCCTATTAAAACCAGGTTATGAAAAAGCCTCTAGTCCTTCAATTCTTTTACGAGTTGCTTGAAGACGCTGCCGCGCTGCTCGTAATTTTCGAATTGGTCGAAGCTGGAGCAGGCGGGAGCCAGGAGCACAACCTCGCCGGGGCGCGCGGCGGAGGCAGCGGCGACGACGGCCTTGTCCAGGGTTTCGCAGGATTGGATGGTCACCACGCCGCGCAGATGCGACTCGATCTTGGCCGCCGCCGAGCCAATGGTGTAGACGGCACTCACCCGCTGGCGCAGCAAATCGGAGAGCTGGGTGTAGTCGGAGTTTTTGTCCTTGCCGCCTAGAATAAGATGAATGCCCCCGCTGAAGGCGGCGATGGCCTTGGAGGTGGCGTCCACATTGGTGGCCTTGGAGTCGTTGTAGAACTCGACGCCGTTGCGGGTGGCCACATATTCCAGGCGATGCTCGACGGCGCGAAAGTTCTCGACGGCACGGCAAATCACATCAGCAGGAACATTGGCCAAGCGCGCGGCAACGACCGATGCCAGCACATTCTCCACATTGTGCGCACCCTTGAGAGGAATGCCTCTCAAAGGCATCACAGTTTCCGTGGGCGCGCCTTTTATCGCGCGGTAGACCACCTGGCCATCTTCCAGCCAGGCTCCCTGCTCGACCGGTTTCTCGATGGAGAACCAATAGACCCTGGCGGAGGAGCGCGCGGCGGCGGCTTCACAGGGCACATTATCGGCATTCAATATCAAGGCGTCTTCGACGGTTTGGCGGGCAAAGATGCGCTCCTTGGCCGCGCAATAGTTTTCCATGCTGCCGTGACGGTCCAGGTGGTCGGGAGTGATGTTGAGAATGACGGCGATGGAGGGATGGAACTCGATGGTGGTTTCAAGCTGAAAGCTGGAGACCTCGAGGACCGACCAGGCCTGATCGGCGCTGGCGTCGATGAGGGAGATGACCGGGACGCCGATGTTGCCGCCGACCAGCGTGGGCAGGCCGCCGGCGGCGAGGATTTCGCCCAGCAGCGTGGTGGTGGTGGTTTTGCCGTTGGAGCCAGTAACGGCCAGGATTTTGCCTTTGAGGAATCGGCCGGCGAGTTCCAGCTCGCCGATGACCGGCAGGCCGAAGCTTTTGACCTGCGCCAGCTCGGGAGTGTCGAGCGGCACGCCGGGACTGACGACAATCAGGTCCTGGCGGCGGAAGGTGAGCAGGCCGTGGCCGCCGGTCTCGACCATGATACCCTCTTCGATGAGCGCGGGAATCTCCTTGGCCAGCGCTTCGGCGGAGCGCACGTCAGAGACCGTGACCTGTGCGCCTTGGCGGCGGAGAAACAACGCAGCCGCCAGACCGGATTTTCCCAGTCCGACGACGAGTACTTTTTTGTTTTTAAGTTCCAACATCTGATATTGTCCTCAGGCTCGGGCTACATATTGATTGTGCACCGCGCGGAGTTGGTTTAACGCAATTTCAGGGTGGTGAGTGCAAACAATGCAAACACCAGGGCGCCGATCCAGAAGCGGGCGATGACTTTGGACTCCTGCCAGCCCAACTGCTCGAAATGATGATGCAGGGGAGCCATCTTGAAGATGCGCTTCTTGTTGCGCAGCTTGTAACTGCCCACCTGAAGAATAACGGAGGCCGCCTCGATGATGAAGATGCCGCCGATGAAGGGCAGCAGCAGCTCCTGGCGGATGATGATGGCGACCGTTCCGATGGCCCCGCCCAGGGCCAGCGAGCCCACGTCACCCATGAAGATCTCCGCCGGATGGGCGTTGTACCAAAGAAATCCGATGGAAGCGCCCACCATGGAGCCGCAGAAAATGGTCAGCTCGGCAATTTTGGGCATGTGCTGGAGTTCGAGGTAGTCGGCAAAGACCACGTTGCCGCTGATGTAGGTGAGCGCGGTGAGCGCGCCGGCGGCGATGATGGTGCAGCCGATGGCCAGCCCGTCGAGGCCGTCGGTGAGGTTGACGGCGTTGGACGAACCGATCAACACGAAGATGACAAAAGCGATGAAGGGCAAAAAGGCGAGTATGCCGAGATGGGGGATGGTGCTCGGCCAGGCGTGCCAGAGCAGGTCAGGACGCCAGCTTTTGATGAAGGGCACGTTTAACTGCGTGGAGAAGTGCTTGAATTTTTCCAGAAGCACCAGAGAAAGCGCCACCGCTGCCCCGGCAAGGCCTTGCCATAGAAGCTTGGCGCGCACTGTCAAGCCCAGGCTGCGCTTCTGGATGACCTTGATGTAGTCGTCGGCAAAGCCGATGGCGCCAAAGGCCAGGGTGGCAAAGACGGCGATCCAAACGAAGGGGTTGGCGGGGTCGGACCAGAGCACCGTGGGCAGCAAAATAGCAATGATAATCAGCACGCCGCCCATGGTGGGAGTGCCGGTCTTCTTCAGGTGCGACTTTGGCCCATCGTGGCGCACGAACTGGCCGATCTGAAATTCGCGCAGCTTCTGAATCACCCAGGGCCCGATGAACAGGGCAATCAGCAGCGCCGTGAGCGAGGCAAAGGCGGTGCGGAAGGTGAGATAGCGGAAGACGCGGAAGGGGTGAAAGAACGGAAAGAGCTTTTCGTAGAGCAGCCAGTAAAGCAAAGGGCCTCCAGAGCCGGCGTGAGGCGGGATTCAGCTTAATTTTACTAGGCCGGGGACGGCGGGGGCGTGGAAATCACGCGGGGCGGAAGCATTCGTTATCCGGGCAGATTCCAGGCAGCCGGATCAGGAACAGAAACTCGCTTTCACGGTCTCTTCCACACGGCGCAGCCATGCGGCACGTTGCTCGGGCGTGCTGGTGATTACGATGCTGAAGGTCTCCCGGACAATGTTTTGCACGCCGCAAAACTCCAGAATACATTTCTTCCAGAGCTGGTCGAGCGGATCGCCAAAAACGCTCATCTCCCGCTCCGGCGGCGTATTCGAGGTATTGAAGACGATCGCCGTCTGCGCCCGCAACAAGCCTATCGGCACACCCTCGCCTTGATCGCCTTCCTGGAAGCTGTATGCTACGCCGGGACGAAGGACGCGGTCAATCCATCCCTTCATCACAGCCGGTGGCTGGCCCCACCAGTTGGGATGAACGATAACCAAACCCTCCGAACGCCGCAACTCTTCGCAGTAGCGGACCAACTCCAGTGGCGGCTTCGCCTTTGTATCCAACTCGGACGCTGGCAGCAGCGGATTAAAGCCTTCTTCATACAGGTCGTGATAGAAGACTGTGTGTCCACCGCGTTCCAGCGTGCGACAGACAGCATGAGCGATGGCATGATTGAAGCTGCCGCGGTCAGGATGCGCAAGAATGACAGAGATTTCCATAGATACGTGAAAGCATAGCATTTGAGCTGTGCCGGCGCAGGGGAGGCTGGAAGATAAACTACCGCCCACAGCGGCCTGTGGTAAAAGTCAGAATTGCTAAAAAACATCCCACAGGGGCTAAAGCCCGAAATTTACTATCACGCATTTGCGGCACGACTAAAGTCGTGCCCTGACACTTCTTGCTCCAACCTTTGCATTTTTCCGCATACTGTGAAGTCGTGCCCTTTAAAACCTAACTTCCACCACAGACTGCTATCGCAGTGGATAAGCTCCGGGCGACTTTGCCTCTTCTTCGGTCCATCCCAGGAGCGCGCGAAGCTCGGGAGGTAGGAAGTTTCTGGCGGGCAGATTCGGCAGCGCGCGCTGCAGCTCGAAATTTCCCAGGTCAGGCCCTTTCAGAACCGAGCGGGGAGAACGATCGATCTCGACGCCGTTCTTTTCGAAGGCCGGCTCGAGCTTGCGGAATTCATCGAGCGAGGCAAGCCGCGAAGTGCAGTTCTCCCCATCCGACGGGGCATAGATAATCAGCGGCGGCGGCGCGCCGGAGGCGGTAGATGCGGCGCGGAGATAGACATTGCCGTCGACCTCCGCCGCCTGCGCATTTTTGAGCTTGCCGCAGAGCGATGATTTCTGCAAAAACGTCAGCAGTGGATCTTGGAACGAATCCGTAGCCGCTATCAGGTTATGGAGAAAGATATGGCCGTCGCGCTGCTCCAGGTTCGGCCCGGTTGTGACATGCCAGTCGAAGGTGTCGCCGGCGGCCACACGGTCATTCCGCTCGAAGGATACACGCGCATTGACGAAGGTGTTGTTATAGGCATGCACGTCCGCCGAGTTCAGCGTACGCAATCCGTGATGGGAATTCACCACTACGTTGCCGGCGATGACGGCCCCGCGCGAGATCTCGATGAAGATGCCGTCGATGGCGTCTTCCACCCAATTGTTGACGATCACCGCGTCGCGGTTGCCCACGTCATACCAGATTCCGTTCGAGTAGGGCTGCTCCTGAACCAGGTTGTCGCGGACGGTGACGCGATGCGTCTGGTTGAAGATCTTCACCGCGGAGGGATAGTAGCCGGTCAGTTGCCTGATGTTGTTGCGGCGGATGATGTTCTTCTCCAACAGCACATCCGACGAACCGATGATGTAGATGCCTTCCGTGCCGGTATCGCTGACCAGCGAGTTGCGGATGATCAATCCGTCGCCGCGGAAGTAGCCGGCCACACGGGAACAGAAGGTGATGGTGACATTCTCGATCAGCGTATTCCTGACCTCTTTGCCGTAGGTGGCCGGATCGGAGATGCCTACAGGCTCGTTGGTGGGCTCTTCGGCCGAGGTGAAATGCTTCTTGCCCTCAATCTCCAGCGCGCGATAGGCATACTGCGTGAAGGTGATGCCGCGAATCACCGGTCCTTTTCCGTCCGAGAGCTTGCCGTGCACGGGCGAGCTTGTCCGGACCAGCGCGCTGTCCCAGGCGGTGATCTCCACCTGCCGGCGCGTTGGGTCCGTGCCGATGTACACGAATCCGTTTTTGTAATCGATATAGAAGGAATGCGCATCGAGCTCTCCCTCCCAACCTTTGGATAGGAGAAGCTCGCCATCCACGAAGACCATATCGTTGTTGAAGCGGTGCAGGGGCGTCTTCATGCCCTCACGGCTGCGATTCCACCAGGGCAGAGGCTCCGCCGGAAAGAGATGGGACCATCTGGTCCGCCAGACGTTGTTGGGCAAGGCCTCCCACTGCGTTGCGATCCCGGTGCCCTTGAGGACGGGATGCTCCTCTTCGTAGGGCTGTATCGTAATGCCCTGATTCAGCACCAGGCCGCCGGTTCTGTAGATGCCGCCGCGCAGAACGATGGCGTCGCCGGTCACCACGCGCTCCATGGCCGCCTCGATGGTGGTGGGATGGGCGACGTCGGCGCCGGCCTCATCGCTCTTGCCGTCTGGCGCAACATAGAACACCTTCGCGGCCTTGGGGGTCTCATAGCGCTGGTCGATCGGACCGTAAGGCCCTCCGGAAGGCTGTGCGTACACCGTCCCGGCAACGAAGAAGAACGCGATTAGCAGCGCCGCGAGCGATGCAAAGGCGGCGCGGAAGGTGAGATAGCGGAAGGGGTGAAAGAAGGGAAACAGTTTTTCGTCGAGCAGCCAGTAAAGCAAGGGACCTCCAGAGCCGGTGTGAGGCGGGTTTCAGATTGATTTTACTAGGCCGGGGGCGGGAATGCAGCGGCTATCGCTTTCCTGTTTCCTGCCGCTTCAACTCCGCCTCAAATGCCTGTTCGCGGTCAGCGATGTAACTCTGGTAGCCTGCCGGATCGATAAAAGCGTTGTGGTCGCCGCGCTTCCAGCGCCCGTATTTCTCTTGCAATCCGTAGTAGCTGCCATGAGCGCCGAGAAAAACGTCGCATGGAAGGCTCTTGAGCACCTGAAAACCGTGATGATAATCCTGGGCAATTTGCGGATAGGCCTTGTTGCCCACCAGCTTGTAGCCGGAATTCACATTTGGACTGCCGACGATGACCACGTGGAGAGTGCGGCCGGCATCGGTTTCATCAAAGGTCCACGTGGTGGTTCCTCTTGTGTGGCCTGCGGTGAGGTGCGCTGTCAGCACAGCATCTCCCAGCTTGACCGTGTCGCCGTCGTGCAGTACGCGATCCACCTTGACAGGCTGAAACCACATCACCGGATCGGCGCCATAATGAAAATCCTTCTTGCCGCCCGACTCGACCACCGGAATATCGGCGTCCATCACAAAATACTGTGCGCCAGTGAGCTTCTTCACCAGCGCGGCACCCGCACAATGGTCGTTGTGAGCGTGGCTGATGAGCAGTATTTTGATATCGCTGAAGCGGAAGCCCAGCTGTTCGACACTATTTTTGATGAGCGGAACATTCTCTTCAAAGCTGCTGTTGATGAGAATGTTTCCCTGCTGTGTGACGATCAGATAGGAAGCCAGATCCTCGCTGCCTACATAATAGAGATTGCCCGCGATGTGGTGGGGCGGAAAAGGCCTGGTCCAGGACGGCGGTTTCTGAGCGGCAAGCCGAGCAGTAAAAGCAAGAGTCACAAACAGCGCGATGCAACCGCAAAATCTCCTAAGTTTCACTTCCCCTCCCCAACTGAAATTCAGTTTGTGACCACCTCGATGGCCCGCTCCAGATGCACACCGCGGGAGCCTTTCACCAGCGCGACGTCACCTTTGCGCAGGTTCTGTTTGAGCCAGCGGCCCGCGGCTTGGGCATCGAGCAGAAAGAGCGCCGCGACTCCGCCCGAGCAGGCGGCGGCGGCCAGGTGCTCGGCGTTGCCCTGAACGCCGACGACCAAGTCGAGGCCGGCTTCGGCGGCGGCGCGGCCGGCTTCGGCGTGAAGCGCGGGGCCGTGCTCGCCCATCTCCAGCATCTCTCCGGCTACCAGAATCCGGCGCTTGGCGGGCCGCGCGGCCAGGGTGTGGATCATGGAGCGCAGCGCCTCGGGGTTGGAGTTGTAGCAATCGTTGAGAATTGTAGCGCCTTTGACTTCAAGGACTTCGCCGCGCTTACTGCCGGCAACCAGAGTTTCCAGCGCGGCCACTGCCGCATCCAGATCGACGCCTGCTTCGAGCGCGACCGCCAAACCAGCCATGGCGTTCATCGCGTTATGCGCGCCCAGGAGGCTTAGCATGAACTGGCCTTCGCACTCTCCAGTTCGATAGCGGAGGTGCAGGCCGGCAAGATCCTCTCTTACTTCGAGAAGCCGCGGGTTGGCAAAGGGAGCAGCGCCAAAGTACACCGCGCGGCCGTGGAAATCGCGGCCAAATTGCGAGACGTAGGGATCATCGGCGTTGAGAAAGATCGCGCCATTGTCCGGCAACGCGTCTACTAACTCGAATTTGGCGCGGGCGATGCCGGCCTGCCCGTCGGAAAAGTTCTCCACGTGCGCCGTGCCGACGTTGGTGATTACGCCCCAGTCAGGCGCGGCCATCAACGCCAGGGCAGCGATTTCACCAGGGTGGTTCATTCCCATCTCGACGACCGCAACCTCGTGCTCCGGTTCGAGGCGCAGCAATTGCAGAGGCAGACCAAAGTTATTGTTGAGATTGCCCTGGGACTTGAGGACGTTGAACTTTGCGCCCAGAGAAGCGGCAATCGCTTCCTTGGTGGTCGTTTTTCCAGCTGAGCCAGTGACGGCCACCACGCGCCTGCCCCACTGGCGGCGAACATGCGCGGCCAGGGCCTGGAGGGCGATGAGCGGGTCTTCGGCGATGAGCAACGGCGCGGCCAGCGCGGCGTCAGGCAGCGCGGCGACCCGGGCGCGCGAAACCACCGCGGCCACGGCGCCGCGCTCGATGGCGGCGGCAACAAAATCGTGGCCGTCGTGCCGTTCCCCGCGCACGGCGAAGAACAGCTCGCCCTTGGCCACGGTGCGCGAGTCGATCGAATAGCCGCGCGACATCAGCGCGCCGGCATTGGCCACGCTGGCCGGCGCTTCCAGCACCGCGCTCGCGCCGATGGCCGCTTCTGCGAGTGTAAGCTTCATCCGATTCCACCATAGCCCATTTCGGCGAGGGCGGAAAGAGCAATCTCGACATCGTCAAAAGGAATGGTGGTGAAACCGAGAATCTGCACCTTTTCGTGGCCCTTGCCGGCAATCAGAACCACGTCGCCGGACCTGGCCTCCCGGAGCGCCAGGCGAATGGCGGAAGCGCGATCCGGCTCGACGGTGTAACGGACCCCGGTGGACTTGAGACCGGGCTCAATTTCGACCAAAATCGCCAGGGGCTCCTCGGTGCGGGGATTGTCGCTGGTGGCCACTACGAAGTCGCTTCCCTGCCCCGCGGCCAGGCCCATCTTGGGCCGCTTGGTGCGGTCGCGGTCGCCGCCGCAGCCGAAAACTGTGAGAACGCGGCCGCCGGTTTGCGCCGTCATTTGCCGGGCAAGAGTTGTCAGATTGAGCAGCGCGTCGTCGGTGTGGGCATAGTCCACGATTACCGTGAAGGGCTGGCCGGCATCGACGGACTGAAAGCGTCCGGGAACGGGCTGGAGGCGGGGAACGAACTCAACCAGATCGGCAAAGGGCACGCCGCGCGCGTGGGCCGCGGTAAAGGCAGCCAGCAGATTGAGGATGTTCACCTCGCCGGCCAGACGCGACACAACTTTGGCCGCGCCTGCAGGGGTTTCGAGTTCGAGCAGCGCGCCGGAGGGCGTGAGCGTGTGGGCGGCGGCGCGCCAGTCGCCTTTGCCAATGCCATACGACCGCACCTCGGCGCCGGCCTTCGCGGCCGCGGCGGCTAGCTCCTCGGCGCGGGGGTCATGCGCGTTGAGCACGGCGACGCGCGGAGCCGGATAGAGAGTGCCGTCGAATAGCAGCCGCTTGGCGGCAAAATACATTTCCATCGTCTCGTGGTAGTCGAGGTGGTCGCGGGTGAGGTTGGTGAAGACGGCCACGTCGAAGTTGACCCCAGCGGCGCGGCCCTGGTCGAGGGCGTGGCTGGAGACCTCGGTGACCAGCTCGGTGGCTCCCCGGGCAACGCCTTCGGCCATGAGCTCAAAAAGATCACGCGATTCGGGGGTGGTATGGATCGAGGGGCGCACTTCGCCGGCAATGTGGTACTCGATGGTGCCGATGAGTACGGTTTTGCGCGCAGCAGCGTTCAGCAGCGCCTCGATCAAAAATGCCGTGGTCGTCTTGCCATTCGTGCCGGTGATTCCCGTGGCCGCGAGCCGCCGCTCCGGATGGCCGAAAAACGCGGCTGAAGCCTGAGAGAGCGCGCGGCGACCATGCTCGACCTCCAGCACCGGAAGGCCGGGAGCAAAGACCAGCAGGTGGTCGAACATGGGCGCAGAGTCAGTGATGATCCCAAACGCTCCAGCCGCACGTGCCTTCTCGACGTAGCGGTTGCCGTCGGTCGAACCGCCTTTCATGGCGACAAAGACCGCGCCGGGCTTCACCTTGCGCGAGTCGTACTCAACACCGGTGATTGGCTCAGCAGAGTCTCCGCTTGCACCCACCGCCGTTACTTCCGCGATTAATTCCTTCCAGTTCATCACGGATTCCATTGTAGATTGCCGCACTTCAATCTACAGGAACTGGCGGTATGATTCATTCATGGTTGTCTCACGTTTCAAGAACCCCCTGTGAATTGGAGGCTGGAGCAAATGGCTGGATCTCAGTTTGTTAATGTAATCTACATTCGCACCACAGCGGAGAAGCTGTGGCGGGCGTTGACGGAGGCGGAATTTACGCGCCAGTACTGGTGCAACACAACGCAGGAGTCGGAATGGAAGCCAGACGCAACGTGGCGGATTGTGACACCCGACGGACGCACAGCCGACAGCGGCGTGATTGTCGCAGTTGAGCCCCGGAAGCGCATGGTTCTCACCTGGCGCCATGAACTCGACGCCGGGATGCGCGCAGAGGGCCATTCCCGCCTCACCTATGAACTTGAGCACAATAGCGAAGCTGTCAAGCTCACAGTTACACAAGAAATAGACAAGAGCGAATCGAAGTTGATCAAGGCCATTTCAACCGGTTGGCCACCGATTCTATCCAGCCTGAAAAGCCTACTGGAGACGGGCGAGCCGCTGGAACTGACCCGCCGCTGGCCGGAGGGGATGTAGACGGCCCGATAGCAGGAAAGCAGTCAGCGCCCGCAACGAACCACGATCTTCGTTCCCGGCGCGACCATGGTTCCCGCAGCGGGGGCCTGTTCGCGCACCGTACCGCTTCCGGTGATTTGCACTTCGAGGCCGGCGGCGGCAGCCTGCTCGATGACCTTGCGCACCGGCAGGCTAATCAGCGAGGGAACGCGCAGGGTTTTTTCGCTGGCGACGATGACGGTGGAAGCATCCGGCGGTTGCGCAGCAACAGGCTGAGGCGAGGCAGCCGGGGCTTTGACTGGAGTGGCGCTTGCAGCCACGGTGGAAGGCTGAGCGACGGTTTGCGATGGAGTTGCGGCGGCTGGCTGGCTTGCGGATTGCGGCGGGCTTGCGTTTTGCGACGCGCTGGCCGCGGACGCTGAAGAGACAGTGCTCCCCCGCAGGGGGTCGTCGCTGGGCAGGTCGTTGGCTGCGGCGTAAAGGGCGTTGATGTCCGCGCTCTGGGCATGAGAATCGTCTTCAGCTACCTGCAAATCGGCCCTGGATAAAGCGCGGGGGCGGCGCAGATCGATGTCATGCGGCACGGCGAGATATTCCAGGACCTGCTGCGCCACCTCGGCAAAGACCGGCGCGGAGACGGTGGCGCCATGATAATCGCCCTTCTTCGGCGTATCGATCACCACTGCCACGGCGATCACCGGATTATTGACCGGGGCAATGCCGACGAAGGATGCAATGTGCATGGACTTCGAGTAGAGATGAGTGGCTGGATCGATTTTTTGTGCCGTGCCGGTCTTGCCGCCGGAGGAGTAGCCGTTGAGCTGCGCCCTTTTCCCGGTGCCGTAGAGGACCACGCCCTCCATCATCTTGCGCATCTCGGCGGCGGTCATTGTCGAAAGGACACGGCGCGCGCCGGGAGGCAGCGGATCAGGCAGCTCGCCGCCCGGCTTGAAGGGCATCGGCGTCACCTGCGGTGCGGCTGGTGCTTTTCCATTCGCCGCCGCGTCCACCTGCCCAGGCATCAGCACGCGCGGCGGCAGGTAGATGCCGCCATTGGCGATGGTCGAAACCATGCTGACGAGCTGAATCGGCGTAACGCCGATCTCCTGGCCAATGGCGATGGAGCCGATGGACGAGGGACTCCATTTGTTCACATTCTGGAGCAGGCCGCGGGTTTCGCCGGGCATCTCGGCGCCGGTCCGGCTCCCAAAGCCGAAGTCGTGAATGTACTGATAGAAGCGCTCCTGGCCAACCTTTATGGCGAGCTTGACGGCGGCCACGTCGCTGGAGTGCGCCAGCGCCTCATGCACAGTGATGACTCCGAAGTGGTCGCCCTTGTCGTCGTGAATCACGCGGCCGCCGGGCATCTTGATCTGTCCGCCCTGACAGTCGATGACGTCATCGGGCGCGGCAGCGTTAGTGTCGAGCGCCGCCGAATAGGTAACCAGCTTGAAGACCGAGCCGGGCTCGTAGACGTCGCTGACGGCGTGGTTGCGCAATAGCTCCGGAGTGGCGTGGCGGAACTGGTTGGGGTTGAAGGTGGGACGAATGGCCAGCGCCAGAATCTGTCCGGTATGCACGTCCTGGATGACCACGGTGCCGCTGGCCGCCTGGGTACGCTCCATGGCGTGATCCAGCGCCCGCTCAGCCATAAACTGAATATTTTCGTCGATGGTCAGCACCAGGTTTTTGCCGGCCTTGGGTTCCTGGTTCACGGTGGAACCTAATCTGTTGCGAAGGGCATCCACGTTGGCTTCTACCAGGCCGGAAGCCCCGTGCAATTGCGACTCGAACTTCTGCTCCAGCCCGCCCAGGCCGTTGTCGTCCATGCCCACATAGCCCAACACCTGCGCGGCGATCTCGTTGTCCGGGTAAAAACGCTGAAACTCTTTCAGAAAGTAAATGCCGCTGACGTTCTTGGCATCGATCAGAGCTTGAACGCGCGCGGAGATATCGGGAGCGACGCGGCGGGCAACCGGAACATACCGCCGTCCTGATTGCAGGCGGACAACGATCTGCTCCTCGCTGGTCTCGGCGTCGGTGGGATCGATGTGAATCGCCTGCGCCAACAAGTGCGCGGTAGCCGGTATGTCGGTGATCTTGGCTGTTTCAGCGTAGATCGAATCCACTTTCACGGTCGTGGCCAGCTCGCGCAGGTTGCGGTCATAGAGTATGCCGCGGCGCGGCGCCACCTCGAAGATATGCTGCTGCTGATGCTGGGCGCGCTCCAGAAACTCGCCATGGCGCACCACCTGAAGCCAGAAGAGACGAAAGGCAATCAGCAAGGCCCAAAGAAGAAAGAACAGGCAGATAAGCCAGAAGCGCATACGCTTGAGAGGCACCACGCGCGGGGCGGGTTTGTAATTGCGGCTGGGTCGAACAGCGGACGGCATGGGCAAACGCTCCGATTCAGCTTCCAGCTAGTAGCTTGTAGCTGCCCTTTGCGGAGCGGCTTGCGCAAGAGCCGGAGCAGAAGCGTCAACAGCGGCCGAGGAGTAAATCATCTGGCCGGGCTGCAGCTCGGCAAGGCCAAGTCCGCGGGCGATTCTGTCGATGCGTTCCGGCTGGGTTAGCTGCGCCTCGGAGAGGCGCAACTTACTATTTTCCTCGCGCAACTGCTCGCGCACCTGCTTTTCCGATTCGATGCGGTAACCATTTTCAATGGCGCTGAGGTGTTGCACCCCATCGATCATCAAAAACGACAAGAGAATGGTGCAGGCCGCAAAGAACAGGCGAATCTGGCGAGCGCGCTCCGGGTCGGGGGTCTTGACCAGGCGGCTGTTGTCGTAGCTTTTGGGAAAGGCAAACTCCGGCGTGCGCGCACACCGCCGCCGATATTTTTGCTGGGCCAGCAGCCCGGCGTTGAGTTCATTGATCCGCTCGCTCAAGCATTTGCCCGAATCAAGACTTGTTATGCATGCCGCCATGGTTGCCTCCTCCACAGTGAACAGTGGGCAGTGAACAGTGGTCAGTTACCAATGACCGCGAACTGAAAGCCTGCACCAACGTAAGCCAAAAACCAATTCTGAATTACAAACATATTAAAACTCTTACTTCCTGTTTCCTGACTACTGAAAACTGCTCACTGTATACTTACAACTGTTCACTGTCTTTCCGCCGCCCTCAGCTTTGCGCTGCGTGAACGAGGATTGCGGTCTAACTCTTCATCGCCGGCCGTAACCGGCTTCTTCGCGAGAATCTCCCAGATTCCCTGCCGCGCGCCTTCGCGCAGGCTGTCTTTGGCAATGCGATCTTCCAATGAATGAAAGCAGATAACTACCAGCCTGGCGGAGGGCTTAAGCAACTTAGGCGCGGCCTCCATCAAGGCTTGAATTTCATCTAACTCCTGATTTACATAGATACGAAGAGCCTGAAAAGTTTTTGTAGCCGGGTGAATGTGCGATTGATGGTTCGCCGGGGCGGCTGAAGTTACAATACGCGCTAAGTCACTTGAGCTTGTAACTGGCCGCCCACGGACGATTGCTCTGGCGATTCTCCGCGACCTCCTTTCTTCTCCGTATTTGTAGATGAGGTCCGCTAACTCACGTTCATTGGCCTCATTTACAACCTGTGCCGCGGTAAGTCCGGAACGCGCATCCATACGCATATCCGGCACTGAATCCGCGTAAAATGAAAAACCTCTGCCGGCGTCATCAAATTGCAGGCTGCTTACGCCAAAGTCCGCTAAAAGTCCATCCAGCGAAGCCGGCTTAACATACCGAGTAATCGAGCTGAAAACTTCGTTGATCAAAGTAACTCGCGGCGCCTGGCTGCCTAACTCCTTACAAACCCGGTTCAGATTTTCTTTGGCCAGGGCGAGCGCCTGTTCATCACAGTCGAAAGCAATCAGATGACCCTCGGCGCCCAGCAGCCTGGCAATTCCCGCGGCGTGCCCGGCCAGACCCAATGTGCAATCCGCATAAGTGCCGCCGGCGCGCACGCGGAGCAAACGAATAGCTTCTTCGTAGAGCACGGGCTCGTGACTGATTGCCGGCTGGGTCATGCGCCTCCCCTGAGGGGCATTTGCTAATGCACGTTACACATCGAACTGATTCATTACGTCCGCATCCTGCGCGGTATACGGATTGTCCTTCACGCTCTGCCGCAGAGACGTCAAGCTCTTCACTCTGAGCCGGGTCTTTTCGCCCGATACCTTCACTTCCAGATTCACGAAACCTTCGTTGCGGAGTTGCTCGGGAAAAAGCAGGCGGCCCTGAGGGTCCATGTCCACGCGACCGCCGTAGAGCGTGTTGCTATCCTGCAGCTTGGCGCGCACTGGATGGCTGGAGGGCATGCTGAAGATCTTGGCTATCTGGTTTATCCACTCCGGCATCGGATAGATTTCCGCGTCCTTGCCCTCCCGGCTGGTGATGTAAAATGCATTGAAGTCTTTGCCGTACTTTTTCTCGATGAATGCCTTGAACTCAGCAGGCATTTTCAGACGTCCACGCTCATCCAGCTTGGT
>Ga0326727_10002799_pt1 | contig 57987 bp, 59 predicted proteins | sample MB2enrmetagenome_FD_207643 | JGI IMG/M metagenome (GOLD analysis project Ga0326727, IMG submission 207643) | Lab enriched peat soil microbial communities from McLean, Ithaca, NY, United States - MB29MY | ecosystem: Environmental > Terrestrial > Soil > Wetlands > Peat | place: USA: New York... | reverse complement strand
GATGATCTGCGGCCCCGAGGTGATGCTGCGATTCACGGCCGCCGAGGTCCTGGGGCGCGGCATCGCCGCCGAGCGGGTGCGGGTCTCCATGGAGCGCAACATGCAGTGCGGGATCGGCCGCTGCGGGCACTGCCAGCTCGGCCCGGTGCTGGTCTGCACCCACGGCCCCGTGCTCCCCTGGTCACGGGTCGGACCGCTGCTCGCCCGGAGGGAGCTCTGATGGCTGTGATGACCACCGGGTTGCCCAAGCTCGCCGTCTTCAAGTTCGCCTCCTGCGACGGCTGCCAGCTCTCCCTGCTCGACTGCGAGGACGAGCTGCTGGCGGTCGCGGGCGCGGTGGAGATCGCCAACTTCACCGAGGCCTCCAGCACGGTGATCGAGGGCCCCTATGACGTCACCCTGGTCGAGGGCTCGGTGACCACCCCCCACGACGCCGAGCGCGTCCAGGAGGTCCGCCGGATCTCCCGCTACCTGGTGTCGATCGGCGCCTGCGCCACCGCCGGGGGCATCCAGTCCCTGCGCAACTTCACCGCGGTGGACGAGATGGCGTCGGTCGTCTACGCCCACCCCGAGTACATCTCCACGCTGGAGAGCTCGACGCCGATCTCCGCCCACGTCCCGGTGGACTTCGAGCTGCGCGGCTGCCCGGTGGACCGCGGGCAGTTGCTGGAGGTGGTCACCGCCCTGCTGCGCAAGCGCAAGCCGGACATCCGCGCCAGCAGCGTCTGCCTCCAGTGCAAGCGCCGCGGCAACGTCTGCGTGATGGTCGCCCATGGCACCCCCTGCCTCGGCCCGGTCACCCAGGCCGGCTGCGGGGCGATCTGCCCCAGCTTCGAGCGCGGCTGCTACGGGTGCTTCGGCCCGATGGAGACCCCCAACACGGCGTCGCTCTCCGCCGCCCTCCACGCCGACGGGCTCGACGACGCCCAGGTGATGCGCCTCTTCCGGACCTTCAACGCCACCGCACCCGCCTTCGAGGCGGCCAGCCGGGCCCAGGAGAAGGGGGACGGACGGCTGTGACCCACAAGGTTCGCGATCTGACCGTCGAGGGGCTGGCCCGGGTCGAGGGCGAGGGGGCGATGCACGTGGTGGTGACCGACGGCGAGGTCACCGACGTGCGCCTGCGCATCTACGAGCCGCCCCGCTTCTTCGAGGCCTTCCTGCGCGGCCGGGCCTACACCGAGCCGCCCGACATCACCGCCCGCATCTGCGGCATCTGCCCGGTCGCCTACCAGATGAGCTCCTGCCAGGCCATCGAGCAGGCCTGCGGCGTCACCGTCGACCCCCCGCTGCGGGCGCTTCGCCGCCTCCTCTACTGCGGGGAGTGGATCGAGAGCCACGCGCTCCACATCTACTTCCTCCACGCCCCCGACTTCCTGGGGGTGGGCAGCGCCCTGGAGCTGGCCAAGGACCACCGCGAGCTGGTCGAGAAGGCGCTCCAGCTCAAGAAGGTCGGCAACGACATCATGGAGGTCGTCGGCGGCCGCGCCATCCACCCCATCAACGTGCGGCTGGGCGGCTTCTACCGGGCGCCCGCCAAGCGGGAGCTGCTCCCCCTCGCCGAGCGGCTGCGCTGGGCTCGCGACGCCTCCCTGGAGACGGTCGAGCTGGTCTCCACCTTCGACTTCCCCGACCTGGAGATCGACCACGAGCTGGTCGCTCTCCACCACCCCGACGAGTACGCCATCACCGAGGGGCGGATCGTCTCCGACGGCGGCCTCGACATCGAGGTGTCCGAGTTCCTCGAGCACTTCGCCGAGGAGCACGTCGAGCGTTCGACCTCGCTGCACGGCCGCATGATCGAGCGGGGCCGCTACCTGGTGGGCCCGCTGGCCCGCTACAGCCTCAACTACGAGCAGCTGCCCGCGGTCGCCCGCGAGGCGGCGGAGAAGGCCAAGGGGCTGGGCCGGGTGTGCCGCAACCCCTTCCGGAGCATCCAGGTCCGGGCCGTGGAGACCGTCGCCGCCTGCGACGAGGCCCTCCGGATCATCGAGGGATACACCGAGCCGGAGCGGCCGGCGGTGCCCGTGGAGCCGCGGGCGGGGACCGGCCACGGCGCCACCGAGGCGCCCCGCGGCCTCCTCTACCACCGCTACAGCATCGACGACGGCGGCATCATCCAGACCGCCGACATCATCCCCCCCACCGCTCAGAACCAGGACGCCATCGAGGCCGACCTGCGCAAGCTGGTGGTGGCCAACCTCGAGCTGGACGACCACGACCTGCAGCACCTCTGCGAGCAGTCGATCCGCAACTACGACCCCTGCATCTCCTGCTCCACCCACTTCCTCGACTTCACCGTCGAGCGCCGCTAGCGGGGAGGATGCCGGGCGCGGCTGAGGGGACCCGGCCGGTTGGGCCGCGAGTAGTGGTCATCGGTGTCGGCAACTCGATGCGCCGCGACGACGGCGCCGGGATCGCCGTGGTGGAGCGGGCCCGCCCGCTGCTGCCGGAGGGTGTCGAGGTGCGCACCCTGGGCGGGGAGGCGACCTCGCTGCTCGACGCCTGGGCGGGGGCCGACCTGGCGGTGGTCGTGGACGCCGTCCGCTGGCAGCATCCGCCCACTGCCGGCGTCACCCGCATCGACGTGACCGGTCAGCCGGACGCCCTGACCGGCTTCGGACCCGCCGCCAGCAGCCACGGCCTGGGAGTAGCGGAGGCGGTCGCCCTGGGGCGAGCCCTGGACCGGCTGCCCCGCCGCCTCGTCCTGCTCCTCCTCACCCTCGCCGAGGAGGGCCACGGCGAGGGCCTCTCCCCCGCGGTGGAGGGTTACGCGGAGGAGGCGGTGGTCCTGCTGGCTGCCGAGGTGAGCACGGCCGCGCCGGGTTAGCCGGCCACCGGCCTCATGGCGACCAGGCGGATCGACCGCGCCGTGCCGGCCTGGTAGTGGTCGTAGCGGTAGTGGGTGACCCGGTTCATCAGTCCCCAGAGCCGCGCGTAGTCAGCGTCGCCGGGCTCGACCACCCGGGCCTCCGCCACCAGCCGGCGGCGGCCGACCTGCAGCTCCACGCGCGGGTCGGCCCGGATGTTGGCGAGCCAGGCCGGGTCGTGCGGGCCACCGTAGTTGGAGGCGACCACCACGAACGAGTCGCCGTCCCGCCCGTAGACGAGCGCCGAGGTGCGCCGGAGGCCGGTGCGACGCCCGGTCGTGTGCAGGAGCAGGGAGGGCAGGCCGATGATCCCGTGGCCGATACGGCCGTCGCTGGCCTCGTAGAGCCAGCGGTGCAGCCCGGGGACGAAGGCGGGGCCGGTGTTGGTCCCCGTCCAGCCCTCCATCATCTGGGCGATTCGGGGCACGCGGGGGGGATCCGGCTGGGTCATGACGGGATGGTGCTCGCGACCCTGGGTCAGCCCAGCGCCGCCAGCGCCTCGCTGATCGGCGTCGCCACGCAGGTGAACGAGGGCACGTCGCGGACGGTGTGGGTGGACGCCTCGCTGGCCCGCATCTCCTGGACCAGGTCCAGGAAGTCGCTCACCGAGTCGCTCTCGAAGGCGACCACGAACTCCTGGTCGTCGAGACCGAACGAGTAGGTGGTGTTGATCTTCACCCCCGGGTAGCGGTGGCCCATGGCGATGTGCTCGTCCATCTGGCGCTGGCGCTCCTCGGCGGGGAGCCGGTACCAGGCCCGGGTCTTCACGAATGGGTAGACGAAGAGGTACCTGCGCTCGGTGGGCAGGATGATCAGCCGGCTGCTCCTCCCCTCCTGGGGGGCGCCGTCCTCGTGGACGTGGCGCTCCACGTAGCTGCTCCGCTTGGTCATGGCGAAATAGCTGTGGGGCTGCTCGAGGTAGGCGGCGAGCGCGGTGCGGTTCAGCCGGGCGCCCAGCTCGTGGATCTCCTCGAGCTTCTCGGTCACCGACCAGAGCATCAGGTCGGCGTCGCCGCGGGTGCCCACCAGGCTGTAGCTGCGCAGGATGACGCCGTCGCGGCCGGCCATCTCCTCGACCACGGCACCGAACTCGGCGCGATCGGCGGCGCGCTGCTCGGGGGGCCGGCGGCGCCACTCCGGCATCAGCCGGTAGAAGGCGTAGCGGACGAACTGGCGGGCGCCCTTCTCCCGGCGGACGGCGTTGCGGACGTGCAGCGCCGCGGACATGCGCGCCTCCGCCGCCTCCTCCTTCGCCTCGCTCACCGTCCCATCCTAGCGTCAGCCCGGCTCTGGGCTGTCCCCCCCGGCCTCCTCCAGCGCCGCCTTGCGGAGCAGGCGCTGCTCGCGCCGGACCTGGGCCTGGGCCTGGCGGCGGTGCTGCACCTTGGTCTCGGCGATCACCGGGGCCACCGGGGTCGGGTGGCCCTCGCGGTCGAGGGCGACGAAGACGAGGTGGGCGCTGGCCACGTGGTGCCGCTCCCCATTGGGGAGGGTCTCCACGTCCACCCTCACCCCCACCTCCATCGAGGTGCGGTGGACGTCGTTGACCATGGCCCGGACGGTGACCACGTCCCCGATGAAGACGGGGGCCAGGAAGCTCATCTCGTCGATGGCGGCGGTGACCACCCGGCGCCGGGCGTGCTTGATGGCGGCGATGCCGGCGGCGCCGTCGACGAGCCGCAGGATGGTGCCGCCGTGGACGTAGCCGGCGTTGTTGGCGTGCTCGATCTCCATCATCTGGCTGAGCACGGTCGCCGATGCGGAGGCGGGGCGGGGGGTGAGGTCGGGCTCGGCGTCGTCGAGCTCCCGCAGCGCGAAGGGGACGGGCAGGTCGTGCCTCATCGCAGCCAGGTGAGCAGCGCCCGGACCGACGTGGAGACACCGACGGGGAGCGCCCGCTCGTCGATGTCGAACTCGGCGTGGTGGTGGGGTGGTCGAGCCGCCCGGGCCGGGTCACCGGCGCCGACCAGGTAGTAGCAGCCGGGGACCCGCTCCAGGAAGCAGGCCATGTCGTCGCCGACGGTGAGCGGCCGGGCAAACTCGACGTTGGCCTCGCCGACCGCCTCCACCGCGGCCCGGCGGACCACCTCGGCGCTCTCCGGGTCGTTGACCACCGGCGGGCAGCCCGCCACCAGCGTGAAGTCCAGCTCCGCCCGGAGCGCGCCCGCCACCCCCCGGGCCACCTCCTCCACCCGCCGCATCAGGCTCTCCCGGAGCGGCTGGTCGGGGGCGCGCACGGTGCCGAGCAGCTCGACCTCGTCGGCGACGACGTTGTGGGCCCGGCCGCCGCGGATCAGCCCGACGCTCACCACCGCGGGCTGGTCGGGGGCAACCTCCCGCGAGACGAGCGTCTGGAGCGCGACCACCACGTGGGCGGCGACCACCACCGCGTCGACGCTCAGGTGGGGCAGACCGCCGTGACCGCCCCTCCCCCGGACCAGCAGCCGGAACTCGTCGGCGCTGCCGAAGAGCGAGCCGCCGGTCACCGCCACGCGGCCGGCGTCGAGCGGCGTCCAGAGGTGGAGGCCGAGGGCCCGGTCGACCCCGTCCAGGGCCCCCGCCGCGATCATCGGCATCGCGCCGCTGGCGCCCTCCTCGGCGGGCTGGAAGCAGAGCCGCAGCCGTCCCCGCCAGCCGTCGCGCAGCCCGGCCATCACCGCGGCCACGCCCAGCGCGATGGCGACGTGGCCGTCGTGACCGCAGGCGTGCATGAGGCCCGGGCTCTCGGAGCGCACCGGCCGGCCGTCGTCGGCCTCGTCGATGGGGAGGGCGTCCATGTCGGCGCGGTACATGACCGTGGGCCCCGGGGCGCTGCCGGCGAGGTCGGCGAGGACGCCGGTGCCGCCGACCCCCTCGCGGACCGCGAAGCCCAGCTCCCGGCAGCTCGCCGCGGCGACCCCGGCGGTGCGGAGCTCCCGGTGGGCCAGCTCGGGATGGCGGTGAAGGTCGCGGCGGGTCTCGATCACCTGCGCGGCCACCCGGGCCAGCTCGGCGTCGAGACCGGCGGTCGGGTCGGGGCTCATCCCGCGGGGCGACCAGCGTTCGGGCCGTGCAGCAGGCGGAGCGCCGCTCCGGTGAGGTGGCGGTTGGCGACCACGTGGTCGGCGCCGGCCGCGACCGCCCGCCGGATCAGCTCCCTCTCGTCGTGGTTGCAGAAGCCGACGATCTTGGCCGACGGGTTGCGGGTGCGCAGCCGGGTGATCGCCTCGACCCGGGCGTCGGGCTCGTGGTTGAGGTCGACGAAGAGGAGCGGCATGGGGGGCAGCAGGTCGTCCCGGGTCGCCTCGATCAGGCCGGCGCCCTCCGCCGAGAGCGCGGCACGCAGCCGGCTCGCCAGGAGCAGGTCGGTGCCCAGCAACGCGGCCCGCTGGGTCTCGTCCATCGACGGCCATCATATGAGCGCGCCACGGTGACCCGCATGGCGGGGCAGCAGCCGGGTGGCGGAGGAGGATGGCCATGGCGGTGCGGAGCGTGGGCGTTGTCGGCGCGGGGGTGATGGGATCGGGTATCGCCGAGGTCTGCGCCCGCCAAGACCTCGAGGTGCGGCTGGTGGAGGCGTCGGCCGAGCTGGTCGAGGCCGGGAGGCAGCGGATCGAGCGCTCCATGGCCCGGGCCCTGGAGCGGGGCCGGATCACCGAGGAGGAGCGCGACCAGACCTGGGGCCGGATCGCCTTTGGCACCGACCTGGAGGCGTTCCGCGACAGCGACCTGGTGGTCGAGGCCATCCCGGAGCGGCTGGAGCTCAAGCGGGAGCTCTTCGGCCGGCTGGACCGGATCGCGCCCGCCCACGCCGTGCTCGCCACCAACACCTCGGCGCTCCCCATCACCGACATCGGCCGGGCCACCTCGCGGCCGGAGCGGGTGATCGGCACCCACTTCTTCAACCCGCCCCCGGTGATGCAGCTGCTCGAATTGGTCCGCAGCATCGACACCGACGATGCGACGCTGGCGACCGCCCGCAGCTTCGGCGAGGGGCTGGGCAAGCGCGTGATCGTGGCCCAGGACCGGGCCGGCTTCATCGTCAACCGGCTGCTCGTCCCCTTCCTCAACGGCGCGATCCGCCTCTACGACTCGGGGCTGGCCAGCCGCGAGGACATCGACGCCGGGATGCGCCTGGGCTGCAGCCATCCGATGGGGCCGCTGGAGCTCCTCGACCACATCGGGCTCGACACCGCTCTCCTGGTCTGCGAGGCGCTCCACGCGGAGTACGCGACCAGCGAGTACGCCGCCCCGCCGCTGCTGCGGCGGATGGTGGCCGCCGGCCACCTGGGGCGCAAGAGCGGCCGCGGCTTCTACGAGTACCCGCTCCCGGGCGCCCCGGCGCAGGGATAGGTCAGAGGGGACGCGGACCGTCGACGGGCTGGGGCTGGGCGACGACGCTCAGCCCGACCCAGGCGAGCATCTCGCCGTCCGAGCGGAACTCGACCCGGTACGATCCGGCCTCGCCGAACATCGGAGCCACGTGGGTGACGGTGCTGACCAGCACCTCGTCCTGCCCGGGAGGGAGGTTGGCGGCCGCCTGGAAACGGAGCGTGGCCGGGGGGATCACCAGCCTGCCGTCGGCGTCGATGAGGCGCAGCTCGACGGCGTGGACGCTGCTGGCGTCGAAGGGGCTGAAGCGGAAGCCACCGACCACGTCGAACACGGCCCGACCGGGAAGCTCGGGCAGGGCCAGCCGGTTGATCCCGCCACCGAGCACGTAGAGCTTGCCGTCGGGTGGGACGACGGCGTGGTCCGCGAGGAGGGCGAATGCCATGTCCATGTCGCGCCCGACTCTGACAGGTCACCGGCCCCGACAGGCCGCCAACCCCCGGCGGCCATAGCTGCTACGGTGGAGGCCCGTACCGGAGAGCACGACAAGGAGGTCGGACATGGGCTACATGCGAGGTTTCGTCCATGGGGCCATCGCCGGAGCCCTGATCGGCATCTGCATCGCCCCCCAGCCGGGGGAGCAGACGAGGGCGCAGCTCCGGGCCTTCGGCAAGTCCGTGCGGGGCGGGGTCGAGAGTGCCCAGCGGACCGCCAAGCACGTCGCCCCGGTGTTCGGCGGGGCGGCCTCGCTGGCCCGCCAGCAGATGGAGCGCCGGCAGCACCACGAGGAGCCGGAGGCGGCCTTCCGGGCGACCACTGAGAACGGGCACCGCGAGGGCTGAACGGGCACCCCGAGGGCTTGACGGCCACCGCCAGGGCTGAGCCGGCGCCGGGGGCGCCGGGGCTCAGGGGGCGCCGGGGCGGATGACGCTGGTGGGACCCTCGTCCTCGACCGTGCCCAGCGCGGCCAGGAGGGCGAAGGCGCCGACCACCAGGTCGAAGATGTTGATCGCCAGCGTGAAGTGGAGGTCGAGGATGGAGCGGCCGCCCCTGTTGTTGTCGACGTAGAGGAAGCCGACGACGGCGAGCCCCAGCAGGACCACGCCGGCCACTCCGGTGACGATCCGCCCCACCCGGCGGTTGGCCAGGAATCCGACGTAGGCGAAGGCGGCGAGCAGGACCAGGTCGACGACGTCCCGGGCGTAGGTGAGATGGAGCTGCATGCCGTCGACGTTGCCCGCGGCCTGGCCGTGGGCGACCTTGACGGCGTTGCCCACGAGGAAGCCGCCGATGACGACGATCAGGAAGACGACGGTGCAGATCTGGGCGTAGAAGCGGGCCATGTCGGGCGGTCCCTCCTCGCTCTCTGAGCAGGGCGGACGAAGCGGGCGAATGATACCGGGAGGCCGGGGTCGACCGCCCTGGGCGGCGGTCAGCGCAGGTCGAGGCGGGCGACCACGGCGGTGACGTTGTCGGTGGAGCCGGCGTCGAGCGCCGCCTCGACGAGGCGGGGCGCGGCCGCGCCGGGAGGCGCCGCCCCACCCGCCAGCCGGGCGATGTCGGCGTCGGTGAGCGGCTCCCAGAGCCCGTCACTGCAGAGCACGACGACGTCGCCGGCGGCGAGCGAGGTCGCCGAGATGTCGGGCTCCACGGGATCCCCGAGGAGCGCGCGGGTCACGTAGTTGCGCCGCGGATCGTGGCGCGCCACCTCCGGGTCGAGGGTGCCGTCGCGCACCCGCTCCCCGGTGACGCTGTGGTCGGCGGTGAGCTGGATCGCCGCGCCGCCGCGGAGCAGGTAGGCACGGCTGTCGCCGGCGTGGGCCAGCAGCAGCCGCCCGTCGCGGATCTCGGCCGCGATCATGGTCGTGCCCGGGTTGCCGCCCAGCCGGAGGCGGACCCCGGCCACCGCGGCGTTGGCGAGGGATACGGCCTCACGCAGCCGGACCTCACCGGCGTCCGGAGCGGCGAGCCGCTCGGCGGCGGCGGCGACCGCCGCCACGGCGGCCTCTCCTCCCCCACTGTGGCCGCCCATGCCGTCGGCGAGGACCAGCCCCAGACCGACCTCGGGGACCGGCACCAGCCGGAAGGCGTCCTGGTTCTCCCGCCGCACCGGCCCCTGGGCAGTCGCCGCCGCCGCCACCAGCTGCCAGGGACCGGCCCGGACGGCGACGTCGTGCAGTGCCTCCGGGTCGGTCACGGTGTGAGCGGCGCGTCCGCGGATGACCGGGGTGTCACGGCCTCATTGTGCCGTGAAGCACTCCTCGCCGCATCCGCCCGGGCTGAGGCACAATGCTCGAGGTGCCAGGCGAACAGGAGAGGGCTCAGACCCCGGCCGCCGCGCAGGCCGAGGTCGCGAGTGAGAACGGGGGCAAGCCGACCCCACCGGCCGCCGACGTCGTCATCGGCCGCGTGACTCGCGCGCCCAGCGCCGCCCGGAAGGAGCCGGTGCTCATCAACCGCGAGCTCTCCTGGCTGGAGTTCAACGGACGGGTGCTGGCCCAGGCCGAGGACGACAGCCTCCCGCTCCTGGAGCGCGCCCGCTTCCTGGCCATCGCCAGCCGGGCCCTGGACGAGTTCTTCCAGGTCCGGGTGGGCGGTCTCAAGCAGCTCGCCGCCGGTCTGGAGGGCGCCGCCTCCGACCCGCTCGGCCCCCAGGCCCAGGTGCGGGCGATCCGGGCCAAGGTGATCGACCTCTACGCCCGCCAGGGTCGCGCCTTCCTCGCGCAGCTGCTCCCCCAGCTCGACAGCAAGGGGATCCGCTTCTGCGACTGGGAGAGCCTGGACGAGGACGACCGCGCCTTCCTCGACAAGGTCTTCGAGGAGCGCATGTTCCCGGTGCTCACGCCGCTCGCCGTCGACCCCGCCCACCCCTTCCCCTACATCTCCAGCCTCTCCCTCAACCTGATGGTGGTGGTGGTCGACCCGGTGACCCACGAGGAGCGGATCGCCCGCATCAAGGTGCCGCCGCTGCTCAGCCGGTTCGTCGTCCTCCCCGACGGGGAGCGCTTCGTGCCCATCGAGCAGGTCATCGCCGCCCACCTCCACCCCCTCTTCGAGGGCATGAAGGTGATCGCCCACCACGTGTTCCGGCTCACCCGCAACGCCGACTACCAGCTCGACAGCGACGAGGCCGAGGACCTGGTGGAGGCGGTGCGGGCCGTCCTCAAGGAGCGGCGCCGCTCCCCACTGGTGGTCCGCCTCGAGGTGGGCGCCGACATGCCGCCGGAGCTGGTCGACCTGCTCTCCCGCGAGCTGGAGATCGACGCCGAGGACGTCTACGCCGTCGCCGCCCCGCTCGACCTGGGCGGTCTCTTCGACGTCTGCAAGCTCGACCGTCCCGACCTCAAGTACCGGCCCTGGGTGCCGATCACCCCGCCCCGGGTCGCCCACGACCTGGGCAGCTCGGAGGGCGACCTCTTCCGCGACCTCCGCGAGGAGCACGTGCTCGTCCACCACCCCTACGACAGCTTCGAGCACACCGTGGAGGCGTTCATCGGCCTGGCCGCCGAGGACCCCCAGGTGCTCGCCATCAAGCAGACCCTCTACCGGACCTCGGGACCGGTGAGCCCCATCATCCGTTCGCTCACCCGCGCGGCCGAGGCCGGCAAGCAGGTGGTCGCCCTGGTCGAGCTGACCGCCCGCTTCGACGAGCAGAACAACATCAACTGGGCCGAGGTGCTGGAGGACGCCGGCGTCCACGTCGTCTACGGGGCGGTCGGGCTCAAGACCCATGCCAAGGTCACCCTGGTCGTCCGCGAGGAGCCCGGCGGCATCCGCCGCTACTGCCACGTCGGCACCGGCAACTACAACCGTGACACCGCGCGCGTCTACGAGGACCTCGGCCTGCTCTCGGCCGACCCCGCCCTGGGGGCCGACGTCGGCGAGCTCTTCAACAGCCTGACCGGCTACAGCCACCAGGCCAAGTACCGCAAGCTGCTGGTCGCCCCCAGCACGATGCGGCCGGCGCTGCTCCGTCTGATCCGGCGCGAGACCGAGCGCGGCGCGGAGGGGCGGATCGTCATCAAGGTCAACAACCTGGTCGACCCCGAGATGGTCGGGGCGCTCTGCGCCGCCTCCCAGGCGGGGGTGGAGATCGACCTGATCGTGCGCAGCATCTGCTGCCTGCGGCCCGGGGTCCCCGGGGTCAGCGAGCGGATCCGGGTCCGCTCCCTGGTCGGCCGCTACCTGGAGCACTCGCGGATCCTCCGCTTCGGCCGCGACCCGCACGACGCCGAGTACTACATCAGCTCCGCCGACCTGATGCCGCGCAACCTCGACCGCCGCGTCGAGGCGGCGGTGCCGATCCGCTCCCCCGACCTCCGCGCCAGGCTCGACGAGATCCTGGAGATCAATCTGAGCGACGACACGCTGGCCTGGGAGCTGGGCCAGGACGGCGGCTGGCGGCGGGTCAGGGGCGACGCCCACGTCGACACCCAGGTGCGCCTCCAGGAGGTTGCGCTGCGCCGGGCAGAGGAGAAGAGCTGAGCCCGGCCCCGCCGGTCGAGCGGTGCCAGATCGACCTCCCCGTTGGCATCGCGTTCCGGCTGCGGCAGCTGAGGTGGGGCCAGGCGGCCGCGACGCAGATCGAGCGCTTCGAGACCATCCACTGGGACACCCCCGACTTCCGGCTGGCGGCCTGGGACGCGGGGCTCCGCTACCGGCGGGGACGGGGCTGGCGGGTGACCCTCCTCGAGGAGCCCGCCGGGGAGGGCGTGCGCCGCGTCGACGTCGACCTGGAGGGCGGCCAGGACAGCCCCCCCGCGGAGGCGATCCGCCTGCTCAGCGGTTACCTCGGCGACGCCCAGCCCCAACCGGCGGCGCGCGTCCGCCACCTGGACAGTCGCCGGGCCGTGGGCGAGCTGTGGTGCGTCCACCAGGTGGTGAGCCTGCTCGTCGACCGCCGCGCCGTGGCCCATGCCCGCCGGGTCAGCCTGCGCAGCCGCGGACCGCTGACCGGGGCCCGGCGCGCCCTGGCGGCGCTGCACCGGGCCGGCGTGGCGGAGACCACCAGCCAGCCGCTGCTCGCCGAGCTGGTCGGGCCGGAGGCCGCGCCGCGCTGGCGCGAGACCCAGCTCACCCCGGCGAGCAGCGTCGCCCAGACGGTGGCGGCCGCGCTCAGCGACTACGCCGCGCGGGTGGTGCGGTACCAGGCGCTGATCCTGGAGGGCAGCGACCCCGAGGGGATCCACCAGGCCCGGGTGGCCTGCAGGCGGATCCGCTCATCGCTGGAGACGTTCACCCCCGTCCTCGACCCCGCCTGGGGGGAATGGCTGCGCGCCAAGGTGGAGGCGCTCGGCGCCGACCTCGGCGCCGTCCGGGACACCGAGGTGCTGCTGATGCGCCTGCGCTCGGACGCCACCACCCACGGCCTCGACGCCCCCGCCGCGGACCGGCTCCTCGGCCGCCTCGAGGACGACCGGAACCGGGCTCGCGACGTGCTGCTCGCCCGGATGGCCACCTCCGAACACCACGAGCAGCTGGACCGGATGCTGGGCGCGGCGGGGCGGCCGTCGGTCCTGCCCGAGCTGGCCGACCGGCCGGCGGTCGAGGTGCTGATGCCGCTCGTCTCCGCCAGCTGGCGCAAGCTGCGCCGGCGCGCGACCGGGCTCGCCGCGGAGCCCGCCGACGCCGACCTCCACCGCCTGCGCATCCTCGCCAAGCGCTGCCGCTATGCCGTGCTCGCCCTGGTCCCGGTCCTCGGCGAGGGCCCGGCTCGCACCGGGGCGCTGCTCGGCGCGCTCCAGGACGCCCTCGGCGAGCAGCACGACGCCGTGGTGGCGGGCGAGTGGCTGCGCCAGGCGGCCGACCCCGAGACCGCGTTCGCCGCCGGCATCCTCTTCGGCGTCGAGCGGGAGCGGGCTGAGAAGGGCCGGGAGGCGTGGCGGGAGCCCTGGGCCGAGCTCGCCCAGAAGAAGCAGTGGCGCTGGATGTGAGCGGGCCGGGAAGGGCCACGGGGCAGCCTGACCGGACGGCGAGCGCCGGCGTCCGCTCCCGGGTGGGGCGGGTGCTCCTCATCCGCCACGCCGAGGCGGGCGAGCGGAAGGAATGGAGGGGCAACGATCGTGACCGGCCCCTGACCGAGGCGGGGCGGGCCCAGGCGGAGAGGCTGGCCGACCGGTTGGAGGGGCAGCCATTGGAGCGCATCCTGACCAGCGGTTACATCCGCTGCCTCGAGACCATGGCCCCGATCGCGACCCGGCGCGACCTCACCGCCCGCGCCGTGGGCTGGCTCGAGGAGGGGGCGGACCCCGCCGAGGCGCTGACCGCGCTGCTGGCGGGCGGGAGCGTGGCCGCGTGCAGCCACGGCGACGTGGTGAGCGGCATCCTCTTCGAGCTCGCCGATCGCGGCGTCGCGCTCGGCTCCAGCCCGCGGATGCAGAAGGGCTCGACCTGGGTTCTGGAGGTGAGCGAGGGCCGCGTCTCCTCGGCCCGCTACCTGCCGCCGGCTTGAGGGAGCGAGATCGCGCGTCGCTCCCGTCGATCACCGCGACCGCTGTCGGTGACAATCGACAGGGGATGAACTAGCCTGTTCGCGGTCTCAGGTTGCGGCTGCGCGCGCTCGCAGCGCCCTGTTGGGAGGGTCTGGGAATGCCGGACAAGCCATCCTCTGATTCGGGGACAGTCGTACCTACGGAGAAGCATCAGGCCGCGATTCGATGGGGGCTCGTGCTCGCGGGTGTGGCTGTCTTTGTCCTGACAATCGTCCTGCTCTTCCTCGAGCGGCAAACATCGGATGTCAGGGTCTGGCCGCAGGGACCGTCGTCGGCTGCTGCCACCCAGACGATTACGACGTCATCGGTGTCGGATACGGTGCTCCTCGGATTCCTTGGCCTCGGCGCGCTCTTGATCCTGAGCGGGGCGTTCTTCGCACGCATCACGAAGCTGGTGGGACCGGGAGGAATGGAGCTCGACGTCGCCGCCGAGCTGCCCGCGGCTACCAACGCCGTCAAGCAGCACGAGCAGGCAACAGCGACGATCGCTGCCGCCGGTCAGCCATCGCTCTCCTCCGATGACAAGGCGCGGGCGATGGTTCAGGCGGCCGCCTATGCGGCGCAGCTCAAGCGCGTGGCCAAGACGTCGCCCGGTCAACTCTCGGCGGTAGCGGCGACGCTCGGGATGACGCAGGCCGAGATCGCTCACCTGATGCTCACCGGCACCCTGGACACAGCGGCGTGGTCACTGTTGGCCGACGCGTCGCTCAAGCAGGTCCGCGGCTCGGCGGCGGCTCAGTCCCCGTAGTCAGCCTGCGCTTCGGCCGATTCGAGTACAAGAGCGGCCCCTGAAGGACGACGGCGCCCAGCCTATCAGGGGAACGCGACCTCGTACCACTGTGCCCCGGCGTCGACGGTGCGCCACAGACCGTTGGGTGTCCCGAGCGCGGTGCTCAGGTAGCTGAAGGCGAACCCATCGCTGTCAGTCGTGAACCCGACAATGCTCCACGAGTCCCCGTTGTTGACGACGGCGTGGAAGCCCTGGCCCGCGTCGACGGTCAGCTGGAGGCTGGTGCCGGCGAGCACGGCGGTGGAGGCCGACGGCCCGGCGATGGTCCCCCAGCTGGGTCCGAGATACGCCCCCGACTGCACCGCGGTGAAGGTCCGGCCTCCGTCGAGAGAGCGCCAGACGTCCTCCGACGTCCCGAACGCGCAGGTGGCCCAGAGGACGTCGGGGCTCACCGCGTCGAAGCTCACGACGCCGGCCGCCCCGAAGCAGATCAGCGACGAGGAGAAGTGCTCACCGTCGTCGGTGGAGGTCAGCACCTGGTTGTCGCCGGTCCCGCTGCTCAGCGTGATCCAGACGTCATCGCCGTGCACGTTGAGGTTCTCCGGCTGCTCGCCCGCAGGCAGGGAGAGCTGCTGCCAGTCGTCGCCAGTCGCGGGGCTCCGCTCGAGCGTCCATGCGTCGAGGGAATTGGCGTCGTAGACGATCGCGTATACATAGTTCCCCGAGGTCTCCAGCTCCTGGACGACGCCGGGGAGGGTGCTGCTGCTCCACTGCGCACCCCCGTCGTGGGTCGACCACACCGTGCCTCCGCCGTACGCCCAGCCGTCCTCGGCGTTGAGGAAGCGCAGCCCGGTCAGACCAGGCGCCGGGGTGGTGATGGGGGTGAAGGTCTGGCCGTCGTTCACGGTCTGCAGGATCCGGATGCAGCCGGAGCCGGAGCAGGGGGCGCCGTCGTAGCCGAGCACCCACCACTGGTCGGCGCTCACTGCGGTGACATCCCTCGGGACGAAGCCGACGACCAAGGGGGAAGCGATCGGGGACCCGGGGCCGACGGTCTGCCCGGCGGGGCCGCTCGACGACCCCGCCGGTTTGGGGAGCGTGTGCAGGTGGAGTACGGCCGCCACCGTCAGCACGGCCGCCAGCGCCACGACCACGCCCACCAGGGCGAGGGCCCGCACCGGAGCGGGGGCGGTGCTGACCCCGCGGCCGAGCCCGTGCCGCCGCTGTGGCCGCGTCGTGGCCAGCTCGAATCCCGGGCGCGTCACCTCCGGCTCGCCGATGGCGGCGTGGACGCGCGCCCGAAGCGCTGCGGACGTCAGCCCGCTGGTCATTGCTCATCCTCCCCGACCAGGTCGACGCGGAGCCGGCGCAGGGCACGCGAGGTCCGGGCCCGGACCGCCGTCTCGGTCTGGCCGGTCACGGCCGCGACGTCCTCATGGGAGAGGTCGAGGTAGTAGCGGAGCACGATCACCAGCCGGTCGCGGTGTCCGAGCCGGCGCAGCGCGTCGCGTAGATCGTAGATGGCCTCGCGGAACTCGCTCCGGTCGGGCGCGGCCGGCTCGGCGCTGCCGATGGGAGGCGGCGAGCCGCCCAACCGCCACCAGGGGCTGCGCCAGACGTCGCGGCAGCAGTTGGCGACGATGGCGAGGAACCAGGGTCGGAGATCACTCCCAGCGCGCAGATTGCGCCGGCTCCGCCAGGCGCGGAGGGCCGCCTCCTGGGCGGCGTCCTCGGCCAGAGAGCTGTTGCGGAGCATGCCGTAGGCAAGCCGGACCGCCTCCCGATACATGGGTTGGAGTCGTGCCTCGAAGTCGGCCGTCTCGTCCGCGGACTCGTCCACGGTCCCCCCGAACGCCGCTGCGAAGGCCATCTGGGAGTGATACGGAGCCGGGACGGTAAAGGTGACGGGCGTCCCGCTACGGTGCCGGCCGGGGCTCGGCGGTCAGGCCCCACCGGGCCTGGGCGCCGTCGAGCACCGCCTCCAGCCCTCGTTCGAACTGAGCCTCCAGGGCCTCCATCGTCATCGGCGGACCGATCGCCGGATCGGGGAGCTGACCCGGGTCCCGGCCGTCCAGCAGCGCCTGCGTGTGGGGGAAGCTGCCGGTGCGCAGCTGGGCGAGGCCGAACTCCACGCCTCGGCGCACCAGGTCGGGATCGGCACGGGCCAGGGCGGCGCGCTTCAGGGACTCGGCGGCGTGAAGGGCGCTGCCGAAGACGTAGCCGTCCACCAGCGCCAGCAGCTCCAGCCGCGCGGGGGGATCGAGACCCGTGGGCTCCACCGCGGCCAGCGACTGCTCGAAGTGACGCATGGCGTTGGGGCCGAATTGGGACTCCTGGAAGGAGATCAGGGCCCAGGGGTGGCGGACGAGCAGGATCCAGGTCCGCCGGGACACCTGGCCCAGCGCCGCGCGCCACCCCGCCGCCATCTCCCCCTCCGGGACCAGGGCCTCGGCCATCAGGGCGTCGTCCATCAGGGCGATCAGGTCCGCCTTGGTGCGCACGTAGTGGTAGAGGGTCATGGTGCCCGCGCCCAGCTCGGCGGCAACGCGGCGCATCGAGACCGCCTCGAAGCCCTCGCGGTCGGCGATCTCCAGCGCCACCGCGGCGATCCCGCTGCGGGTGAGGCGCGGATGACGGGCCCCCGGCTCCGGATGTGCCCAGATGGATGCCTCACGATCGTCGCCTGCCATGCGTACAGCGTACTGCTAGGACGGGTCGCACACCGCCTAATCGCCCGTCCGCCCCAACACCCACGCGCCGAGGTCGCGCCGCCGCCCCGGGCGCTAGACGGCGCCTGGCACGCTCCCCGGGCTGACGATCGCAGTGATCCCGTCCACCACCAGCTGAACAGCGATGGCAGCGAGCAGCAGCCCGAGGATGCGGGTCAGCATGTGCACCACAGCCGGTGGGAGCCACCGGGCGATGGCACCCGAGGCGAGCAGCACCAGGGCGACCACGACGACGCACGCGACGATCCCGGTGATCACACCGAGCCGCCCCGGCGTGTCCGCGTAATGGCCGGACAGCACCATGATGGCGGCGATGGCTCCCGGGCCCGCGAGGAGCGGCGTGGCCAGGGGCACGAACGCGACGTTGGTCCGATCCTCGGCGTCGGACCCTCCCTGGAGCATCTCCAAAGAGACGAGGAGCAGCAGCAGGCCGCCCGCGATGGTGAGACTGGACACCGAGACGCGCAGTGCGTCGAGCAGCGCTCGACCGAAGACCGCGAAGGCGGTGATCAAGCCACCGGCCACCCCCGCAGCCTGAAGCGCCGAGAGCTGGCGCCGGCGCTGCGATTGCCCGGCGGTGAGGCTGACGAATATGGGTGCCGTGCCGACGGGATCCATGATCACCAGCAGGGTCACCACGGTGTCGAAGAGGGCGGTGAGGTTCACGTGCGACCCCGTTGGGTGGTCCCTCGAGCGGAGGGGTGATGGAGCGCTCGGGGAGGAGATGCTAGCGGCTCGCGCGCGGGCGAGAGAGGGGCAGCGGGCGCTGCGTGGAAGGTGAGCCCCGGCGCCGGCCGCGTCCCGAGCAGCGCACCACCGCGGGCGCTTGCGATACGTACAGCGTACTGCTAGAGTCGTCGTACATCGTACGAATGCGACCGCGCACCCCACCGCCCACTCCCCGAGGAGGCCCGCCGTGAACCTGATCCGCGCCCTCGCCGACACGCTGCACCGAGCCATGCACCGGCTGCCGGGAATGCCCGACCACTCGGTGGCCGCCGAGCGCCACGCCCGAGCGCGGGCGCGCGCCACGGCCTTCGCAGCGCGGATGAATCACCCCCGCCGGCCCCAGCTGCAGCGCCACTGAACGGTCCCCACGGCATCCAAGCGGTTTGGGACAGAAGCGTCCTCAACCGCCTGCGAGCGAGGCCGGGGAGGCCCGGATAGGTGGCGACTGGGCCGGGGTGCCCGGAACTGAATGTGACCTTCGGCCCAATGGGTTGCCCGGGCAAGCTTCGTTCCCTTAAGGTGATCAGACCGTGCCGACCTCCACGCCTGACATCGCTCCCATCACCCACGGCGTCGAGCTCTTCCACAGCTGCCTGGTGTCGACCCAGTACCCCGGTGTGGAGGCGGCCACCAAGTGGCTCTTCGAGCAGCTCGGAGTGGAGTACGTCGTCAACCCGGACCAGACCTGCTGCACCGGGCTCGGCTACTACACCGACGTCGTCTCCTTCCCCACCAGCGTCGCGGTGGCGGCGCGCAACGCGTGCGTGGCGGTGGAATCCGGCCATCCCATCCAGGCCTACCTCTGCTCCACCTGCTACGCCGTCAACAAGAAGGCGCGCGAGGTCCTCGAGGAACCGGAGCAGCGGCAGCGGACCAATGAGGTCCTGAGCAAGATCGGTCGCCGCTACGACGACGCCGTCGCCAACGAGGTCCGTCACCACCACGTGCTGGAGATCCTCTGGAGCCGCCACCCCGCCATCCCGGCCCTGATCCGCCGGCGCCTGTCCGGCATCAAGGTGGCCACCCACCCGGCCTGCCACTACTGCAAGGTCTTCCCCGATGAGGTGCTCGGCGACAGCGAGAACCTGATGCTGCCCGAGGACCTGCTCGAGCCCGCCGGCGTCGAGAAGACCGGGTACTACCCGGAGAAGACGACCCACTGCGGGGCCGGCTTCCGGCAGCGCTTCGTCAACCCCGCGATGTCGATGGCGGTGACCCGGGAGAAGCTGCGCCGCCTCGCCGAGCAGGGGGTGGACGTCTGCGTCCACATGTGCCCGAACTGCCACGTCCAGTTCGACCGCTTCCACGACGTCATCTCCAAGACGACCGGCGAGGACTACCCCTTCGTCCACCTCCACGTGCAGCAGCTGCTGGCGCTGGCGCTGGGGGCCGACCCCGACACCGTCTGCGGCGTCGAGGCGCACTCCCAGGACCTGGAGCCACTGCTGGAGCGCATCGGCGCCCGCCCGCGGGTGAGCGTCGCCGCGGCCGCCGCGGAGGCCACCGCCGCGGAGGGCGCTCGGTGATCGAGGTCGAGGAGGCGCTCGACCAGGGCGACGAGGGCCTCAGCGCGAACCCGTACGGGGTGATCGCCGAGTCCGCCTTCCTGCCGGCGCCAGCCCGCCCCTCTCCCCTCCTGGAGCGCATCCTCGACGACCCGCGCATGCACCACTTCGCCCAGGGGCTGCTCTCCTGCGTGCAGTGCGGGATCTGCACCTCGGGGTGCCCGGCGGCGCGCTTCGCCGACTACTCTCCGCGCGAGATCTCGCGCCGCGCGAGGGACGGCGACGAGACCCTGCTCGAGGACGACTCGGTATGGCTCTGCTCGTACTGCTACACCTGCCAGAGCCGGTGCCCGCAGGGCAACTCGGTGGCGGTGATCAACCAGATCATCCGCGGGATGCAGGTCGAGTCGGGATACGGGCTCAAGCACGTGGCGCTGTTCACGGCCTGGGCCGAGCAGTTCTACGCGACCGGCATCGGCGGCTGGCCGCACGAGCTGCTGGGCGATATCGCCGACGTCTGGGGCGAGCGCTGGTGGCACCTGGTCGAGCGCCTCGACGACCTGCGCGAGGAAATGGGCCTGGGCAGCCTCTACCCGTCGGAGGCGGCGATCGGCGAGCTGCGCACCATCATGGACGAGACCGGCTTCCGCACCCGGCTGCGATTGCCGGATGCGGAGGCGCGGTCACTGCGTGCCGCTCAGGCGGGGAAGAGTCCCTCAACCGAGAGGTAGCGCTCGCCGGTGTCGTAGGTGACGGTGAGGATCCTGGCTCCGTCCTGGACCTCGGGGAGCTTCTGGGCCACCGCCGCGAGCGCGGCACCCGACGAGACCCCGACGAGGATCCCCTCCTCCCGAGCGACGCGGCGCGCGTACTCGGCGGCGTCCTTGGGGTCGACCTGGATCACGCCGTCGAGCAGGTCGAGACGGAGCACACCGGGGATGAAGCCGGCCCCGATGCCCTGGATGGTGTGCGGCGAGTGGGTGCCCCCGGAGAGCACCGGCGAGAGGGTCGGCTCGACCGCGAAGACCTTGAGCTGGCTCCACTTGGGCTTGAGCACCTCGGCGATGGCCGTGATGTGGCCCCCGGTCCCCACCCCGGTGATGATGTAGTCGAGGCCCTCCGGGAAGTCCTCGGCGATCTCCACGGCGGTGGTGCGCTTGTGGGCCTCGACGTTGGCCGGGTTCTCGAACTGCTGCGGGATCCAGGACTTGGGGGTCTCCTTCTGGAGCTCCTGAGCGCGGGCGATGGCACCCTTCATCCCCAGCTCTCGAGGCGTCAGGTCCAGCTCGGCGCCGTAGGCCTTCATGAGGCGGCGGCGCTCGAGAGAGAACGACTCCGGCATGACCAGGATGATCCGGTACCCCTTGACGGCGGCGACCAGGGCGAGGCCGATGCCGGTGTTGCCGGAGGTGGGCTCGATGATCACCGAGCCGGGGCCGATGATGCCCTTCTTCTCGGCGTCCTCGACCATGCCGAGCGCGATCCGGTCCTTGATGCTGCCGCCGGGATTGACCCTCTCCTGCTTGGCCCAGACCGTGACCCGGGGGTCGAACAGCCGGTTGATGCGGACGTGGGGGGTCTTGCCGATGGTCTCCAGGATGTTGTCGTAAGGCATGGGGTTCTCCCTTCTCTAGATCGAGTAATCCGAGTTGCCGAGAGCGTCGGCGACGCTCCGCACCCGGATCTGGCTGGTGTGATAGACGAACGAATGCGGGGCCACGCTGGTGGTCAGCCAGACGTTGCCGCCGATGACGCTGTCGTGGCCGACCACGGTGTCGCCGCCGAGCACGGTGGCGTTGGCGTAGAGGACCACCCGGTCCTCGATGGTGGGGTGGCGCTTGGTACCGGCGGCGGACTTGGAGACGCTCAGCGCCCCCAGGGTGACGCCCTGGTAGAGCTTGACGTGGTCGCCGATGACGGCGGTCTCGCCGATGACGATGCCGGTGCCGTGGTCGATGCAGAAGGCGTGGCCAATGACGGCGCCGGGGTGGATGTCGATACCGGTGCGGGCGTGAGCGGCCTCGGCGAGCAGGCGGGGCAGAGTGGGGACCCCGAGCCGGCTCAGTTCGTGGGCGATGCGGTGGACCGCGATGGCGAGGAAGCCGGGGTAGGCGGCGATCACCTCGTCAAGGCTCTCCGCGGCCGGATCGCCCTCCACGATCGCGGCTGCGTCCGCCCGGAGACGCTCGTAGATGGCGGGCAGCGCCGCGATCAACTGGTCGGCGACGTGGTCGGCGCGCTCCCGCGGCAACCCCGCATGCAGCATGCTCGCCAGGTCCGCGCGGAGCAGATTGATCCTGTCCAGGAGCTGCTCCTCACTGCCCCGCCCGTCGCTGCCGTGCTGCGGGAAGAGCAGGTCGACCGCCGTCTCGACGAAGGTCTCGACCCGCTTGCGCGAGGGCAGCTTCGACGCCCTGACGCCCCGGTTCTCGATGAGCGAGCGGGCCAGAGCGCGCTCCGCGGCGGCGGGGTCGGCGGGAGGGCTCACGCTCCAGTGCCCGCCGCCATCCGGGCCGGCGTCGTGGCGCGGACGTCCGCCCTCCGCGGAACGGTCGCGGGCGGGCTTACCCGCACCGCCACCACCGGCGATCGTCAACGCATCCATGGGTGCTCCTGCTGAAAGTTGGGATGCCCGCCGCAACCGGCGAAGCATCGAGACCTCGGTCTCGCCAAGCCTGGAAAGGCCACATCACGGCCACACCAGGCTCAGATACAGGAGCAGGTGTTGCGCGCTCCGAAGTCGAGGTAGAGCCGGCGGGTCAGCAGAGGGCGACCGCGCTGCGCAGACATCGTCATGGATGATACACACCATCGGCGGCGGCCCAGCGCGGGAGGGGGCGGTCATCCGGATCGGGCACCACCGTGCCGTCCGGGCCCGTCCGGTACGTCCAGCGCGGCCCGCGCACGCTGATCTCGACCAGGGCGCCGGCGAGCCGCTCGACGTCGCTGTCGTCGTTGCCGAGCCCCAGGCTGGCCCGGACCGCGCCGGGCACGCGCAGGCCGCAGCCGGGCCGCCACCCGGCCGAGCCGCCGGCGAGGTGGGCGAGCAGCGGGTGGGCGCAGAAGGAGCCGCTTCTCACCCCGATGCCGTACTCGGCGCTGAGGATCGCGGCCACCTCCGAGTGGTCCCTCTCGCACACGGCAAAGGCGACGATGCCGACCCGGTCGCGATGATCCGGCCAGGTGCTGTAGGTCACCAGGCCGGGCACCTCCGCGAGCCGGGAACGGAGCAGGTCACCGAGGCGCTCTTCGTCCGCCGCGACGGCGTCCATGCCGATGCGGCCAAGGGCGGTGCAGGCGGCGGCCATCGCCACCGCTCCGACCACGTTGGGAGAGCCTCCCTCGTGACGGTCGGGGAGATCGGTCCAGGTCACCCCGTCCGCGCTCACCTCGGCGACCGCGCCGCCGCCGGCGAGATACGCGTCGCCTGCGGCGACCCAGTCGGCCCGGCCCACCAGGGCGCCGGCGCCGAAGGGCGCGTAGAGCTTGTGCCCGGAGAGGGCCACCCAGTCCAGGTCGAGCCCGGCGACGTCGATCGGGCGGTGGGGCGCCAGCTGGGCGCAGTCGACGAGGATGCGGGCCCCGTGCCGGTGGGCCAGGGCGGCCAGATCGGCGATCGGCCAGACCTCGCCGGTGACGTTGGAGGCGCCGGTCACCGCCAGCAGGGCCGGCCGCCCGGCGGGCAGACACCCCAGGGCCTGGTCGACGCTGCTCAGCAGCTCGGCCGGCGTCGTGGGGACGGGCAGCTCCACCGCGCCGTGGTAGCGACGCCAGGGGAGCAGGTTGGCGTGGTGCTCGCTGAGGGTGGTGACGACGGACGTCTCCGGCGGCAGACATCGGGCGAGCAGGTTGATGGCGTCGGTGGTGTTGCGGGTGAAGATGACGGTGTCGTCGGGCCGCCCTCCGAGGAAGCCGCGGACCGCATCGCGGGCGCCCTCGTAGGCGGCGGTGGCGACCAGGGAGCGGAAACCGGCACCCCGGTGGACGCTGCTGTACCAGGGCAGGAAGGCCTGGACCTCGGCCCAGACCTCGGTCAGTGGCGGCGCGCTGGCGGCGTAGTCGAGGTTGGTGTACGGGGCGGCGCCGCCGCCGACGAGCGGCACCTCCAGCTCGGCCCCGAGGACCTCGCTGCCTCTCAACGCGACCGCCATCAAAGTCCGCCTCCGGCTGTGGAGGAGGGACATCGTCACCCCGCTCGGGTCCGTGACCGCTGCTGACGCCCCGCCATCCGCATCCGCGGATCGCGATCGTCGTGCCGGACAGTTGGTTGCCCCTCGCGAGGCCACATCCCCGATATGGAGCGGCACCTTGGATGTCCTTCCAGGTTGCCGGGTCCGGGTGACCGGACCACTCCTGATGCGTGGCGGAGTCTAGCTCAGGTCGGGTGGATTTCGCCACAAGGAGATGGGACGGGATCGGATCGATCTCCTGGCGCGATGCAAGGCCGGCGCTCCGCGGCCGGCCCGTAGAATGGCGGGAGCGAATACACATCACGAGGAGCGCGCGAGCCACAATGCCTGACACCGTCCGCTGGGGGGTGCTGTCGACGGCGGCCATCGGCGACGCCCTGATCCCGGGACTGCTCGCCGCCGAGGGTTCGGAGCTGGCGGGGATCGCGTCGAGGTCCCCGGAGAAGGCCGCGGCCGCCGCCAGCCGCTGGGGCTGCCGCCCCTACTCCTCGTACGAGGAGCTGCTCGCCGAGCCGTCCATCGAGGCCGTCTACATCCCCCTGCCCAACCACCTCCACATGGAGTGGACGATCAAGGCCCTGGAGGCGGGCAAGTCCGTGCTCTGCGAGAAGCCGCTGGCGCTCACGGTCGAGGACGTCGACACCATCGCCCGTGCGGCGGAGCGCACCGGCCACCACGTCCTCGAGGCCTTCATGTACCGCCACGCGCCGCGCTGGCGGCGCGCCGTCGACCTGGTCCGGAGCGGCGCGATCGGGGAGCCGCGAGTGGTCCGCATCGGCTTCGCCTTCTGGGTGCCGCTCGACCCCGCCAACATCCGGTTCATCCCCGAGGTGGGCGGCGGGATCATCTGGGACATGGGCTGCTACGCGAGCAACATGGCGCGCGGCGTGCTCGGGCTCGAGCCCACCGAGATCTTCGGCTTCCCCGAGGTCAGGGAGGGGCAGAAGACCGAGACGACGGTCACCGGGGTGATGCGCTTCCCCGACAAGGTCACCGCGCCCTTCTGGGTGAGCTTCGACTTCCCCAACCCCTTTGCCCAGGTCGAGGTGGTGGGGAGCGACGGGTGGATCGTGCTCCCCGGCACCGGCTTCCGCCGCGAGCCGTTCACCAAGCTCCTCCTCCACCAGGGCGGCGAGGAGATCTACGTGGACGGCGCCGAGCCCACCACCGAGACGTTCCCCTTCATCGACCCCTACCGGCTCGAGGTGGAGCACCTGGCCGACGTCATCCGGGGCCGGGCGCCGCTGGCGTACGGCCTGGACGACGCGCACAGGAACACCGCCGTGCTCCAGGCGATGCACGCCTCGATCGCCAGCAACCGTCCGGAGCGGATCGGGGGGTCGGCCTGACGCCCGGCCGAGACCGGGCCGGACCTCAGGGGAAGATGCCCCGATCCGTCGTCGCCTCGGCAACCTGCTTGACCGCGACCGCGTAGGCGCCGAGCCGCAGCGGCACGCCGAGGCGCTGGGAGGATTCCCAGGACGCGTTGAAGGCCGCGGTCAGGATGCGCTCGAGGCGGTCGTTGATCTCGTTCTCCTCCCAGAAGAACGACTGCAGATCCTGCACCCACTCGAAGTAGGAGACGATGACCCCGCCGGCGTTGGCGACGATGTCGGGAACCACGGTCACCCCCCGCCGCGTGAGGATGTCGTCAGCGTCGGGAGTGGTCGGACCGTTGGCCCCCTCGATGATCAGCGACGCCTGGACCCGGCCGGCGTTGCCCGCCGTGATCTGGTTCTCGAGGGCGGCGGGGACGAGCACGTCGACCGGGGCCTCGAGCAGCTCGGCGTTGCTCATGGGCCGCGTGCCCGGGAAGCCGACCACGGAGCCGGTGGCCTGGACGTGATCGATCAGGGATGGGATGTCCAGCCCCCTGTCGCTGAAGACGCCGCCGAGCCGGTCGGAGACCGCCCGGATGCTGAAGCCCTCGAGGGCCATGAGCCGGGCCGCGTTGCTCCCAACGTTGCCGAAGCCCTGCACGGCGACGGTGAGCCGGCGCGGGTCGAGACCCAGCCGGCTGCAGCTCTGCTGGGCCACGATCGCGCAGCCGCGGCCGGTGGCGGCGTTGCGTCCCTGGCTGCCGCCCACGCTGATCGGCTTGCCGGTGGCCACGGCGGGAATCGAGTAGCCCCGGCTCATCGACACCGTGTCCATGATCCAGGCCATCACCTGGGGGGTGGTGTTGACGTCCGGCGCGGGGATGTCCCGCTCCGACCCGATGAGGATCGAGATCTCGCTGGCGTAGCGGCGGGTGAGCCGCTCCAGCTCGGTGTGGCTGAGCAGGGCGGGGTCGACGATCACCCCGCCCTTGGCTCCCCCGAAGGGGATCCCCGCCACCGCGCACTTCCAGGTCATCCACATCGCCAGAGCCTTGACCTCGCTCAGGGTCACCTGAGGGTGGAAGCGGATGCCGCCCTTGGCCGGGCCCCGGTTGACGTTGTGCTGGACCCGGTAGCCCTCGAAGACCCGCACCGACCCGTCGTCCATCCTGACCGGGAAGTTGACGATCAGCTGGCGCTGGGGCTCGCGCAGGATCGCCCGCACCCCGGGCTCGAGCTGGAGGACGTCGGCGGCGGCGTCGAACTGGCGCTGCGCGTTGAGCCACGGATCGTCAAGGAGCGGCGGAGCGGCCACCGTGTCCACAGCCATGATGTCTTTCACCTCTCACTGATGCTGACGATTGTCCGACCGACACCGGCACCCCACGGGGCGCCACCAGGGCGTCCGGCCGTCACGGCCACGGCCCGTCGGCGACCTCGGAGCGGTGCGGCGGATCCGCCCCCGGCCGTGCGCAGGCGACGCCGGCGACGCGGCTGGCGACGTCGAGAGCGCGGCGGAGATCCCCGGCGTCGAGCGCCGCCAGCCCACCGGGGTGGAGCGCCCCGGCCTGCGCCAGCCACGCCAGCAGGGCTGCGGAGTAGGCGTCGCCGGCGCCCACGGTGTCCACCACCTCGCCGGACGGTTCCGGGCCGACCACCGACGAACCGTCGGGCCGGAAGGCCACGGCCTCGCGGGGTCCGCGGGTGAGCACGACGAGCTCCGGGCCCTCGCCCGCCCACGACCTGGCCACCTCGAGAGGGTCGGCCTCAGGGCACAGGAACGCCATGTCGCCGTCGCTCACCTTGACCAGGTGAGCCTGCCGGACCAGCGAGCGGGCCCGGACCGCGAAGGCGGCGGCGTCGGCGATGCGTGAGGGCCGGACGTTGGGGTCGTAGGAGATCAGCACGCCGCCGTGGGCGTGAATCTCGCCGATCCACGAGGCGAGCACCTCCGCGCCCGGCTCCACCGCGGTGGCCAGGGATCCTGTGTGCACCGCCGCGACGGAGAGACTGTCGGCGCGGGGCAGCTCGTCCGCACCCCACTGCCAATCCGCCGTGTCCGCTCCGTAGAAGCTGTAGGTGGCCAGACCCTCGGCGTCCAGCGCCACGATGGCCAGGGTGGGCGCCTCACCGGCCACCACCGAGTAGCTCACGTCCACCCCATTCCCGGTGAGATGTGAGCTGAGCCACGGTCCCAGGCCCGACGATGAGAGGCGCCCGGCGAAGCCGACGGCAACACCGAGCCGCGCCAACCCCACCGCAACGTTGGCGGGACTTCCTCCCGGCCGGACCAGAAGGCCGAGGGCCCCGTTCGACGGCGGGGCGCTGGCGCAGGCCGCCGCGCGACGCGCTTGTCCGGGACCAGGGTGAGCGGCCGGCAGCGCGGAGGTGGCGTGCTCCGCACCCTCGCCGACCACCACCGCGTCGGCGATCAGCTCGCCCACCACCAGGACCGCGACCGGCGTGCCCATCAGCGACCAGTCCCGGCGGCCTCGTTCCCGATGACGCCGCTCATGCGAGGCTCGAGGCCGCGTGCTCCATCCGCTCCAGCACCTGGGCCAGGATGCTCTCGGAATGGGCCGCCGACACGGTGAAGTCGGTGTGGAAGTACACGCCGTCGGCGATGCAGCGGCTGAAGTACCGCTTGGCCAATGCCGCGTCCAGGGCGCGCATCTGTGCGTAGGTCGTGACCGGCTCACGGGTGCCGATGTACACCGTGAACATGCAGCCCACCCACTGCACGTGCGCCGGGACGGGCGAAGCGTCGAAGACGGTCTGCAGCTGGCGGAAGAACCGTTCCGAACGCGCCAGCAGATCCGGGTAGAAGGACGGCGCCGCGAGCAGGTCCAGGGTGGCGCGCGCCGCGGCCAGGCCCATGGTGTTGCCGGCGAAGGTGCCGCCCTGGATGGCTCCCCTGGGTGGCGGAAGCATGAGGGTGTCCATGATCTCCCGCCGCCCGCAGAGCACCGAGAGCGGGACGCCGCTGCTCAGGCACTTGGAGAGCAGGGTGAGGTCGGGGACGACCCCGTACAGTGCCTGGGCGCCCCCCAGTCCCGTCTTGAAGCCGGAGAGGATCTCGTCGAAGATCAGGATCGCGCCGTTTGTGTGACTCATCTCCAGCGCGGCAGCCAGGTACTCGGTGGTGGTGGTGATGCAGCCGTTGTTGAAGTCGATGGGCACCATGATCACGCCGGCCACACGACCGCGGTTTGCCGCGAACGCCGCCTCCAGGGCCGGAACATCGTTCCACGGCACCGGCACGACGCTCTCGGCCACCGAGGCCGGGATGCCTCCCGAGGAGAGGATCGGGCGCGACGGCCGGCCGCCGGGGTTGTCCCGGTCGGTGTTGGCCGCCAGCGAGTTGACCATCGCGTAGTCGGTGCCACCGTGGAAGTGGCCGTCGATCTTGATGATCACATCGCGCCCGGTGTGAGCCCGCGCCAGGCGCATCGCCGAGCCCACTGCCTCACTGCCACTGGCCGTGAACCTCACCGCCTCGGCCGAGGGCACGATCTCGACGATCCGGCTGGCCACAACCTCTCCCAGCCCGGTCTCGTAGCCGACGACCACGCCGTCCGCCACGGAGTCGCGCACGGCCTGCATGACCGCCGGGTGGCCGTGACCCACCACCGTGCTGCCATGCGCCATGAACATATCGAGGTAGCTCTGCCCGCCCACCGTCTCGATGACGGCTCCGTCGGCGCGCCGCACGGTGAGATGGCCGCCGGTGAAGGGGTTGATGCGGAACTGCGACGAGATGCTCCCCAGCAGTGCGCTCTCGACACCCGTCTTTTCCCGAAGAAGTACCTCGCTCACGCTGATCTCCTCAAGTCCCCTGCTGCCTCGACACGCCACTGCCCCGCGCGCCACCGCTCCGAGCCCTCCGGTCGGCAGCGCCGGGAACGCCGGTGCGCTCAGCAGAATCTCGAATCTGTTCCCACACAACCCGGGCTCACGCCACCGCCCGGCGGGCCGCCGCCAGCTCGACCTCCATGAATCGGCGCGCATGCCGGGCCAGGTCTCCGCCGTCGCTCCAGAGATCCCGCCACACCGCGAGCGACGAGCAGAACTCCGTTGAGATGACCGCGGACGAGAAGCTCTCGAAGGCGATCGGTCCCGCGTACCCGGCCCGCGCCAGCGCCCGGAAGAAGTCCGCGAACCGGATGGTGCCGGAGCCGAGGTAGCCGCGGTGGCTCTCCCCGATGTGAACGTACCCGAGCCGGTCACCGCAACGGAGCACCGGCTTCTCCAGATCGCCCTCCTCGATGTTCATGTGATACACGTCGAGGTGCACGACGATGTTGGGCGCCTCGGTCTCGGCGATCAGCGCCAGAGCCTGCTCGGCGGTGTTGACGAGGTTGCTCTCGTAGCGGTTCACCGGCTCCAGGCCGAGGCTCATGCCGAGCTCCCCCGCCACCCCGGCCACCCGCCGCAGCGAGCCGGCCACCTGGGAGCGCGCGCCCGCGGCGCTCGGGGCCAGGTACTTGCCCATGGCGCTGTAGATGACACCCCCCAGATACGGGGATCCCAGCTCGCCGGCCACCCGCACCGCGCGGGTGAGCAGGGCCTCGCCGCGACGGGCGACCTCGGGATCCGGGCTGGAGATGTCGGTGTCGAAGCTCAGGCCCAGCGAGCAGGTGGCCGAGAGCCCGTGGCGCTCCAGGGCGGCACGGGTCATCGCCGCGTCCACCCGCTCCGGGTCCATGAGGGGGATCTCGATGAAGTCGTAACCAGCTTCCCTGGTCATCTCGAGAGCCTGGTCGCACTCTCGCTCGCTCCATCCCGGAACCCAGACCAGGGCGTGCACGCCAAGGCGGTTCACCATCGGGGTTGCCTGTTGCCTCCTCGCGAACTCAGGGGTTGGCACCTATCTCCCCACCTCGTCGGGTAGCTCGTACCAGAGGATGCGCCTGCCGATCCGGCTTCTCAGCCTCCATCCCCGCGACTTGGGCGCGGCCAGAATCGCCTCGGCGATGGCGTTGGTCCGCTCCTCGACGCGAGCCAACTGGTCGGCGTCGAGGAGGTGGGCAGCGTCAATCCGCACCCGGGTCAGCGTGTCCGTCACCGTGGTGTAGAGGCCCCAGTCCCTGGACGTCGCCGCGGTCAGGCGGCCCAGCTCGATGGCCTCCGGGTCGGTGTCGGCGGTGACGGGGTGGTCGAGAAGGATGGCGAGCACGTCCTTCATGTCCTTGAGGTTCATCTCGACGATCTGCAGCTTGGTCAGCAGCAGGTCGGCCGGAGGGATGGTGCGGCGCCCGGGCAGGAGGCTGCGGCTGAGGTCGATCTTGTGGCACATCGAGAACTCGCCGAGGAAGACGTCGACCTGCCACTCCCCCGACCCGTGGTAGAAGAGCAGGCGGGTCTCGCCGTGGAGGGCATTGAAGCGCTGATCGCCCTCGTAGCCATTCTCGGACAGCAGCGACCGAGTCGTCGCGCCCGAGATGCTGTCGGTCACGAAGTCGATGTCGGGATACTGCCGGCGCAGGGCCGGCAGCTGCGCGCTCGGGCACAACTCACACACCGCCAGCCCCCCGAGGAGGCGCAGATGGAGCCCTCTCTCCTCCCCCATCCCGATGAGGCGGTCGGCCTCCTGGGCGAGCTCAGGCATGGTGCTCAGTGCTCCTGCCAGGCCACTGACCCACGCTCACGCGGCGATGAGCACATGGTCCAGCAGGCCCTTCTTCTCATCCAGCTCCAGGAGCACACCGCGGAGCACGCCCTCGCCGTACTCGCTGCCCGGGTTGATGCAGCGGGTCCTCCCGATCCGCACCACGGCGCGCGACTCATGGATGTGGCCGTGCAGGGCCACGCTCGGCTGGTACTTCTTGATGGCGTCCCGGACCGCCGTGGACCCGACCGGGCCGATCTGGACCATGCCTCCCGACACCCGCGGCTTGAGGTTGGCGTCCAGGAGCGGGGCCTGGTCCAGCCCGCTGCCGTACGGAGGCACATGCAGGCTGAACACGGCCGTGCTCCTATTCCTCACCCGATCCGCCATGGCGGAGATCCTGGCCAGGAGGGCATCCTCTGGCTCCTCCCGCGGGGTGTCCCAGGGGGTCGGATTGGAGTAGCCGGTGGCGATCATCTCCACCGCGCCACGCAACAGGATGACCTGACCTTCCGGGTTGCGCACCACGTCCGAGCTTCCCAGCACCGCGTCGATGCCGAAGTCGTCGTCGTTCCCGGGCGCGATGTAGCACTCCACGTCCCGACCGCGGAGCCGCTCCTCGGCCAGCGCCACCCACTGCTTGGCCACTCCGGCCATCGCCACCACGAAGGCCTCCGCAGCCAGCGCCGGATCCGCCTGGATCCGGGCCAGCTGCTCGGGATCGGTGCGGAAGGAGTACGCAGCGGCGGCGCGGATCTCCCGCTCCGCCGCCGCGATACCCTCCGCGTCGGTGACCACGTCGCGGTCCAGCCAGTGGTAGCGGTATCTACCCTGGCCCTCGTCCACCAGCGGGATGAGCAGCTTGCCCGTGATATCCCCTCCCAGCACCAGCACGGAGGCCTCATAGACCTTGGCCGCGTTCAGGAACTTCCTGAAGCAGACGTCCGATCCATGGATGTCGGTGGTGAAGAAGAGGCGGAACTTGCTCATCGATCTAGCCTGCCACCAGGATCATTCGGGGGGAAGGACCTTGCTGGCGATGGACAGGTCCAGACCCCGCCGCCGGTTGAGGAGCCGGGAGATCCAGTAGATGGGGAGTGCCACCAGGAACATGGACGCGCTGGCGATCAGCGAGGCCGGGGCGATGGTGCCGCCCAGAGCCGGCGTGATCCACCCGAAGGTGGCGATCATGGCGCAGATGACCATGTTCAAGGCGCCACCCCAGGTGATCAGGGGCACTCCGAAGATCCGGTAGGTCACGATTCCCGGAGCGGTCGCGAAGATGTCCGGACGGCGCCAGGGCAGGATTATGGCCCCGATCGAGACGATCGCCAGGGCGGTCTCCGCCATCGCCGTGAGGTTGATGATGTACGACCAGAAGGCGGTGTACAGGGTGAGCAGGAGGAAACCGTAGGCGAGGACTCCGGCCACGATGGTGGCGTTGGTCGGCGAGTGGGTCTTGTCACCGACCTTGGCCATCCAGTCGGGCAGGATCCGGTCGAACGACCAGGCGAACATGTTACGGGTGACCACCATCATCAGCGCCGGCAGGATCCAGAGCATGCAGCAGCAGAACCCCAGCGAGACGATGACCTGGAGTGCCTTGCTGTTGGTCAGGAAGAGCGAGAGCCCGGAGAGGAAGCCACCCGTCGGAACCGCGTACTTCGACGGATCCGCGTTGAAGAGATAGGCCGCGTCCTGGACGAAGGTGCCGCCCATCGCGTGCACCACCAGCAGAGCACCACCCACGAAGAGGATCACCCCCAGGCCCCAGGCCAGTCCCACGGACTGCAGGGCGGCCCGACGGACTCGCTTGATCTCGCCGGCGAAGTAGCCGATCTGCTGAAACCCGAAGAAGCTCTGGGCGGCGAAGATCACGATCAGCCACTGGTTGCGGCCCACGGCGCTCTGCACCACGTGGAAGCCGCTGCTCGAGGCAGCCGAGATCATGCCCTGGTAGGTGCCGGCGCCGACCGCCGCGTTGAGGTTGGCGGCGAACTGGCTGGAATCGGTGGTCATCATGAGGATGAACCAGACCACCAGGCCGATCATGTTGAGGAGGAAGACGGTCAGCAGGAAGCGCTTGACCGAGCCCAGCCCGCGCAGGAACACCCAGACCAGCACCAGGAGCATGGGGATCCCGAGCACGGCGGCACCGGTCAGGCTGGAGCACCAGTTGGCCAGCCCGGTGAGGCCCAGCGGCCAGAGCAGGGCGGGGATGAACCAGGAGCAGAGGAACCAGATGTTGATGGCGATGAAGGCGATGTTCTCCAGGGTGAAGAAGAAGTTGATCGCGAACCCCAGCCACACCCAGAGAGTGCGCGACACCCACACGTAGTCGCCGCCGGAGCGGGGCATGGTCGCGGACAGCGCCGCGTACACGTAGCCCAGGACCAGGGCGAAGGCACCGCCGATGACGTACGCGATGGCAACGCTCGCGCCCGGGAAGACGTAGGGCGCGAACGCGAACGTCTCGGCAAGGCCCAGCATCACGTTGAGGAGGGCGAAGCCGACGATGAAGCTGTCAAACCACGACATCTCGCGGACGAGCCCGGTCGCGTTACGGATGAAGTAACCCGTCCCGCTCTCCGCCACCCTGGTCTTTGGGACAACGGCCATATCGTGCTTCTCCTCAATCCCCTGAACGCGCTGTCTGTTGCCCTTCCAGCAGGCCGGCCTGGCTTCCGGAGAGGGCGGCGAATCTCACCGTGCGGAACTCCTCCGCGTAGTCGCAGCCGTGGCGAGCGCCGGCGGGAGCATCCGTGCTCTGGAGCAGGACCTCGACCAGCAGCCGGAGCTCACCATCTGCCGCAGGGAGGCCGGGGATCGAGACCCCGGCCGTCTCCGACATCAGCTGCAGCTGATGCAGGGTGTCCCGCATCATGGTGCCCTGGGCGGTCGCGGCCTCGACCTTGGTGCCCATGACGTCGGTGATGTCGACCCACTCCGAGACCTCGGGCAGGCGGCGGCCGAAGTACCAGCGCTCGTAGACCCCGTGCAGCCCGAGCCCCTCGTCGAGGTCGGAGGGGACGTACTTGTCGCACATGGCCATCCAGAAGGCCTCGTCCGCCGCCCTGGCGACGATGAGGTGGTCCTGGTTGTTCTCGAAGAGCACCGAGTAGGGATCGAAGCTGACCGTCGCATAGGGCCGGAACCACCGATAGAGGTGGATGAGCTCCTCCCTCAGTGGGATGCGCTCGGTGTCCGTGAGCAGGCCGTCCCGGAAGCCCAGGGTGACCGTCTCGGCGACCCCCAGCAGCGCGGCTGCCCGCCGGAACTCCTCCTCGTTGGCCCGGATGGTGGCCTCGCGGCCCAGCCCGACCGAGGCGTTCTCGTCGCTGGTGGCCCGGACCAGCACGACCCGCCAGCCCTCGCGCGCCCACTTGATGACCTGCCCGCCACACCAGATCGTGGCATCGTCGGCGTGGGCCTGGATCACCAGCACGACCCCGGACCCCGCCGGCGCGCTCACGCCACCGCCCCCGACGCACCCACCGCCCGGGGCCCGCGGAAGCCCAGGCGCACGGTTTCCGCGTGGACCAATTCGAACGCACCCGACCGATCTTGGCAATCGCTTTCCACGGTGGGACGGGACGCTAGCACGAAGCCGCCGGGCCTGTCAATCGGCGATCCACCCCTCGGGCTTGTGGCATACTGCGGGCGGCCGAGACCCGGCCCCAGGGGACCTGAAACTCGATGCAGGTGGCAGACCTCGGATAACGCTTACATGAACGCTTCCAAGCCCCGGGTCAACATCGGGGACATCGCCAAGCTCGCCGGGGTGTCGGCGGCCACGGTCTCCCGCGTGATCAGCGGCTCCCGCCCGGTGACGCCGGAGCTCCGGAGGCGGGTCCTCGCCGTGGCCGAGCGCTTCGACTACCAGCCCAGCGAGCTGGCCCGCAACCTCCGGCGCGGCAGCGCGGCGACCGTCGGGGTCCTCGTCTCCGACATCCGCAACCCCCACTTCGCGACCCTGGTCGGTGCGATCGAGGAGGCCCTCTACACCAGGGAGGCGCGGGTGCTGTTCTGCAACAGCGGCGAGGATCCCGCCAAGCAGTCGTCGTACCTCGAGGTGATGGCCGCCGAGCGGGTCATGGGAGTGGTGATCTCCCCCACCGCGGCAGGCGACTCCGCCGTGGCGCGCCTCATGGATCGTGGAACTCCGGTGGTGGCGATCGACCGCCCCGTCTCCGACCCTCGGGCGGACCTGGTCGTCTCCGACAACGCCGCCGCAACGGCCGCCGGCACCCGCCTGCTGGTGGAGACCGGGCGCCGGCACATCGGCTGGATCGGCGGGCGCGAGGGCGTCTGGACCACGACGGAACGGCTGGCCGGCTACCGCTCCGCGATGCAGGAGGCCGGCCTCGAGCCGATCACCGCCATGCGCGAGTTCAGCGTCGAGGTCGGATACCGCACCACGGATCAGATGCTGGACGAGCATCCCGAGCTGGACGGCCTGGTCATCGCCAACAACCAGATGGCCATCGGTGCCCTGCTGGCCCTGCGCGCCCGCGGCATCCGGATCCCGGATGCGCTGGGCGTGGTCGCATTCGATGACCCGCCCTGGGCCGACCTGGTCGAGCCTCCGCTCACCACCATCGCGCAGCCCGTCAAGGAGATCGCCGAGGCCGCCGTGGACCAGCTCTTCCGGCGCCTGGCGGACCGGACCATGCCGCCCCAGCGGATCACCCTGGAGTGCCGCCTCCAGATCCGCGAGTCCTCCGGAGCGCGCAGCACGGCGAAGCCGTGAGCCTTCCGCGGAAGCCGGCAGCTCCCGACCCGCTGAGCATCAGGGGGAGAGTTCAGCGGGGGACCCCCCCTGGGGAGGGAACTCCCCAGGGGGCCGTCACCGACCGACCCTCCGTGGGTTCAGTGAAGGTCGAAGCGGTCCAGGTTCATGACCTTGTCCCACGCTGAGACGAAGTCCCGCACGAACCTCTGCTGCCCGTCGTCGCAGGCATAGACCTCTGCGACGGCGCGAAGCTGGGAGTGGGAGCCGAAGATGAGGTCGACGGAGGTGCCGGTCCACCTGACCTGCCCGGTCTTGCGGTCGACGCCCTCGTAGACGTGCTCGGTGGAGGAGACGCGCCATTCGGTGCCCATGTCGAGCAGGTTCACGAAGAAGTCATTGGTCAGCGATCCAGGTCGGGCGGTGAAGACGCCGTGGCCGGAGTGCCCGTGGTTGGCGCCGAGGACGCGGAGGCCCCCGACCAGCACCGTCATCTCCGGAGCGGTCAACGACAGGAGGCTGGAGCGGTCGATCAGCAGCTCCTCGGGCCGGCGCCTGTCGCTCCCCCGGAGGTAGTTGCGGAAGCCGTCAGCGGTCGGTTCGAGCACGGCGAACGCCTCGACGTCCGTCTGCTCCGGCGATGCATCCGTGCGCCCGGGCGAGAACGGAACCCGCACCTCGTGGCCGGCGCTCTTGGCGGCCTTCTCGACCCCGGCGCATCCACCGAGGACGATGAGATCCGCCAGGGACACCTTCTTGCCACCGGTCTGGGCCGCGTTGAAACCGGCCTGGATCTTCTCCAGGGTGCGCAGCACCGTGGCCAGCTCGGCGGGGTCGTTCACCTCCCACCCCCGCTGCGGGGCGAGGCGGATGCGGGCCCCGTTGGCCCCGCCACGCTTGTCGCTGTCGCGGAAGGTCGACGCCGACGCCCAGGCCGTCGTGACCAGCTGGGGGACGGACAGCCCGGAGGCGAGGATCGTGCCCTTCAGGGCCGCGATGTCGGCCTCGTCGATCAGCGGATGATCGACGGCGGGGATGGGGTCCTGCCAGATCAGCTGCTCGGCCGGGACCTCGGGGCCGAGATAGCGCGTGATGGGTCCCATGTCGCGGTGGGTCAGCTTGAACCAGGCCCGGGCGAAGGCGTCGGCGAACTGGTCCGGGTGCTCGTGGAAGCGCCGAGAGATCGGCTCATAGATCGGGTCGAACCGCAACGACAGATCGGTGGTCAGCATCATCGGAGCGTGCCGCTTCGAGGGATCGTGGGCGTCGGGCACGGTGTCATCCGCGGCCCGATCGGTGGGACGCCACTGATGCGCCCCGGCCGGGCTCTTGGTCAGCTCCCATTCGTAACCGAAGAGGTTGTCGAGGAACCCGTTGTCCCACTTCGTCGGGTGGGAGGTCCAGATCACCTCCAGGCCGCTCGTGATCGCGTCATCGCCCTTGCCGCTGCCGAAGCTGCTCTTCCATCCCAGTCCCTGCTCCTCGATCGGAGCGCCCTCGGGCTCGCGACCGACGTAGCGCGCCGCCTCGGCGGCGCCATGGGTCTTGCCGAAGGTGTGCCCGCCGGCGATGAGCGCGACCGTCTCCTCGTCGTTCATGGCCATCCGAGCGAACGTCTCCCGGATGTCCCGGGCCGCGGCGACCGGATCAGGCTTGCCGTTGGGACCCTCGGGGTTCACGTAGATCAATCCCATCTGCACCGCCCCGAGCGGGTCGGCGAGCTGCCGGTCACCGCTGTAGCGCTGGTCGCCGAGCCAGGTGTCCTCGGGGCCCCAGTAGATGTCCTCCTCGGGCTCCCAGACGTCACGGCGCCCACCGCCGAAGCCGAACGTGGCGAGGCCCATCGACTCCAGGGCGCAGTTCCCGGCCAGGATCATCAGGTCGGCCCAGGAGAGCTTGCGGCCGTACTTCTGCTTGACCGGCCAGAGCAGGCGGCGGGCCTTGTCGAGGTTGGCGTTGTCGGGCCAGCTGTTGAGCGGCGCGAAGCGCTGCGTCCCCGAGCCCGCGCCGCCTCGCCCATCGTGGATGCGGTAGGTGCCGGCACTGTGCCACGCCATCCTGATGAGCAGCGGTCCATAGTGGCCGAAGTCCGCCGGCCACCAGTCCTGGGACGTCGTCATCACCTTGACGATGTCGGCCTTCACCGCCGTCAGGTCGAGCGTGCTGAACTCGGCCGCATAGTCGAAGGCCGCGCCCATGGGATCGATCAGCGGCGAGTTCATGGCAAGCGGCCGCAGGTTCAGCTGGTCCGGCCACCAGTGCTGGTTTGCCGTCGAACCGGTGGCGGCTTGGCGGTTGTGCATCACCGGGCACTTTGCTGCCAGCGAACCACCCTCCGAGGTGGGGGTGGTGGAGCCCGCGTCTTCCTTGCTCATGATGGTGCCTCTCCTAACTCATGCGGCTGACGGTTCCGGTCTCCTGCCCCGCAGTCGCCTTGCCGCCCGCTGGCAGGCGGGGCAGGTGCCCCAGTAGATGACCTCGGCCTCGTCGACGATGAAACCGTTGTCGTCGGCGGCCACCAGGCAGGGCGTGGCCCCCACCGCACAGCGGACGTCGACGGTGATCCCGCAGCTGCGGCAGACGAGGTGGTGGTGGTTGTCGTCGACCCGGTCCTCGTAGCGCGCCGGCGATCGCGCCGGCTGGATGCGCCGGATGAGCCCCCTGTCCGTCAGGGTGCCGAGCGCGTCGTACACCGCCTGACGCGAGACCGCACCGATCTCTGCTCGCACCAGCTCCTCGATCTCGTCCGCCGTGGCATGCGGCCGGCCGGACACCGCCCTCAGGACGGCCAGACGCTGAGCCGTCACCTGCAGACCGTGCTGGCGGAGCGGATCCGCCGGGTCCACCACCTTCCCCGTGGGCATGGAAACTAGTATTGATCCAATTTTGGACATTGTCAAGATTCAGACAAAACGCTTTCCCTGCCCTGCCAGCGCGTCCAGGGACGTCAGGTTCCGGCCACCAGGGCGAAGGGGGGACGGCCACCCAGGGCACGTTCCGGCCACGGCAGTCCTCGGCGGGCGGCCCAGCCCACATCCGCCAGCTGACGGAGGCGTGGCGATGCCCAGCCGGATGCGGTCACCAGCTGGAGAAGGCTCTCCGGCCCGGTGCCATGGCCGAGCGGCAGGGCCGCCCGCACCTCGGGAGGGTAGGGAGCATGGTGCGCCGGGGCGGTCCCCCTGGCGCGGGCCAGCCCCTGGCCGGCCCAATGCCGGACCCTCTCCACGGCGCTGTTTGGGTCTCCCCACATGCTCTCGACGAGAACCAGCCTCCCGTGGGGCGCCACCTCGTGCCAGGCACGGAGGGCCGCCTTCGGCTCCAGGAGCGTCCACAGCAGGTGCCGGGACATGACGGCGTCGAACGGCCCGGAGGGCACGGACGCGGCCTCGGCCTCGACGATCTCGACGTCGAGGTCCGCCTGCCTAGCCTTGGCCTGGAGCCGTCCCAGCATCCCCGATGAGAGGTCGACGGCCGTCACGTGGTGCCCCAGCTCCGCGGCGATGAGGCTGAGGAACCCGGTCCCGGCCCCCACATCGAGAACTCTGGCTGGAGCCGCCGGCAGCAGCAGCTCCAGAGTGCCCCGCCACGCGGCCCGCTCCAGGGTGGATACCGGGTAATGGCCCGGGTCATGATCATAGGTGGCCGCGTCAGCGTCCCAGAACCGACGGACCTGCTCGACACGTTCCGTGTCCACAGAAGCCGCTCCTTCCCATCCCGAGAGCCATGGCTCTCACCCCATCACGGCGCAGCGCCGCTGAGCCGCCCATGGTAGCGGGGCCGGCGCGGTGCTCTCCACCCCTGATCGCGATCCCGCGAGCTCTCTGAGGGACCGGTGACCCTACGCGGATTCCCGTTCCATCTCGGCCAGCCCTCCCCCGCCCTTGAGCTTGGCGTCCCATCGAGCCTCGATGTGCCCGAAGCGCCAGATCAGCAGGGCCCCGACCCAGGTCACGATGAACATGCCCACGATGATGAAGCCGGCCGTGTTGATATCGAAGTTGGCCATGTAGTTCCAGAACGGTCCGTTCCAGTGCAGCTCCATGGGCAGCAGACCGAGAACCTCGATGGTGCCGATCAGGAAGCAGATGGCCACCGAGAGCCCGGTGATGGCGAGGTTGTAGAAGACCTTGCGCACCGGGTTGAAGAACGCCCACCCGTAGGCCACGTTCATGAAGCAGCCGTCGAACGTGTCCATCAGGCACATGCCGGCCATGAAGAGGACGGGCAGGCACATGACCGCGTACCAGGGAAGGGCCTGCGAGGCAAGCAGGGCGGTGGTGGCCAGCAGGGCGACCTCGGTGGCGGTGTCGAAGCCCAGGCCGAACACCACGCCGACTGGGTACATCTGCCACGGCTTGGTGATCGCCTTCATCCACTTTCCGAAGAAGCGGAACATGAACCCCCGGTTGTTGAGCTGCTGCTCCAGCTCCGCCTCGTTGAACTCGCCCCTGCGCATCCGGAAGAAGACCCCCAGGATGCCGACCAGGATCACCATGTTCAAGCTGGCGATCAGGTAGAGGAACGATGCGGAGACGACGGTGCCGAAGATCCCCCCGAACTGCTCCAGGCCGGAGGAGCTGTGGGAGACGGCGCTGTAGACGGCCTTCTCGGCGATGACGATCCCGGCCCCGATGGCGACGACGATGGTGGAGTGCCCGAGCGAGAAGAAGTACCCCACGCTGAGCGGGCGCTTGCCCTCGCTCATGAGCTTGCGGGTGGTGTTGTCGATCGCCGAGATGTGGTCCGCGTCGAACGCGTGCCGCAGCCCCAGGGTGTAGGCGAGGACGGCGACGCCGATGCCCAGGCCCTTGTAGTTGTTGGGGACGACGAAGGCGAGGAAGACCCCGAAGCCGAGGACGTGCAGGAGCAGGATGCTGCCGAACATCATCTGCGCACGGCGCCACTCCCGAGGGGACAGCGATCTCCGGATGCGCTGGATTCGACTGAGGTCTGCCGACAGCTCCGCCGTTGCCACAGCCAGCCCTCCCCGCCCGTCAGGCGGCTTCCCGTCCACGCCTTGGAAGAAGCTATCACAGATGCACCTAAGTCGCACCTAGCTCGCCTAGCTCGCTCGCTGCGTTCAGCATGATTGCCACGTCTGACCTACCCAGCGGATCTGGCCCCACGGCAGGGTGCTGGACAGCGCGCTCCCGGATGCGGCGCAGATTCACACGCTGCTGCGGGAGGCCCCGCCGGCGCGACGCCTAGACTCGCGTGGTGCCACCCGCCCATTCCCCCGCTCGGGCGAACGCGCGGCGCCTGCTCGCGGTCCTCGGCCTCTCGCTCTCGGTGCTGGTCGTCGAGATCGCGGGCGGAGTCGCCTCCCACAGCCTCGCCCTGCTTGCCGACGCCGCGCACGTGTTCACCGATGCCGCCAGCATCGGCCTCGCCCTGCTGGCCATCTGGGTCGGCTCCCGCCCCGCCAGCACGCAGCGCACCTACGGCTACCTGCGCCTCGAGATCCTCGCGGCGGTGGTCAACGCGGTTCTGCTCTTCGCAGTGGCGGCGCTCATCCTGTACGAGGCGTGGCAGAGGCTCGCGGTGCCACCCCAGGTGGCCTCACCGCTCATGCTCGCCGTGGCCCTGATCGGTCTGGTGATCAACGGCGTCTCGCTCCTGCTGCTGCGCCGCGCTCAGGCCATCAGCCTCAACATGCGGGCGGCGTACCTGGAGGTCATGGGCGACCTCGGTGGCTCGGCTGCCGTCATCGTCGCTGCCGCGGTGATCATGGCCACGGGCTGGGCCCCTGCCGATACCGTGGCTTCGGTGGCCATCGCCCTGCTGATCCTTCCGCGGACCTGGTTCCTTCTCCGCGACGCGACGGACGTGCTCCTCGAGGCGACTCCCAAGGGGGTTAGCATGGACGAGGTCAGAGCCCACATCCTCGAGGCCGCCGGGGTCGCCGACGTCCACGACCTGCATGTGTGGACCATCACCTCGGGGGTCAACGTCGTCTCGGCACACGTCGTGCTCAAGTCGGGGACGGATGGGCCCGCTGCGCTCGAATCTCTGTCCGCCTGCCTCTCCGGCCACTTCGATATCGAGCATTCGACCTTTCAGCTCGAGTTCCCGGACCGGCGGAGGCTGGAGGGCGCGGCGCACGGCTGACGGTGGCGGGGTGCTCCCCAGGCGCAGCCGGCGGGGGGCACCCCTATTGCTGCCGTTGTTTCGGCCCTCGCCCCAGAGTGAGGATCACCCGGGCCCCTGTGTACCCGCTGACGGCTCGACAAGGGTGTTGGCGAACGTCTCCGGTGGCTTCACACCCGCGCCACCTCAGTGAGGGGGTGCTGCCGTGCCGTGAGCAGCGAGCGCCGCCCCTCGTGCCACAGGGCCGGCGGTCCTGCGCCCCGTGTACTCGTTCATGGCGTCGTTGATGCCGAGCAGATCCACAAGCTCATCGAACAGGGACAGCGGCAACAGCTCCCTCAGCACGCCGACGACGTGGACCACGCGGGGCATGAGGACCCTTGCCTGGTCCTTCTCCACAGCCCGGACGATGCGCGCGGCCACCCGGTCCTCCTTGAGGATCGGCAGCAGCCAGGGGAACCGGGTGCGCACCCCGGCAAACATGCCGGTGTCGATGTAGAAGGGACAGACGACTGTGGTGCGCACATGACGGGCCGGGTGCCGGAGCTCCATGCGCAGCGCCTCGTCGAAGCCAACCGCGGCATGCTTGCTGGCCGCGTAGTCGGTCTCCCGGGCGCTGCCGATCAGACCGGCTGCGGAGGCGACGTTGACGATGTGGCCGGCGTTTCGCTCGAGCATCGCCGGCAGGAACGCCCGCGTCATCCAGAACATCGCCAGGGTGTTGACACGGAAGGTGCGCTCGATCTGCTCGTCGGTGAGGTCGAGCAGCCGGCGGCCGCTCACCACCCCGGCGTTGTTGACCAGGATATCGACGGGACCGACCTCCTCCATGACCTGGTGGGCGGTGCGCTCCACCGCCAGCCGGTCGGACACGTCGCACACGTAACCGCGCGCCTGGCCGCCGCCGGCGCGGATCCGCTCCACTGCTGAGGCCAGCCGGCCCTGGTCGATGTCCAGGAGGGTGACCGTCGCGCCCCGGGCTGCCATCCGCGACGCCACCCGCCAGCCGATCCCGCGTGCCGCCCCGGTGATGAGCGTGTGCTTGGCTGCGATCGTCGTCATCTCGCCTCCAGTCTCGTGGTCTCGTCCTGCCCCCAGCGTGTTCTAACACCTTCCGCCGGCGACCCTGAACCATGGCCTCTGACACGGCTGGGACGGTGGTTCTCACGACGCGGCCTCCGGCCCGCCCCTGATCGGCGAATCTCCCGGCCGGAGGCGCAACCCGTCGGCTGTCTTCCTGAAGGCTCCGCCCGCCGGCGCCAAGCCTGGCTCCGATCCCCCTTGCCTCCCCGCACCCCGAATCGTGGAGAGTCAGGGGAATGGAGACGGCCTTGCCGGTGGCGGGGAAGGGGGCGGGCCCGCGCTGGCTGCCCCCGGCGCTGCGGGTGCGGAGCTACCGCTGGTACTGGTCGGCCCAGTGGCCGGTCCTTCTCGGCACCTGGATGCAAACCGTCGCGCTCGGCTACTACGTCTACAGCAGGACCGGAAGCGTCAACGCGGTGGCGTTCGTGGCCGCGGCATCGGGCCTCCCCGCCCTGGCGCTCTCGGTGGTCGGGGGCGCGCTTGCTGATCGGTACCCGCGGCGCCACATCCTCCTGGTCACCCAGTCGACCCTCGGCCTCGGGGCGGCAACGCTGGCGATCCTGGCCTCGACCGGACATTTCAGCCTCGTGGCCATCGTGGTGGTCGCGGTCGTCTTCGGCAGCAGTGCGGCCGTCGACCTCCCCACCAGCCAGGCCCTGGTCGCCGATCTGGTCCGCCGGGACCTGGTGCTGAACGCCATGGCGCTCGCCGCCTCGGCGATGAGCGTCTGCCGCATCGTGGGGCCATCCGTCGCCGGGGTGCTCTACGCGGTCGCCGGGCCCGGTGCCTGCTTCGCCTGCCTGGCCATCGCCTATCTCGCCCCCATCTCGGTGCTCTGGATGGTCGTCCCCGACATCGCCCCGGCGGGCCGGGCCGGCTCGCGGCGCCTGGTGACGGACGTCGCCGCCGGCTTCGCCGCCGCGTGGCGCGACCCCCTGCTCCGCGGGGTGATGGGGGCGGGGGCGATGCTCTCCCTGCTCGGCGTGTCCTACATGCCCTTCCTGCCGGTGCTGGCCTCGAGCCGGCTCCACGTCGGCTCCAGCGGACTGGGCGTCATGTACAGCGTGGGCGGCGTGGGCGGTCTGACCGGCGCTCTGCTGCTCAGCGCCCTTGGCCGTGGCCGGGGGCGCCGCTGGTTCCTGGTCGGCGGGGGCGCCCTCTACGCCCTGAGCCTGGCGACGGTGGCGCGTTCGTCCTGGTTGGGCTGGACGCTGCCAGCGCTGGTAGGGGTGAGCCTCGCCTTCGTGGCCATCAACACGACGCTCATCACCGTCATCCAGACCGACGCGGACCCCGCCGTCCGCGGCCGGCTGCTGGGTCTCTACGCAACCCAGGCGGTCGGCCTGCAACCGCTGGGCACCCTCCTCTACAGCGTCCTGGGCTCCGCCCATCTCTTCGACGGGGTCACGGTCGGAGCGGTGCTGGTGGGCGCGTGCGCCGTGGCGGTGGGACTGGGCGGGGGCCTGGCGACGAGCGGGACCGTCGGGGCGTCGCCTCCGATGAGGAGCCCGACCCCCGTCCAGGACCCGCCTGGTGAGTAAGAGAGAGCGACCTGGGTCGGACGGGAGCTCGAGTCCGCTGACCTATGCCTAGCCGCTTTGGTCGGGGCGGCGGGACAACCTCTGACTCCCGACCAGACGCCCTACCTCTGTCGTTCGGAGAGTCGATTTCTAATTCGCTTGATGCATTTGCTTCGTCATTCGTCCCCACGGCCCGCACTTGCTTCGAGCGCTCGGCAACGGTCCAGAAGCGATGAGGCGCCGCATGGTGCGGGCCAGCATTCCCTCGACGAGACCGGGGAGCTCGAAGGCCGGCTCACCCTTCTGCGAGCTCGTCAGAATGATCCGTTGAGAGCGCTCGGAGCGCCTGGGTTCGGTGGTCAGTCCGTGCCGATCCCACCGACAGCTTGATGTTCGGGCGGGACAGTTCAGCGCCCCTCCTCAATAGGGGCCCCCGCTCCGCTATCAGCAAAGCGCTCACCTATAAGATGAGCAAAGTGCCAAGGTCGAACGTCGAAGCGTCCACGGTGGTGGACGATTCGCACATCAGCGTTCCCGAGCGCACCGCGCGTGGCCACGCGGCGCGCCAGGCAGTGCCGCGGACCGAGCACGCGGCGTGGTCCCCGCCGTCGTCGCGTCGCGACCCCGTCGCGCTGCTTGACGAGCAGAACCGCGCGCGCGTGCCGTGGCTCGTGCCCATCCGCCACGGACGCATGATGGCGTCACCGCTGGCCTTCTACCGCGGGGCTGCACGCATCATGGCCGCGGACCTGGCGGCGGCGACACCATCGTCGGGCCTTCTCGTGCAGACGTGCGGCGACGCCCATCTGGCCAACTTCGGCGTCTACGCATCGCCAGAACGCCAGCTCGTTTTCGACATCAACGACTTCGATGAAACGCTGCCCGGACCCTGGGAGTGGGATGTCAAGCGTCTGGCCACAAGCTTCATGATCGCCTGCCGCCAGCGCCGCCTCGACAAAGCCACCCGCGAGTCGATCACCAAGCAGGCGGTGGCGGGATACCGGACGGGGATGAGGCAAGCGGCGGCGATGCCTACCCTCGACGTCTGGTACGAGCACCTGACCGCCGAGAAGCTCCTCAAGGCCGCGGAGTGGTCGCAGCGACCGGCGCGTCACAAAGTCGCTCATGTCGAGCAGCGGGCCCGCGCCCGCGACAGCCTGCACGCCCTGAATACGCTCGCCGTCGAGGACAACGGACGATTCCACATCCGCAGCGACCCGCCGGTGCTGCTGCCCCTCCGCGAGATCCCTGAGATCGGTGACCCGGCCACGGTGCTGGCCAGCGTCCAGGCGACGTACGACTCCTACACACGGACGATCGGCGACGACCGCAGAGTGGTGCTCGACCGCTTCCGGCCCATCGACGTTGCGCAGAAGGTCGTCGGCGTCGGCAGCGTGGGAACGCGCTGCTTCATCATGCTCCTCGAGGGCCGCGACCGTGACGACCCGCTCTTCCTGCAGGTGAAGGAGGCGGGTCCCTCGGTTCTGGAGGAGTATCTCGGCCCCAGCCGGTACGCGAATCACGGCCAGCGGGTCGTCGAGGGTCAGCGCCTCACCCAAGCGGTCAGCGACATCCTGCTCGGGTGGACCCGGCACGATCTTGCAGGCGTCGACTACTACGTGCGGCAGCTGCGCGACTGGAAGGGCTCGGTGGACGTCTCCCACCTGACACCCCACCAGGCGGCCGGCTACGCGTACCTGTGCGGATGGACTCTGGCTCGGGGCCACGCGCGCTCCGGCGATTCGGTGGCGCTGGCCGCATACATGGGGCGCTCAGACGTCTTCGATCGCGCCGTGACCGCATTCGCCGCGTCGTACGCGCACCAGAACGACGCCGACTATGCCGCCTTCACCGCGGCGATCCGGGAGGGCCGCCTCGCGGCGACGCCAGGTCGGTGACGGCAGCGCGGCGATCGTCGGCGGTTGCCCGCGCTGCCGGATTCGCAATCCTTGTCGGAGCGCTGGGTACACCCGCTCACGACAGCAGAGGGAGGCGGATCGGAATCGGGCCGCCAACCTGATCAATCGACGGCCCCCGCTCTGAGCAGCCCGCCGCCCGTGCCCCGACAGCGTCTGACCAGTCAAACGTGCTTGGCAACAAGGACCCCTCAGCTCAGCCGTCCCGCTGCCAGGTGAGACGGGAAGCGCCTTCGTCGCTCGCGACGGTCGCCTCGATTCACGTCGCCGTCGCCGAGCTGCCTCGGGTTGCCCGCTTGCACTCCGAAGAACACCCGCGATCGCAGCACGGGTGGAGAAATGCGGTCGCGATCCCGCGCGGCTGCGCCCGGCGCCGGGAGTGGGGTTCCCGAGCGGCGGTCCCGAACGCCCGACCGACGGCTTCGGCTCGCGGCCCGCTTCAGATCGGGATGCACGAGGAGCCGCCGTCGGAACCGCGCACATGGAGCTCTCTGTCCATCCGCTGCGATCGCTCGAACCCAAAGCCGAGGGCGAGTTCTCGGTCCCCTCGCGAGCCGGATTCCGGAAGTCGAGCCAGGCGAGCCCCTGCGCCGTGACCCCGGGGATCCTCACACGGTCGGGATGCTGCCCCGTCTCGCTCCCCTCGCCCAGTGCGGGTTGGCATCGGACCTGCCGGCATCGCCTCCCCTGCGTCGACCGCTTGCGTTTCATGACTGACGCTAGTATCATCACTGATGGAATCGTCAGTCAGGTCGACTGACCACACGGAGGTCCCCGGTGGCGCAGACAAGTTCCCCCCCACGGCGTGGAGCCGGCGGAGAGCGTTCCCGCAAGCAAGCGCTGCCCAACCGGCGTGAGCGCGCCAAGGAGCGCACACGCTTAGCCCTGATTCGGGCAGCGCAGCGGTTCATCGCCGAGGGTCGGCTGCACGTGCCGATCCTCGACATCACCCAATCCGCAGATGTTGGCCTGGGCTCCTTCTACAACCACTTCGAGAGCCGCGACGCGCTGTTCGTCGCGGCGACCGATGACGCCCTCGAGACGCTTGGCGGACTGCTCGATCAGCTCGGCGCGGGGCTCGAGGACCCCGCGGAGGTCTTCGCGCAGAGCTTCCGGCTCACCGGCCGGCTGTTCCGGAGCGAGCCACTCCTGATGAAGGTGGCCCTGGGCGCCGGCCCGGCGCTCGTCCGCGCGACGAGCGGGCTCGTGCCACGCGCGCGGCGTGAGATCGAGACCGGCATTCGAACCCGGCGTTTCACCGTTCGCGATCCCGAGGTGGCGCTCGCCATCGTCATCGGCTCTGTGCTCTGCCTCGGCGAGCTCCTCAGCCAGCCGACGGAGCGCGACACGGATTCAACGACCGACGCGGCGGCGGCGGCGATCCTTCGCATGCTCGGTCTGGGTGCAGATGAGGCCGACCGCATTTCGAGGCAACCCTTGCCGCATCTCAGTCTCGACGTCCAAGGCGGACGGACCACGTCCGGCCGGAAGGACATCAGCCAAGAGCGCCCGACACGTCGCCAACCAGATGCGGCAGCGGGCATCACCAAGGAGGAGTGAATCCATGTCTCAGGTACCAAGCGACATCACGGACACCCTGAAGAGGCTCGGCGGTGCATGGGGATGGGTCCTGGCATTTGGTCTCGTCGCCATCGCCACCGGACTCTGCATGTTCTTCATGACCGGTCAGGCACTCTTCGTCATCGCGGTCACCTTCGGCGTGTGGCTGATCATCGGTGGCGTGTACCGGTTCGTGGCCACGTTTTCCGTGCCTGCTGAGAACGGCTGGCTGCGGGCACTGTACGCGCTGCTGTCCATGCTCTCGGTGGCGATCGGTGTGTTCCTCTGCGCCCATCCCGTGCTCAGCATCCTCGTGCTCACGGTGACGGTCGGGTTCTTCTGGATCTTCTCCGGCATGATGGAGCTCTTCGCCGGCGTGGAGTACAGAGGGCTACCACACCGCGGCTGGCTCGTCGCCGGCGGGATCCTGGGAGTCCTCGGCGGATGGGTCATCATCTTCTTCCCGGGTATCTCGACGCTTGCGCTCGCCCTGCTGCTCGGCTTCTGGCTCGTCGCCTACGGGCTGACCGCAGTCATCGGTTCGTTCCGGCTCAGGTCCGTCACGCGTCCGGTCCGGGCCATCCTCCACCCTCGGCACGCCTAGGTGGGTAACGCCCACTGACCCTGTTGACAAGAGGAGAGCCATCCCGGACGGTCTGGGACGCCTAGCGGTTCCGGACCTCGGGAGGGCTCTCCTCTTGTCCAATGGCCTCGGCGAGCTGCGCACGCGAGACGTCGCCCACTGCGCGTCGGCGCAGCCAGCTCTGCCCACGATCACGCCATCGATAGGACACGAACAGGAGCCGTGATCGACGCGCCCACACGGTGCCGCAGTGCTGGCCGGGCTTGTCGCTCGGGCCTCCTCCCGTGGCTTGGTCCTCGAGCTGGTCGATGCCGCCCCGCCGTCCGTGATCGATGGCGGCAATGGCCTCGGCGCGGGATCAGGAGCCTAGGCGAGCACCTGGGCCATATCCCGGATCAAGAGGTAGGCGAGCCAGCCCATCACAACCAGATAGACCACGGTCATCGACCACCGCTGGGGGTGGTCGACCCGCCAGAAGGTTCGGATCCCTCTGACATCGAATAGGATGCGCTCACGAGCCTACTCCTATCATTGGGTGGGATGGATGGGCTCGATCCAGCCCGTTTGCGCGCCTACGGTCGGCACTTGCTTCAAAGATGAGGCTCGCTGGCGTCGACCTCTGCGCGCCGAAGGCTGCTGTCGGAGGATCGACTGCGCCCCTCAGAAGCATCATCCTGGGTGGACAGATCCGGCTTCCAAGGCCTCAACGGACCCCTGCGCAACGCACCCCGCGACGAGCGCCAGCCATAGAAGCTCCATGCCGATGAAGATCTTCTCGTAGAGTCCGCCGAGCGAGCCGGGGTGGAAGCCGACCCGCCCGAGGAGCAGGATCGGCACGAGCGCCCCCCAGGAGAGGATGCCCATCGGGATCGCGACCCGCCGCCAGCGGGGCTGCGTCTGGAGCGCGATCGAGCCGAGAATCGTTCCCACAAGCACAGCCAGGAACGCGACGAACGCGATGGCGAGGTGGACGGCGCCCGACGCGTGCAGGGGGGTGCCCGCCGGATCGTCCGGGAAGAAGGCGAGCAGCCCCGAGCCCAGCGCCCAGACGGCCACCAGGCCAAGCGCAGCCCGAAGCCCCGTGCTCCTTGCAGCGGTGACGGACACAGCTCCGATCGCAGCCAGGCTGAGAGCGCAGCGGAGCAGGAAGTTCACGTCCATCAGCCACGCCCAGGGCCCGCTGCTGCCGTAGTCGCTCTCCGCGTTGTGCAGAATCGAGAACTCCGGCCGGAGGAACACGAGCGCCACGTCGATGATCGCGTACAGCACGACGCCGGCGAGCGCGAGCCGGGCGGCCACCACCGCCCTTGCGGTGCCTCTGCGTGGGCTGGACAGATGAGCAACCAAGTTGCATAATAAAGTACCTCACCATGGCGGAGCAGTCAAGGACCGCCTACCATTTCGGCGACCTGCTCGCCCTCGCTCGCGAGCACTGGGTGCGCCAGATGGCCGAGCACGTCAACCGCGCCGGCTTTGGGGGCTACCTTCGCACCGACGCCGCGGTCGTGCGCCTGCTCAGCCGCCGCCCCAGGTCGATCGGGCAAATCGGCGCGGCGCTCGGAGTCACCCGCCAGGCGGCCCGCAAGTTCGTGACCAGGCTCGAGCAGCGCGGCTTCGTCGTGACCGCCAGGGACGCGAGCGACGCTCGGCAGCTGAACGTCGAGCTCACCCGGCAGGGCGACCAGTACGCCCGCGCAATCAGGAGGGCGATCGACGGGCTCGACCGTCGGCTGGACCAGCGGGTCGAACGCGCACAGCTACTGGCGGCCGACGCAGTCTTGCGCGCCAGCCTGCCGGATCAGGATTCCCGCGATCAGGCGATGCGTCTCGTCCCGCCACCCTGAGGTGCCGCGGCTCCAGCCTGCCGGCATGCCCAAGGCAGCTGTTGGACACGGAGGGTGGCCGGCCGCTAATCTCATGGCGATGGATGACGCCGCGGTCACTCAGCAACCCGTGCCCGGCCGCTCAGCGGCCGAAGCCGCTATCCGGCGATTTCTCTGGATCTCCGCTGGCTCGCCCAAGCTGGGTGCTGACGACACCTCCGGGATCTTCACCGCCTCGATGGCGCTGTCGGGAATGCGGTGCATGTTCACCTACATGTTCATTCCCATCTTGACGCCCGCCCTCGGCGCGGTGGTGGGTCCGGTCATGGGCATCCCCCTCGCCGTGGTGGCCCTCGTATTCGATGTCAGGGCAATCCGGACTTTCTGGCGGGTCGATCACCCTCAGCGGTGGTCGATGACCTTGGTCTACCTGGTTGTGATGAGCTGGCTCGCCTACCTCCTGATTCGGGATATCGCCCACGTGCTCGCCTAGACTCCCGGGTGCTCCTCGGCCATGGCGGGTCCCAGCGCGAGGGAAGCACCGATCAGGCGAACGGTCGTGTTTGGAGGCTTCTGGGTCATCGTCGTGCTGCCTCTCGTTTGCCGTTGTTGCCGGCACAGGCTGAGGCGGGCGCGGCGAGGTTGAACAACGTCGCGGCGTTCTGGTGCGCGACCTTCCCTCGGTCTGATGGGTCTGGAGGCGTCGAGAGAAACGCATCGATCGCGTTTCTATCGATGCGGGTCTAGGTATGACTTGATCGATGCCGTGGCCTCTGGGGAGGTGAGCATTGATCGCATCACTGCCCGTGTCTCTGGAGGAAGGCCCTGGCGCGAGGGATCGGCGGGCGCGACGCCGAGATTCAGGCTGCGCTCGTCGTGAGCAGCATCCTCGGACTCACGGTCGCGAAGCACTTCCTCAAGCTCGATGCCCTCGCCCACTTCCCTGACGAAGAGATCGCAGCGGCCGCCCGGCTGTGGGTCACCGCCGGGCTCCCTCCGGAAGCGCAGCAGCAGCCGGCCGTCGAGCGTTCTCGATAGCCGAAGCGGACGAACGGATTCCCGTCCGCTCCGCCGTCGATTCGACTCATAGCACCGGGCATCTACCCGTAGGCTGTCCCATGACGGCGGGCCTGCCAGCACCAAGCCAGTGCACCAGGTGAATTGGTGGGCGCGGAGCTAACCGCGAACGTACGGCTGGTCGGGGCGCCCAGACTCGAGCTGGGGACCTCTTGCTCCCCAAGCAAATGCGTCCGACAATCGTCGTTCGCATAGGACTTCTTGAATTCGCTTGGGACACTTGCTTAGCCATCCATGCCTGTAGTCGGCATTTGCTTCAAGAGTAAGACGAGGGTCCGGAAGCAACTAGCCGCTCGAGCGGCGGCGGTCACAGGGGCTCGCCTCGTCGCTCTCGTCCACCTCCTTCAGCCAGCCCCAGCTCGCACGGCCGCCTCCCGAGGATGCTCCGCAGATCTGTTCCAGCGCCTTGGAGATCCAGCAGGCGCACGCGTCACCAGCTCGATGCCCTGATCACGCCGATATTCGCGGTCGGTGGGCTGCAGCCGGCCCAGCTGGGCCGGTGACTACAGCCAGCCCTGGCCAGTACTCAGCGCGAGTACGTGAAGGTCATGAAGGAAGTGCTGCCGCACCTACAGGGCATGAGCGGCATGAGGATGCTCCTTCTGCAGTCACAGTAGGTCTGCCACCCCGGGGCCTCCCGCTTGGGATTCGTCGGCTGAACTGTATTACGGGACTCGCGGACCCCAAGCTGATAGTGGCAATAACACATCGTGGGTCGTGGGCCGAGGCGGCGTCAGCGCGGTCTCGCCATACGTCAACTACTGACCAGCGATCAGACGAGACGGTGGCGGCACGGACCTGTTCACCGTCCCGTCTTGACTCTTACCCTCGACGAGTCGGCACCGGGCCCGAACAGATTCGTGCCTTCGCCCCGCGTGGATAAGATGCTCGCCTGTATTCGGGAACCGACTGGTGCTGAAGCTCATCGACATGCCACCTCACAGCATCGTTGCATCGCTCCGTGAGGTCCGTCTGCCACGTGTCCAGCGCCACGCAAGAGCACCGGCGGTCGCGCGGTGGAGCCGGTCACGGTCACCTGAGGGAGCCATCCCACGCCGGACGAAGTCCAGAGCCGGAGAGAGCGTCCGTCGGCCGAGGGATGTGGTCTCGAATGCGCCCAGCTCCGGCTATGCAGGTCCGCATGGGGAGCAGCGGGTGGGTCTGGGCGAGGGACCTGGGGCCTAACGTTGCGCCGCCCGAGCCGCTCTCCGGAGGGGTACCCTTCCTCTGTGGCCGCCGTCGAGCCCCCGTCTGATTTCGTGGGTGTAGCAGTCGATCTGCGTCTCGTACTCGGCCGATCGGAGAGTGCCTCGGTCGTCATCGAAGGCGTCGTCGCCTATCCAACGGGATTCGCGTTTGAGATTATCGCCACGCACCCGCCCGATGCGGCTCTCCGCGAGCGAGGCCTTCTGGCTGGCGTCCCTCGTCACCGGTACTGGCAAGATGCTGCACACGGCGCCACCCAACGCGAGGAGCGCGTCGCGGTGTATCTCCGCCTTCCCGATGGGCGTTCGATGGCGAGCGAGCCATCTCTGGCTGCGGCGCAGGAGCCCTCGGATTCGCCCCTACGACCCTTCCGGGCACATGCCGAGCGGTCATGGATTCGGGCCCATTACTGGATTGAGCCCCTCCCGGGGCCAGGGATACTGACCGTTTCCTGCGAGTGGCCCGTTTTCGGAATCGCGTCGAATACCTCATCCATCGACACCTCCCCAATAATCGCCGCCAGCGCTCGATCTGCACCGGAAGCTATCTAGTCGTGACGAGTAGCCCATCTAAGTGGTCCAAGGCGTCAGTCCTTCAAGGGTGATCTTCGGCGAAGCCGACCCGTCCGCGGCGAAGGTGGCGGGAGCGAGATAGCCCAGGGCGTGTGGGGTCGATGGCGGTTGCAAATGTCGTCCCAATCGTTGGAGAGGATCCTCGCTTCCTTGACACTGTCAAAGACCTCCCGGGCGAAGTGCACCGCTCCGGGTTTCATAGAGGCTCTGGTTATTGGGAAGCGGCCATCGGGGCCTGCTCCTGGTGAGGGTACTCGGCCTCGAACTCGGCTGGGGGTCGCATGCCGAGCTCGGTGTGTAGGCGCCGGTTGTTGAACCAGTCGATGTACTCGAGGGTGGCGAATTCCACGTCGTCGAGCCCGGTCCAGGGGCCGTCTTTCCGGATCAGCTCCGCCTTGTAGAGGCCGTTGACCGTCTCGGCTAGAGCGTTGTCGTAGGAGTCACCCCGGGATCCCACCGAGGTCACCGCGCCGGCGTCGGCGAGGCGCTCCGTGTAGCGAATGGCCAGATACTGGACGCCGCGATCCGAATGGTGAACGAGGGCCCCAAGGTCCTCGCCGCGCCGCGGCCGGAGGAGAAGATCGTGCTGGACTGCACTGCTCAGCCCACTCCGCCCGGCACTGGCAACCCGATGACATTCATGGTGGCGCAAATCGGCAATTTCGTGAGCAACGTCCTGCCGTCCGGTACCAGTACCAGTAACCCCAAGACTCCCACGGGTACCAACCTGCCAGCCGGCGGCTCGAGCAGTGAGACGTGGCAGTTCTCCATCGACGGCTCCACCGTGACGGCGACTTGCTCGTCGTCCGGGTTGTGCTCTCTCCCCGTACCCAGCATGAGCCAGTCCTTCTCGGTGCCTATCGAGCAGGGTTACTCGGCGACCGGTACGGTATCCATGAGCGGCAGCCTGAACGCTCAGTTCGCCGGCGACCGGATCAGCATGAGCGGTTCCGAAAGCGCCACGGTCAGCCTTCCCGCCGGCAGTATCCCTGTCACCGATCCAGACGGGCAACAGACAACCATTGGCTATCCCGCTGTCAACGAGACGCTCAGCGTGGCCTGCAGTGGGAGTGGGACGGCCAATGCCGCCTATCCCAACGCGACCACCGCCTCGGGGACTTTCAGCGAGAGCAACCCGACGATCGGGACCAAGAGCTTCCCGTGGACGGCCAAGTGGACAGGGGCCTAGCGCCGCCACGGGGAAGCCGTCGTCGTCGCCCGGCAGGTCTGCGTGACTGGCGGTGGCGTAACCACGCTCACTGATGGGAACGATGCCTATCATGAGATGTCCTACATGCGGGGTCGCGGTCGAAGCCGGTTTTCACTTCTGTGATAGGTGCGGTCACGACGTGACAGACGCCAGCGAGGCGCCGTCGCCGACCCTAGTAGCGTCAGCGCCTCCTCTCGCATCCATGTCCCGCCCCGACCGAGGGGACCGCCGCCGCCGCTGATGAGGCACGGACGGCTGCACTCGAGCACGCGTTCACCACCCCTGGTCCACTCGCGGTCCTCCCCCCGGTGACCGGCTCCAGTAGCCTGGACCGTATGCGCCAACGCTCCGAGCTGAAGGCCGCCGGCCAGACCTCAGATCAGGAGTTCGCGGCCCGACGGGCGGAGTTGTTGAGGCAGCTGAGAGCGACCTGACCTCGCCCGCAGATCCTCCCCGTGAGGTGTCCCAGGTTTGGTCATAGAGCGTGCGTTCCCCCGTTGCCACGCTCTTCACCAGAGCGACGAACGGTACGCGCTGCTCCGGAGGGAAGCTGGCTTCGTAGATGAGGCGCACCTCGCGGGCAGTCCTCGCGTGAACACGACTCGCCACGGTTCTACTCGGCGACCAGCTCAGGGTCGGATAACCGGAAACCCGGCGTCCTGGGCTCCCGCGATGACGCGCTGATCGTACGTGACCACGCCCTCGAGGTCGGGGCCGAGCTCACCGGCGGCGGCCAGGTGGATGGCGTCGAGGGAGCGTAACTCGGCGGGAACGAGCCGCCCAGCCACGTCGAAGGTCGAGGCCGAGGGAAGGACCAGCGAGACACCGTCCAGCAGCTCATCGATGACGTCCGGATCGACACCGAGCCGAGCGCCCGCACGGTGCGCCTCGGTGGTGAGCAACTGGGATGACCAGCAGGGGCGGTGGCCGGTGAACCACTCAAGCATGGCCGGCGAATCCTCCTCCGCGACGGCCAGCTTGAGGAATGCGGAGGTCTCCAGGTAGAAGGCCACCTCAGCGCTCGCCGCGCAGCTCGTCGAGGACGCTTCGGATCGAGCGGGACGACGCGACCGGTGCCGGAAGCGGCCCGCGGGTCCGTCGGGCGACGCTCACCCGGCCAGCGGCGATGAGGTTCCCGGTGCCGACGGCCACTGATGGCGGAGCGAGGACGGCCACCAATTGACCACGGTCGGTGACGCCGAGGGTCTCCCCCCGGCGCACCCTCCTGAGGGCGGCCGATGCTCGCTGCTGCAGTTCCCGAACGCCAATCGTCTCCATGTGCGTCGATTGTAGCACGCACCCCACCGGCTCGGCCAGGGTGAGAAGACGGCTGCTCCAGGGTGCCGATGGAGCCCCACCCTGCCGGTGCCATGGTGATAGAACACTTGCTTCAGACATCGTGGCCCGGAGCAGCACTTGCTTCGGCAGCCCCGATCCCTTGCCGGGTCCGACCAGAACCAAAGCAAGTACACCAGGTGAATTCAGATCTGACCGCTGGTCCACCCGTTGGTCGGGGCGGCGGGACTCGAACCCACGACCTCATGCTCCCAAAGCAAATGCGGTCGACTTTTGTCGTTCGCATAGGCTACCTCGAATTCGCTTGGGCCACTTGCTTCGACATCCATGCCTAAGGTCGGCACTTGCTTCAAGAGTAAGGCGATGGTCCGGAAGCAATAGGGCGACGGACCCGCGGAAGTTGATCCGATGCGCCTCACTGGTCCCAGAGGCCGGTTCGCGGCTAATCAATGAGGGAGACAGAGTCCAAGCCACTGGGTCTCCATCACACCTCGGGCCGCTCACTTACCGCGGGTTGTGGGAGTCACTCCAAAAGGACACTCCGTTGACCCTCATGCACAACTGGTAGCCAAAGAGAAAGCCCGCGGCCGCAAGCAATGCGCACAAGAGTGGAAGCGGCGCCGGTGGTCGGCCGACAAGATTCAGCACAGCCCAAACGATGAGTATCATCGACGCGACCAAGGATGCTGCCAAGGTAATCGCGCGATTCAGGAACTTTGGTACGACCTCGTCCGGCGAACCGGACGTGTCCCTATTCATCATGTCGGTGCCCCCAAAACTCGTGGAACATTGATAAATACTCCAGGCCGAGAGATCGTTACGGCAGATACACACCAAGCTGTGCGTGAGGCCAAGGACGAATGAGCAGCCAGGCAATCCGCAAGTATCCCCGACTCGACGGCGGCGGCCGCGGAGGTCCCATCGGCAGCAGTCCGGTGCGGCATGCCACCAACTTCATCTTTGATGGCGTCGACATCGACCCCCGGCGCCAACGCCGCGGGTCCAATTGGGTGGTTGGACGATGCGGCGATGCCCCCACCCTCATCCTGGCCGTACACGGCAACGACCCCCGGGTCAGCGGCTGGGAACTCAGGCCCGTCAGCCCCAGTGTCACCGGCCGCGGCCACAACCACTGCCCCGGCGGCTTCGGCAGATGCAACGGCTGAGCCAAGAGCGGGACTCGGGGTGGCGGTGGCCAAACTCAGGTTGATCACGCTTGCGCCCGCTTTTACCGCCTCCAAGACACCATCCGCAACCGCCTCAGGGCTGCTCTGCCCATCAGCGCTGAAGGCCTTGATGACGATCAGAGTGGACATCGGAGCGAGACCCCAGACCCCAAAGGCGCCTCGGTTAGCGATAATCGAACCCATCATAGTCCCGTGCCCGTTATCGTCGTCGGTCCCCGAGGTCCCAATCAACATGTCGAAGCTGTCCACGATCTTCGGCCCCCCATTCTCAAGGCCTGTAGAATCGAAACCGGTGTCGACGACGGCGATCTTCTCCCCCTGACCCAGGCTTGGCAGCTCTGAGAGCGTGAGGTGAAGCGCCGACACGTACCACGGAGGGGGGGAAGACGCCGATCGGGTTTCGATAACCCGATCGGCGCTTGAGCAACCCGCTGCCAGAAGCGAACTCAAGACCAAAGCGAAGCAGTGAGTTGCCCGGGCTACCGAAGCTCGATGAGGCACGGTCATCGAACCTCGTGTGCTGCCCCGTTTTCCAGGTTACTGACCGGTAATGTAAGGCGGAACGAATAGGTAGGGAAGATTCACGATCACCCCGTTGCTGTCGTTGGCGTTTACGGCCGCAATCCAGGCACCATAGACAATCATGACGGGAACGAGCTCCGGAGCCACAGCGGCCAGCCCGAGTGCATCTGCCCAGTACCCGAGCACACCGACGCCGCTACCGATGAGCCCCAGCAGGTAGTTCGTCCAGTAGTTGCTGATGTACACCATGATGCCCCACCACTGCCAGGAGATTCCCGTCCATCCCCCCTGGATGTCGACGGTCTGGTTCTTCGGATCGTAGACCTGGCCACCCGGCGTGGTGGCAAGCCGTCCTTCGCGAACGTTCGTATCGAGAGTGGCCAGGTCGGCCTGGAAGGTCGAGACGTAAGTCGACCCAATGGCGGCAGCGACGCTCGGTGTGAGATCGAGTGAGAGAGTGCCGTCAGCCGCACGGGTTATGTACGGGTTGGCAAGCTGCACTGCTCTCTGGAAGGCCTGACCCTGACTTTGCTGGGCGGCAAACTGTCCTGGGGTGGAACCACCAGCCGCCAGTACCCCCTGGGTCGAAGCCACGAAGACTGTCACAGCACCTGCGATCACGGCCCCCTCGACTAGCCACCGTCGTCCGATGAACGCTAGCCTGTTGGTCATGGCGACTTACCTCCCATCCATTGCTTACGCCAAGAAGCGCCTGCGAACGCTAGCAAGTCGCAAAGCGGGTCCACATCCCCAAAAGGGGGGCGTCACAGTTCCGAACGAATCATCCTTTGGTGGATGGCGGAAGGATGTAGCGCAGTTCGTGACGTGAGTGGAGAGCAAGCTTGGCGAGCACCGCCTTGGAGTGACTCTTTGCCGTAGGTAGGGCGACCCCCAGGGCACTCGCAACGTCACGATCGGTGGCGCCGACAGCGAGCCGACGAGCGACCTGTCGTTCGCGCGGTGTGAGGTCGTCCCACCCCGGTGGATCGTCAGCAACTGAGAGCGCCCTCCCATGGGCTTCGCATTCCCAGAGGAGGCAAAGCACACGATCCAGCGCAGAAATGATCAAGTCGCGGCGGCGCCCCGCTGCCGTCCGGGGCTGGCTGTAGTCGGGTACCGGACCCTGCAGACCTT
>Ga0326727_10002795_pt1 | contig 58131 bp, 53 predicted proteins | sample MB2enrmetagenome_FD_207643 | JGI IMG/M metagenome (GOLD analysis project Ga0326727, IMG submission 207643) | Lab enriched peat soil microbial communities from McLean, Ithaca, NY, United States - MB29MY | ecosystem: Environmental > Terrestrial > Soil > Wetlands > Peat | place: USA: New York... | reverse complement strand
GCACCATCCGTGCTGCGAAAAAACGCCAAACGAAGTCGAAATCAATCACATCGTTTTTGTTGTGCAAACCGCTCATATGCAAATCCTTCCAGTAAACGCCGTCTCTCTTAACCGGATGACAGTGATACCGTATCGCATTGAGATCGAGGCCATGACCTGTGAGGTCAGGGTCTGAATTCGTCGCAACACTGACGACAGCAGTTGCAGCGCGCAGAATAGGCGACAGATCCGGAAGCCCCGCTTTGCTGTTGGCAGTATATGTCCGAACAGACATCTGGCTGGTGTCTGGGAAGGTCTGCGTCTGTTGCAGGCATTCATCTGAAGCACCGTCGAACTCCTTCAGGTGGTAACGGAGGGCGAAGGTGGCGAGATCGTATGGTGGCACTTCCTGCATCATGACCAGGGCGCACATACCGACACAGAAATGGCAAGTGGTGTAGTACCATTTTCCGTTTGACCCTTTGGCCAGGAATATGTCCCGCACCTGATGGGGAGGCGCATGGCTGCAATGACTTTTGTAGACCAGCCACTCACCGCTCGCCATGAAAACCATCCTGTCGGTTAGCCACCGATCTGCGATGATGCGGTGGCTCCCTGTCGCTTCCCCTGACCCGAGGAGGGTAATCTCCTCCGACACCCACCTAGAGTCATTCGCGAACTTGGCGATCTCCGGTATTGCTTGCTCCTTCCAGCCCTTGCGGGCCGAGTGCTGACACTGGCGAACAGTCCAAGGCAGACCAAGAAACACGGCCGCGAGGATGGCTACGAGAACTGCAACGGCAATCAACCAACCTCTCCGGTCCATCTTCATGTTAGGCTCCAGATCACGAAAACACCTCATACCATCTGAGCCGAAGCTCAAACCAAGTGACATACCACACACCGACCATCACCGCCAACGACATCAAAAGATACGCGAACGAAATCTTTTGCCGCATGAGACAGCAGGTGATAAAACCAACGACAGCAGCCAAATCAACGATAATGACGGGACCGAACAGCAGAAGGTACCCGCTCCAAAGAACTGTAATCCCCCGCGGGGCCAGCGCAAAGGCTATCAAGAATAAAGCCACAGCCAACCAAGTGAGAATCCGCACCGATGCAAGAACCCGTCTGCTCTTGGGCTTCGCAACTGAACTGGTGGAATTGCTCATACAGCCTAACAGTTAATATACGACAGGTTGTTCGTGGATTACAATGGCCAAATGAATACGGACGAAGCGGTGCGGCGACTTACGGAAGTTGTACGACGCAAGCATCTTACGCTCGCGACCGAGCGCACTTACTGAACTTGGCTCAGGCGATATTGCGACTTCCTTAAACGACTGCCGTTGCATTTGCCAAGTGAACATGAACTGGAACGTTTTCTGCCCGCCCTGGCCCAGGGGGTGTCGCCGCCAGCAGCCAAAGTCAACCCTTTTAATGGGATTATTTCCAAGGCGCGGGGTTGACTGCACGGTAGGCGTTCTTGGAGTGTCCAACCTTCAATTTTATCCGGGCAGAGTTTGTCTTCAAGTGAACCACCGCACGCGGGGCGCGTACGCTCCCCCTGACTGAATTTGAATTCCCAGACAAGATAGAATTGGATGCCAGTGATGCGCATTGCCCGTTGATTGCTTCACCTTGGAAAATCGTCAACACGTTCTTCTGAAAGTGTTCTTTTGCGCCGGAGGAACGGCGTCATCGAGTTCAAAGCGCTGGTGGCAGACTCCGGCCTCAAGCGTGGTTTGGATTTGGCGGGGTTCATCAGAGCGGGAAGCCGCCAGCGCCGGTGTTTTGCGATTCGACCCAGCGGACGGCGTAACGAATCAACCCGGCCATGGTGTTGACTTGCAATTTGGCCTTGATGTTGGCGCGGTGGACTTCGATGGTTTTGGTGCTGAGGTGGAGTTTTTCGGCCATCTGCCTGGTATCAACGCCCTGGCCGATGAGTTGAAAGACCTCAAATTCACGGTCGGTCAGCTTTTCCACCGGCGAACGGGCGACGTCGGCGCGGTGGCCGGAAAAGATTTCCAGGATTTTGGCGGACATTTTCTCGCTGACGTAGATTTGCCCGTCCAGAACCTGGCGGATGGCCTGGGCGATCTTTTTTCCGCCCTCCTGTTTCATGATGTAACCGCGCGCCCCGGCGCGCAGGACCCGTTCGACATACAGGGCTTCGTCGTGCATCGAGATGACCAGGACGAGCACGGCGGGGTGCATCGTTTGAATGTCCTTGATGAGTTCAAGCCCGTTTTTGCCCGGCAGGGTGATGTCGGCCAAAACCAAGTCGGGTTTGAGAGAGTTGATCTTTTCGACGGCATCGTTGGCGTCGCCGGCCTCGCCGCAAACCTCAAGCGAGGGATCGTTGCCGATCAATTGCGCCAGCCCCTCGCGCATCATGGGATGGTCGTCCACGATGAGAATTTTCCTCGGTCTGGCCGTTGTTGCGCGCAAGCTCATTTTTGGGTGGAAGCGGCGGCTTCGGCAGTTTTCGGCAACGTACAGAGCAGGACGGCCCCGGCGGGCTGCTGTTGTTGCAATGCCACCGAGGCGCCAATCATTCCAGCGCGATACTGCATGATGCGCAGGCCCATGCCTTTTGCCGCGCCGGGGCGCCGGGCCAGGCCAGACCCGTTGTCCTTTATCAGCAGGATGATTTGGTCGGCCGTGGCCGAGAGGTTGATTTCAATGGACGTGGCCTTGCCGTGTTTGATGGCATTGGTCACGGCCTCCTGGGCGATGCGATAGAGGTGAGTGGCCGCGATGGGGTTGTCAATCAACACGGGGGAATTGTTGACAAAGCGGCACTGGACGTCAAAGAGCCTTTGCGTGTCCTCGGCAAGTCCGCTGAAAGCGGCCATCAGACCTTCGGATTCCAGGACGATGGGCGAAAGGCCGCGGGCCAGCAAGCGGATTTGGGCGATGACGTTGCGAACGTGACCGGCGATTTGCCCGGCTTGGGCGGCGCTGGATTTGACCTTGGCCTGCAAGTTCTCCTCCAGCACTTGACACTTCATCTCGATGCCCGCCAGGTGCTGGCAGACGCCGTCGTGCAAATCCTGTCCAATCCGGCGTTGTTCCATTTCGCTGATGTGCAAGACCTCCTGTTCCAGGCGTTTGCGTTCGGTCACGTCCATCGCGGCGCAGGTGATGCCGGTGATTTCTCCCGCCAGGTTGCGCACCGTTTCAACGGTCAAATCAAAGAAGTGCCGGGCGCCGCCAAGAGTGCAGGAAACCTCCTGGCGCAGCCCTTTGCCGGTGGCCAGCGCGCGGGCCTTGATCCGGGTCAATGGGCCGGCCTCCGCCGCCGGAAAGATCTCCCGGTCGGTTTTGCCGATGAAATCCTTTTCCGACAGGCCGATGGGCGGGTTGTGAACCCAGGTGTAGCGCAGGCCGGCGTCCTGGTCGAAAACCATCACCGGGGAGTTTTTCAGAGCCACCCGGAATCGCTCCTCGCTCAGGCGCAAGGCCGCCTCGGCGGCCAGCAGCTTTCTTTCCTGTTGGACCTGGCCTTTTGTCATCCTCACATACTAGCCTTCCTATGTGCGGCAAAGAAACAAAAAAAGGCTGCCCGCCAGCTTGTGGAACAGACGACAAAACCCATGAAACCACAAATTTGAAAATCAACGTCTTTTTTAGAGAATTCTTAAAACCCGTGCCGTGCAACAGCCATTTTGAACGCGCGCCCGCCGGGTCTGCTGATTATCCGCGAAATCACTGCCATCCGTGATTGGACTTTTTGCCTCAGGCGCGAACCAGTTGGCCCCGGTAATCGGTCGGGGACCGGCCCATGATTCTCTTGAAGACGCGATTGAAATGGGTCAAGGACTGGAAACCGACTTCGTAGGCGATTTCACTGATGCGCAGATTGGGATTGAGCAGGAGGTTCCTGGCCCGTTCGACGCGGACGCGCGAGACGTAGGCGGTGAAATTGAGGCCGGTCGCCTTCTTGAACATTTTGCAGAAGTGAAAGGCGCTGGTGTTGACCGCCTTGGCCACGCCGCCCAGCCTGAGATTCTCGGTCTGGTTCTCCTGGATGAACCGCTTGGCGCGCGTGATGACCGGCGGCTCGATATTGTCGCGCTGGACCAGGATCTGGTTGGTGAGCATCGAGACGTGTTGCGCGAAGATGGAAAGCAGTTTCACCATGCCCTCGTGCTGCCTGGCGGAGAGGACTTTGCCGGCGAAATAGGCCTGCCTGAGGCGGTCAGGCTCCACTTCCAACCCCCACCCGGCCACCAGCCGGGCGGCGCGCTCAAACTGCGCCCCGGTCGGCGTCTTGCGAAAGACCTGCCCGGTTTGCAGAAAGCCAACGAGCCGCTCGCCCAGGCGGATGGGCACCGCGGTGTCGCACATTCCCAATTCGCAAACCAGGGTCCGGGGTTCGCTCTGCGCGTTGTCCGAAAGGCGCTGTTGCAGGCGAAGGCAGGCGGCGCACGAGCGGCTCTTATCAGCCATCATGGCGCAAAATGGGTTTTCATGCCGCTTGCCCCGATGGGGCAACTGCCAGGACTCGACCGTGCGCAAGGAAACGGCCAGGCCGGTCGTTTCACTGAAGGCCCGTTCATAATCGTGGCAAATGGCCGAACGGCTCAACGCTTCGATCAGTTCCTTGTTTTCGCGCTGGAGACTGTCGCCGTTGGGAGGGTCCTTGGACTCAACAAAAGTTGTTGTCATGCGGACAATATATGCTAAGTCGGTGGGCTTTAGCAATCGGGAGCAAATCCCAATCGGCCATGTCGGAGCGCAGTACGCGAACTAAGGAGCCTGCCTAGAGCGGGTAGGCGCGGATTTGCCTCTGATTGGGCGGGCCGGACTCCGGCACAGGACAATTCTGGCTTAAACTTGCACAAGATGAACAGAATCGCGAAGCACACCTCGCACACCCAAAAGCATTTTGCCATGCAGCGTCGCAATACACATCAATCCATAGACAATGAGCAGCAACTGCGGCGCATTCGCTTTCATAGCCTGATCTTGTTCAGTGTCCACCGGGCGCGATCACAAGGGCTGCCGGGCTTCAGGTCCGTGGTTCCATCGCCTTTCAGGCAGGGCCAGCCGATGGCGCGGCCAATGGGACCGGCGACGGAATGAACCAAATCTCCCAAGCCAGTGGCGGTAGGGCGCGGGTCCCCCGAAAGCTTTCGGGGCAGGCCTTGCGCGCCGGGAAAAGGCGTCCACGGAGTGGCCGCCCTACCGGCCAATGGGTTGAATTGCCGGCGCAACGCGGCATGAGCTTCGTCCTCGAAAATAATCCATTGCCCGTCCGGGCTGGGCTTGCCGGCTTTCATGCAAGCCTCCAGATAGCCGGCCGGCCGCTCTTTGGCCACGGCGTGCAAATGGTCTATTCGCGCGCGCTTCATATCTCAGCCTTTAGCCTTTCCGTTCATGGCGGATCGCTGCATTGGCTGCCCAATGTCATGTAGCTGTAGATGAGATCGAAACAGATCAGTTTTGGCGGATTGTAATTGGTGCCGGGCGCGGCAGAGGACGCGGCGGTCATCACATCGGCCCAATTCGTCGGCACCGGCACGTCTATCACGCACGCCGGGCCGGTGGAATCCGTGCAGATGAGTGTGCCGGGGCCGTTGGTGCAAGGAGCCATGTCAGCGGCGTTGTAATTGCAGGGCGAATCGGCCAATGGGATTGAAAAGCCGCTGCTCCCAACCCACGCGATGGGCGGCGTCTGGATGTTCCACGGGCCGCCCCCGGCGATAAGCTGCTGGCTGCGGATGAAGGCCACGGGCGCCCAAACGCCGCTGCACTGATTATTGTAGAAAAGCGAAAATGCAATGCCCGGCACCGGATTCACCAGATATTGCCCGCCGGGAACATTGTAAGCCGTGCTGGTGGTTGTCGTGTATCCCGAACTGGCGCACATCCCGAAATCCAGCGTGACAGTCGTGCCCCAGGCGATGGACTGCATGTTGTAGGTGGCGATGACGTTGTAGCAGGCGGTCACATCATCGGGCGAGCAGCCGCCGCCGTAAAACGCGCCCACCAGAAAGCGCGTGTTGGCGCAAGCGTTGCAAGGGCCGATTAACATAAAAGGCTAAAGGATGAAGGATGAAATCTGACTTTGTTTTAGCCTTTAGCCTTTAGCCTTTCTTCTTCAGCCGTGGACGCTGCTTGTGTAGGGCTTGGAGCCGAGCAGCAGAATATAGGCGGCGACCGGGCCGTTGCCGTCTCCGAAATCGTAGCATATCGGATATTCCTGGACCCACATTTGATGGCCGAAGGTGTCGCTGACGCTCAGGCGGATGCAGGCGCCATAGACGCCGGCGGCGGCGTCCTGCAAGTGCAGCGTCGCCTTGGTCGGCGTGCTGATCTGCCCGGCGGTGACGGCGGCGGCGATGTCGGCCGGGGCGCCGCCCGCGTTGGTATTGTTGCCGTAGTTGGGCTGGCCGGCGCCGCGCACGTCAATGGTCGCGCCGGCAATGCCGGTGGTATAGACCAGCGGATGGGAGGCGGCGTCGGTCAGTCCGGCGGGCCAAAGGATCATGTCGGCGCCGGGAGCGCCGTTGTTGGGGCCGCGCTGGGCGACGTTGTTGCCCAGTTGCGTGCCTCTTTGCTGGGTGGGATCGTTGGCCGGATTCTGGTTTTGCAGGTTATACCAGCGGGGCGGACGGTTCACACGCAATCGCTCGACAAAGTCGCGCGCGCCCAGGTGCGCGGCGGGTCCGAAGGTCAGCGTGGTGCGGCCGATGTCCAAGTCATAGGTGATTTGCTGGACGCAGGCGTTCATGGTGGACCATTCGGCAAGCGAGCCTGTCAGGTTGAGATTGTTGCCCAACGGGCATTGGTCGGTAATCTCGGTTTCCGTCAGCGTGTAACTGCCCTCGTATTGCGGGATTTTCTCGATGTTGTAGATGTAGCCGGCCAGCCCGTAGGGGATGACTTCCCCGGGGCTGATGTTCTGCCGCGAATAAGTGCCGCCGGGGATCGTGACCAGGGTGACGCGCGCGTGCTTGGGCTGATTCTGGACATGGGCGGTGGGGACGCTTGCAGGAGTGCCCGAGAGGCTGACGACGTTGTTTTCGGTGTGCGTGAAGGTCGCGCTGATCGTGCAGGCGACGGCCTGCGCGCCCGCGCCGCCCGGCGCGTTGCCGGCCAGCATCCACGGAGCGATCTGGCCGTCGGTGAGCATATAGATGTATGTGCTCGTATCAACGGGATTGCCGCTGTCGTCCACGACAGTGACGGCGGGGGCGCTGGTTGCGAACGCGACGCCGCTCTCGGTGGCCAGTTCGGGAAAGACGGCCTGCCAAAAGGAGAGGGACGCGCCGCCGCCGATAGGATCGGCAAGGTTGATGGCCATCGTCTTGATGGTGCAAAAGGCGACCGTCGAGTTGCCGCCTTCCATGTCAACAGTTGTGGTTTGTCCCTCAAATCCGAAGCTCAATTGTTCCAGCGCCTGCATGGTGGCGCTGCCGGCGCTCCCGCCAATATAGGCGGGCGAGCCCGTGAACGCGCTGGCGATGGTGTAAAGGGCGCCGGTCAGGCCGACCCCTTCATAGACCGTGCCGCCCACCATGCCGGCGACATCGCGCGTGGTGTAACAGTATTGCTGGCCATTCCAAGTGCCGCTCGTCGAGAAGTCCAACGCGACACACGACGGGATCAGATCGTCGCGGCGCTTGATCTTGGAGGCAGTGGCGTAAAACGGACCTGTCGGACCTGTCAGAACGCTGCTGTCCGGCGCGGGGAACGGCAGCGAAACCGCGTTGAGCAGATCGCGCGTGCCGATGTGGAGTGTGGGCGGCGACGCGGTGTAGTCGAACCAGACGACCGGGCTGCCCAGCGCGCCGATCCACCGAAGCATCTTGCGCATCGCCTCCGCGCACGTTATTGAAGTGACCGTGTCAAGCGGAGCGCGCAGGACTGTTTCCAGGTTGGCCGTCGCAGACGTTTTGCCTCCGACTGAGTAACCCGTTATGTAATCGGGAATAAGGCAGTTAGGCGCCGAGCCGTTCGCGTAAAGATAATAGTTGCCTTCTGTATCCCACGAAGGGCTGTACACTCCCGTGGCGCTGTTGTAACTGATGTTGTCCAGTTGGATTTGCGGGCTGCCGTACGCGTTGTTTGTTTGCGTGATGACATAAGCGACGATCTCCCGGATTTGCTGGGCAATGCTCATCAGGCATGTCGTCGCCGTGCCGGGCAACGTGTTCTGCGGCCCGGTCAGCGCGTTGGCGCTCAGGCCAAGGGTCACGCGGTCCTGATACTGCGCGACATTGGCCGTGCCGTTCCAGGAAAGCCGGATTTTGCGGAAGACCAATCGCTCGAAGAAAAACTCCCACGGGCCGGCGAATTTGTAATCGAATTTCTCCAGCGCCGCCTGGCCCGTGCGGACGTTGTCCACCCGCCAGCCGACAAACCAAGTCTGGCCCCCCGTCCAGGAAGTGTTGCCGGAAAGAGGAAGGCCGGCGGCCGTCTGCCCTGTCTGACCTGTCGGGACGCGTCCGATTCTGACGGTAATTTGCGTCCCAAAGGGCCAGGGATCGGCGGCGTCGGTGGCGGCGTTGTAATCGAAGGCCACGTGATCGGCCGCCTGATTGCTGACCTCGCGGATGAAGCGGGAGATGCCCCAATCGGCCAGGGATTTCTCCAGGCCGCCCGCAAGCTGGAGGGTGGTGAAGGTCATCTGATTTTTCCCAATTTCAAATGACCAATTCTCAATGGCCGATTTTCGATTTTGGTCGGCGGAGATTGAGAATTGGTCATTGAGAATTTGTCATTGGCTATTGCGGCAAAAAAGTCGCGCAGCCCGTCCATGAGCAGAATCAGGCCGACCTGGAGAAGTTGGAGGGCGGTGTTCATTGTCCAAAGAATAGGTTGGCGGCGAAGGGATTAACGCTCTTGAACGCGCCGGCGGGAGCGCAGCCGGCCCACAAACCATTCAGATCATAGGGCACGGGGCTGAGAGTATCCGACAGGACGGAAGGCGAGGCCATTGTCAGGTGATAGTTGCCGCCGCCGGGGCCGCCCACATAGCTCGCATTATTCACATATTGAAAATAGTTTGACCACTGCGAGACATAGGGCGTTTGCGCCTCGTTGGTATAAGCCGTGTCCAACCCGGCGAAGCCAGGCAGGAAAGAGCCGCCGGCACCGATGTTGGTGATTTGGCCCCAGACATTGCCGCTGGCGCCGACCATGAAAACGATGGGCCAGTTGTTCGTTCTCAGCCCTGCGGGCGAATCGGGCGTGCCGGCGTAGATGTCGGTCTTGATGTTCAACTGGTCAACATTGTTGCCCTTCATGGACCAGCAGACATAGCTTACGTCGCCATAAGAAGCATAAGTTGCCGCGTTGGAAACCACTTCATCATAACCGAAATTCAGCCGGGATCCCAGGAACGTATTGTTCCAGAAGATCAAATTGTTCCGATAGCCGTTGGTCAAGCCGTCCGGGCTTATGGCGTAAAGGCCGCTGGCGCCGTTGGTGGACTCAAAAAGGCTGGCAACAATGGCCGCGCCCCAAAGATTGTTCAGCGGATTCTGTGTGTTCTGATAATAATTGAAGGCCGTGTTGGCCGTGCCGCCGAGTTTATACCAACAGTTGAATGCCACGATGCAGTTGGAACTGGATCGCCAGGGCTGGCCGGCGGTGATGTTCTCATTGATGAGTTGCGGGGAAGCGGCGCCGGCTATCGCGTTGGAACGCGAGTTGCCCACAAATGTCCAGTAGAAAACGGAGTTGGTGAAATTGTCGAAGTTGCAATCCCGCACCAGAACGCCGCACGTGGGGTTGGTGCTCCAGGCGGTGATTCCCTGTTTCAAGTTCGTCACCTGACAGGAGAGGAAATACATGTTCGTCACCGCCTGCCAGGTCGCCTGCCCGGTCGAATTGAAGGCAACATTGGTCCAGATAATGTAATTGACGCCGGTGATGAAATAGCCCGATGCCCCGTTGGAAACCATGATGTCCCTGCATATCATCCGGTCGCCCAGCGCCTGGCTGCCGCTCTGGGTCGAGGCGATGCCGTTGGTGCTCGCGGTCGCGCCGCCCGCATTGGTCAGAATGACACAGGCGATGCCGTTCGTTCCCGTGCTGTGCGAGGAGCCTGTCCACACAGAGAGGCCGTTGGTGAGAAAAATGACGCTCAGGGCCGGGTCTTTGTGGCCGAAGTAGATGTTATTTGACCAGACGCAGTTGGAGACCGCCATCGCAATGGTCGCAAAGGGAGCGCCGTTGGTGAAGGGGCCATTCGCGTTGGTCTGCGCCTTGCCCGTCGAATCCGAGCCGTTCACCGGATCCACCAGCGCGATGGCCGAATAGAGCGAGTTGGAATAGTTGTCATACCAGGTCAATGGCGCATAGAGCGGCGTCGGCTGCGTGTTCACCCCATCGCTCGTGTTGACCACGCTCGCGCTGTTTCCAATCCACGGATAGGCGGCGAAATTGAGCGTGATTAAGTCGCCTGAATTGAAGTTGGAGGACGCAAAGGTCGCCGCATAATGCGGGTAAGGCACGCCATAAATCGCGGGTGAAATCGTCAAGTTAGTGACCCAGAACCCGTTGGAATGCGAGTGCTGGTCCAGCGCCCAAATCAGAACGCCGGCCAGCGGTTGCCCGGCCCAACCGCTCCAATGATAACCCACGACAGACGCGGTGAAGGTTGCCTGGCTCGGCGCGATGAACCATTCGTTCGGAACGTCCCAATTCACGACGCATTTCTGGTAGCCAAGGACGGAAAGGTTCGTAACGCTGAGGCCGCTGGCGGCCGCGTTGGAAAAGGTCTGAGCCTGGCTGCCAGGAGCCAACAGCAAAATGGCGATAAAAAACAGCCTCTTCATGGATGGGTATAGGTGGCTGAACTGTAAATGTTGCTGACCTGGCTGGCGGTCAGGACCTTGCTATAAACTGCGACCCAGCACATATTGCCGCCAAACGGCCAGCCGTTGCCGCCGTTGCCGTATCCGATGGCTTCGTTGTAATTGGTCGCGGGAGTCCAGGTGCCGGTGTTCGTGCCCGCCGCAACGCCGTTTGTATAGACAATGGCGTTTGTTCCGTCGAAAGTCCCGGCCACGTGAGTCCAGATTGTCGCGGCAATTGTTCCGTAAGCCGTGCCTTCTATGAAACCCAGTGAACTGCCGTTCAAAACAAGTTGAATGTTCGTTCCGTTGGGAGACGTGCTGGACCCGTAAATTCCCTGTGAGCCGCTGACATTCGAGGCGTAAATCCAGGCTGTCAAGGAGATCGGGATGTCGTTCAGATTCGTGTTGTTGGCAATAGTGATGGGAGCGTAGGCAGCCGCCGTGAAAGCCGCGCAGCCGGTGATGAAACGCACACCGCTGCCCAGTGTTCCGGTGTTGCCGTTGCCGGACAAATCATTGGCAGTTGAGCCGGAGCCGTTGGTCAGCGGCCACCAGCCTTGCAGGCCGCCGGGCGACGTGTAGGGGTTCGAGACAGTCGCGTTGGTCGCGGCGACGTAGAAGCCCGCGCCGACATTGGCCGCAACGGTATCGTTGCTGAAAATGTAGTCGCTCAAAACGGCGGGCACGATCACGTTGCTGCCCGAAAGAACCTCCTGATTGTAATTGGTCGTCGGATAAGGCTGGCGCAGGGCATGGACACCATAGATCGTCCGCTGATAGTTGTTGGAGACGTTCGGCCCGGACTGCGAGTAGCCGGGTGACGAGACAGTCAAAGAGAGCAGCGCCGTCTGCGGGGTGAGCGTGTTATTCGGTCCGAATCCCCACTGGTAAGCGCCGTTGGTGGTCAGGTTGGAGACGGTCATCGAGGCATACCAGCCATTGGTCGCTATCCAGCAGCCGCCAATGCCGTAGCTGACGGCAAAGGCACCGCCGCAAAAGAGCAGGACCGTCGCGGCCAATAGCAAATAGCCAATTCTCAATGACCAATTTTCAATTCTGCCGGACAGAATCCAGCCAGCTTGAGATTGAGAATTGGTCATTGAAAATTTGTCATTGGTTATCATGGGTTCGCCCCCCAATTATTGCCCATCAGAATCCAGTTCTGATGAGCCAGGTTGTAGCGCAGCAACACAAAGTCGTGATAGTTCGCATTGGTTGATAGATTGATGCCGGGAACGGCGGTCGTGGGCACGATATTGCCGGTGGACTGGCCCGTGTTGTAAAGAAGGGTCCGATTGCCCGTTGCGTCCTGGATGAATTCCAGCGTCACCAACTCCCGGTCGTAGAGCGCATTGGTCGGGCCGTTGAGGAAGGAGACGGAATTGGTCAGATTCACCTGGAAATAATTGGTCGCTCCGGCGTTGAACCAGAGGTTGGTCCCGCCCGCCCCCATCATCGGCGGCGCGGCGAGGTTGGTGAAAAAAGCAGGTGGATTGGTGGAATACATATTGGTGAGCGTCACCTGGCCGGTGGCCGTGTTGGTGCCGATCACAACGGCGTTGGCATTGCTGGCGACATTGACCGTCGCGTAATACCCGCCGCCCCCGGACGGCGCGTTGGAGACTCCCCATTGGCCGGTGGCGGCGTTGAATTGGGGAATCTGGCCGTTGGCCGCGCCGCCCGATGAGAGGTTCGCCAGGGGCATATTGGTGGGGGCATTGTTGCTTCCGAGAAAACCGTAGCCGGCGGCGTTGGTGGCCTTGAGCAGGCCGGAGATGCCGGCCGTGCCGGTCGCCGTGACGCTTACGGCGGCCAGGTCCCCGGAGCCATCGGAGCCGATCAGGCCGCCATCAGAACTAAAATAGTTTGACACGTAAAGCGTGTTGGCGCGGGCGGCGAGAGAAACATAAAGGCTGTTGGCGACGAATGCCGAGCCAAGGAAGCCGGCATTGTTGCTGCACAGCAGCCAGTTCATGCCGTTGGTCGCCCCAACCCAGAGATTGCTGGCCAGGCTGAGGGCGGCAGCGTTGAAATTCGTGACCGCGAGGGAAGGCAAATCGGCCTGGGGCAGCGTGCCGCCCATGTTGGCCACGGAATAGGCCGGGGCAAGCGTCATCGGCAGAAATTCGACGGCGATGCCCACCCCGCCGTTTGTGCCGGTGCAGGTGAAGTGCGCCGCGGTCTGATTGGGGATCACGAGGCTTGTGGCGCCGATGTTGGTCGCGGCCCAGGGCAGGTTGACCGTCAAAGTGTTGGCGGTATTGGAGCCGAGATTTTTGACCCAGTATTCCATCGTGGTCTGCTGGGGCATCAGCGGATTGCCCGCGTTGCCCAGGCTGTCGTTCGCATAGGCATTTTTGGCCGTCCAGGGGGAAAAGGGCTGCGAGTTGGTGTTGAGAACGAGGTTTTGAACCGCCTCGGCTGGCATCGTGATCACGCAACTGGCCGCCGCCGGATTGCAAAGGACGATTTTGTCCCATTCCAGCATTTGGTAGGCAGGCAACCCGCTGACATTGGTTGTGTTGTAGCGGATGCCGCCCAGATGCAGGGTTCCATCGGCGCGGGGGCGGATGTTGGCGTTGTTTGAATTGCCGCTAAAGACGAGAAGATCGTCGGGATAAAAATGAAGATAATCGGCGGGCATCAGGTCAAGAAGTTCCTGGAAGGCCCCAATATCGCCCTGATTGCCGTTGGTGTTGCCCAAGACGTAAGAGGGCGAGCCGTTGGTCTGTTTGTAATAGAAGGAGCCGTTGGCCATGCGAAAGCCGCCTCTTGTCAAATAAAACATTCCCGGCGCCGTCAGGTAGGCGTTGCCCGGCACGTCGAAACCCAGGCCGCTGGAATTGTTCGGCCCCTCGCTCTTGTTGGTGAGGGACAGCGAACTTTGGTTGGGAGGCATTCCTGAAATGTCGGTCACGTAAAGGCCATTTCCATTGGCGTCGTTGGTGGCGGCCGTGGCGGGCAGAACGGCCTGCGCCATGGTGCCGGTCAATTGCGCTGCGGGCAGGCTGGCGCTGCCGACACTGGACACGACGGTGGCGGACTGAGTGCCGGTCACATTGCCGAAGAGCGAGCCGGTGAAACCGGAGGCCGTGCCGGTCGTGTTGATGCTTGCCGTGCCGGTCAATTGCGCGGCGGGGATATTGGTCGCGCCGCCCAGGTTCAGGGCGGTGGCGATTTGGTTGGCGAGGTTGGAGACCGTGCCAGCGATGCTGATTTGGCCGCTGGCATTGGTGACAATCGGGCTGGCGAAAGAATAGGTCGGACCGCCGCCTCCGGATCCGCCGCCACTGGACGCGGCCACGCTCGCGTTGAGCAGGTTGCTGTTGGCGGCGAAGAAATTGGTCTCATTGGGCGGCAGGACGTTGTTGGTGCCGATGACGAACAGCTTGTTGGTGGAAACCTGGGCGGAGGAGCCGAAAACCAGCGCAAAAACGCCCAAGCCAAGAAGGGAGGCGTGATTGAAAATTTGCAATTGACAATTTCCAATTTTCAATTTGTTCCAGTTCATAATCAGTAGCCTTGGTCGGAAAGTTGGAGGGTGAGGACGCCGTTGTCGTTGAAAATGGCCAGCGTGTGGTACAGTCCCGTGGATGTGTCCAACAGTTGCGGGACAATCCGGCCGCCGACGCCGTAGAGGCGCAACCCGGACGCCGCCGGCGGGCTTACCGTGCTGATCGGACCGTCGCGCACGGTGATCGGGCCGTCCAAAAGCGTGATGATCTTGGCGGGGCTGTCGGTGGTCAACGCCGTGACGCGCAGCCAATAGTTGACACTGTTCTGCCCGTTGAGGCTGATGCCCGTCTGGTTGTTGGGAAAAATGAAGGCGGCGTGGCAGCCGGGCGCCGTATCGCTGGTCCACTCCGTTGGCGTCAAACCCAGGTTCATGTTCGCCGCCGCCACCGTGCAGCTCATCATCGGCGGGTTGGTGTCGTTTTCCCCGGCGAACACCTGCGCCGTCACGGACGCCACGTTGCTCAGGCTGGCCAGCAAATTGCCGCTTTCGCCGATGCCGATGTCAATTTCGATGTCGTCCCCGCGATAAAAGCAAGGCGGCTGGCCCCGATTTAGGTCGAGCAAATTGGCCGGGGCGGCCAGGTCGCAAAAAAGGCGGATCGGAAGGGGTGCAAGGGGAGTGCTCATAAGAAAAGGCAGAAGGATGAAGGATGAAGGATAAAACAATTCAGGCGCTGCTCGCCTCTAATTCTGTTTCTTGCTTCTGCCTTCATACTTCTTCCTTGGGGTTTCACGGGGCGCTTTGCCAGGCCCCGTTGCCGCTGACCGTGTATTGGAAGTTGCAGCTCAGGCCCGCGTGCCGCACGCATTGCACCGACTCAATGACCGCGCCGGGCAAATAGCGGGTGATGACGCCGGTGGCGCTCTGGTTGGTGATGGCCACCTCCCCCTGCACGGGCACGCTGTCCGGGTGAAAGGCTATGAAGGCCAGGCACGCTTCAACGGTTTGAAAACTCCGTTGCACGACAAATGTGAGCCGGTTTTCCAGGTTGAATCGCGGCACGTTCAGCACATAGGCGCTCCGGAACAGGGCCGTCCTCTGCCCGGCTCGCTTTTGTTTGTTGACAAATCCCTCCCGCACCTGCCCCCCCGCTCCAGCCGCGAAATTTGTCCCCGCGACCACGCTCACCGCGTCGTCCGCCAGCACAAAGGCCGCCGCGGCGCCCGTGGGTGTAATGGTGATTTTCATGCCCGCTTCAGGTTGAGGGTGGGCAGAGCAACGCCACAAGGCGCCGGCGCTCGGCCATGTCGCAACGGGCCAGCCCGAAGCTCCGCCGCACCTTCTCGCGCAGCCGCCGCAGCGCCTGCGCCTCGATGCTGCTGATCATGGCCGGCGTGCAGGCGCACCACGCCGCTATTTCCGAGGGGGTGTGAGAAACGCGGGGCGGCGCCACAGCGGAGAGAATGGCCAGGCCCAGATCAATGCGTCGGGTCTTTGCTCCGTCATTGTGCGGCAGCGGCGGTTCGTGTTCGGAGCTTGTCATGGGTTCCAGGTTCAAAGTTCAAGCCAGCGTGAGCGCGGGCGCGGCGGGCGCGCCCCCGGCAGCGATGTTCAGGGTGCTGACCCAGCCCAATTCGCCCATCCTCAGCGGTTTGCCGCCAAAGACATATCCCGCGCTCTTGAGCGCCGCGTTGCCCAGCGTCACGGTCATGCTGTTGCTGCCGCTGAGGACGAGGTTCGCCGCGTTTGTTGACAGACGATAGCCGCCGGCCGCCCCGGCGCCCTGGGCATAGAGCGCCGCGTCAATTTGCCCCATCGTCGGCCCCAGCGGCTTGCATTTGGCCATGACCCGGTGGCTGGCCAGCCGGAAGGCCCGTGTGCGGGACTGGATGGTGACCGGTTCGAGCTTCAGCTCGTGGCTGATGGTCCATTTGTCCTGCGCCTGAAAATTGCCGAACCCCGCCACGCTTCCCCACGCGGCGGTGAATTCCTGCCGGCCCAAGACCGCCGTGCCGGGCACGGCCGGGTTGCTGTAACTTTGCCCGCTCTGAAAAGTATAATAGCTGTTGGCGGCGCTGACGTTGTCCCCGTTGCCGATGATTCCCCAGATTTCCATCCGCCCCAACACCGGCCCGTCCACCCCCAATTCCAAGTCCGGCATCTTGCCGATCAGCGCGCTGGTCAGTGTCACCGTGTCGCCGTTGTTGCTGTTCCAGACACAGGGCAAATCGGTCCCGCCCGGATAGACCGTCCCTATGGCCGCGCCCAGATACGGAAAAAGCATGGACACCGCCGCGGTGTCGTAGAATAGCGGCCGCCCCGCCGCTTTCACAATCAAATCCTTGTAGATTTCGTCCATCGCCCCGTATAGCGAGGCCTCCACGACGTCCGTCACCAGCGCCGTCTCAACGCTGGAATCTTCGGCGAATTGGATGTTCTTTCCGTTGTACGCCGCATAGGCGGGGCCGCCGGTTAATTGTGATCTTGTTACGCTCATATATTTGCCGGGTTATCGGGGTTGCGCAGCCAAGTAAGAAGGAGGAAGGCAGAAGGAACAATTCCTGCCTGCCGGGCGGCTGATCTGTTTTTTACTTTTTCCTTCATACTTCTTAATTCACTTGAAACGTGTCCACCATGCTCCCTTGCAAGGCGCCGTTGTAGGCCGCAGTGCGGACGACCGAGCCGCCGGCGACGGAAAAGGGCGCGCCGTAGATCAAAGCGGCCGGGTTTCCCGGTCCGGGAAAGCTGCCATCGGTCGTGTAATAAATCACAGAGCCGCCGCCGGGTTGGTTATCGGCAAGGGTGACCGATCCGGCGGCGGCAGACGCGGCGGGGGCAAGCGTCCGCGTCAAAGCAGTCAAGGCAAACGTCGCCTGCAAAGTCACGGCGATCACAAGAAACGGCGCGTCTTCCTTGACGGGTTGGTAATGATAGAAGGTTGGCGCGGCGTAAAAGCCCTGCATCGCCCCGCCCAGATAGAACAACTGCAAGGTCTGCGCGATGTTCACCGCGATCTGTTCCGCGCTCAACCCGGTGCCGTTGGCCCCCTGGTTGACCGACGGCTGCTCCTTGACCAAAAATTTTTGTTCCAGCGTGCATATCGGTCCGGCGGTCTCCGGCAGCGCCCCTTTGAGCGAGGGCATCAGCACCTCGATGCTCGCCCCGCCTTTGCCGTTGCGCCCTTGCAACCCGGCCAGCGCGCGGTTGACTTCGCTGTCCAGCCGCTTGTCGCGGATTTTGAAAACCGCCACGTTCTCAAACAACGGCTCGCTCAACAGCTTGTAATACACGTCCGGCTGCACCGATTCGATTTGGGAGGCCAGGCTCATGTTTCACCAAGTTTGTCGAAGGAGTGCGTGGACAGACCATGACCGCGCCGGACCGTTTGCACGCGGAAACTGGGGCCGGTCGCCGTCTGCGGATTGGCCGGAATCTCCACTTTCTCCCGCCCCTCGCGGATCTTTTCCATGCGCTTGACTGCCTCCTCGTACTGCGCGCGCCGAAATTCGCTTTGCAGGTCCGTTTTCGGCAGGCTGCAAAACCACTTCCACCTCACCAACGCTATCGCGTCGGAGCGGATTTGGTCCGGCACCGTGCCCGGCTGCCCGATTTGATTTCCCCCCACCAGGATGCCCGCCAGTATTTCAGCCGTCACCGTGGACAGGATCGTGGACAGGATGCCCATGCTGCCCTGGATCGTGTTGAGCATCGTGACTTCGTCGGGCAGAATTTCCGCCGTCACGTCGGTGGTCGCTAGAGTGTTCCAAGGCATGGCTAAAAAAGGTGGAAGGAAGAAGGAAGAAGGAAGAAGAATATTAGCCGCTTTGCGGCTCTGATTTTGTTTCTTACTTCTGCCTTCATACTTCTTACTTGTTTGGAGTGGCGCCGGGCGGGCAGGAGGTCGAGGACCGCCCGGCGCGTTCACGCGCGCTCAATCACGGGCATTGGCTCTGGATAAGCGTCAGAACCGTGTTGCTGTTGGGCACGTTCGTTATGACATAGCCCAGCGATGTGGCCGGCTCCCATAATGCGGTTGGCAGGTTGGTGCATTGGACGCAGTTGGTCTGATAGCTGATCGTCCAGGTGAAGATCGGCACGGTGGCGAAATTCGTGCCCCACGCCGTCCCTATGCCGGTGCTGCCAACGCCCCCGCTCACATCGTAAGCGGGATAGACGTTGATCACCAGATTGCTCGCGGCGGCAAACTTGTTCGTCATCTGAATGATGGCCGTCAGGCCAATCGGATGCGCGCCCGAAAAGGGCGTCAGCGTATTGGTCCAACACCCCACCTGGTTGGTTCCGTTGCCCGTCGCGTTGGTGGACAGCACCCCTTGCGGGCCGACGAGCACGTTGGAGAGCAGCGTCATTTGCCGCGGCTTGACCAGCGTCGTGGGTTGCGCCTGCGCGCCGACAGGCACGCAAAGGAAGAAGGCGGAAGGAAGAAGGAAGAAAGCCTTCTTCGCGGCCTGCTTGATGATGTGAATGATCGTGTTCATAGGTCGTTGTTTTGAATTCGGTTCTGTTTCTTGCTTTTTACTTCTTGCTTCTTAATTCACAGCGACCTGCTGGATGCCCGTCGTGTGCTGCACGTGCAGGTACTCGTAGTTCTCCACCGTCAACGCGATGAGCTTGACGCCGACATCTGTCACATATACGGCGTAGTCGCCCCCGCCGTACGCCGCGTTGGCCACGTGCCGCACCAGGTTGCTCGAATCCATCGGGCCGTCGGCCTCGATGCTCGTGAACAGCAGCACGTTGCTGCCGATGATTTCCTGCTTGGTCGTCCCTGTGGCCTGCTGGTAACGCTCGGCGTTGATGATGCATCGCTCCACCCCGATGGCCGTGGCCACTTGCTCCTCCGTGAACTGCCCCGCCCGCGCCAGCGCGCCCGCGGTGAGCTGGCTTTCGTAGGCGTTCTGCCGCTTGAGCGCCGCCTGGTCGCCATAAACCGCCACCAACGGGTAAAAACCCGTCGTGTTGGCCAGGTTGATGATGTCCTGCTTGAGTTCCAGGTCCGGATTGCTGCCCGCGTCCCAAGTCGTGTTGGAAAGAATCGCCGCCGCTTGCAGCAGCGATACCGCTTCCAACACCGTCGCCCTCATCATCAGGTCCAGCAGCCACTTGGTGTGGACCTGCTGCCATTCCGGTTTGTCCTTGAGCTGGTCGCGGTCAAGTAGAACCGTCAGCCCGCGATTGGGCACTTGCAGGTCCACCTTGGTCGCCACCCGCTGGCGCACCCGCAGGAAGTCGGCCAGGATGCCCCGTTTGACTCGGGTGTAATCCACCGTCTGCCAAGGCTCGTTTTCGTCATAAATGGTCAGCCGCACGATGCGGCTGTTGCTGGGCCGGGGCGGCGACAATACGTCGCGCAACTGCCGCAGCCGGTTGCCCACCATCCCATCGTAGCTGATGGCGAAGGTGGTTAATTCTTCAATGTACTCCGATTGCCGGAGCAGCGAGTCGTTGGCCAGGCACACCTGCCCGTGATGGGCCCCGACGTTGTTGGAGGCGATGGCGTTGGGCGCGAAGTCGTTGCCCAGCGCCACGCCCAGGGATTCCAGGGCGGCGGTGCGCGCCGCGTTGGAGAGGACTATGGGGTCTTTCATATAGGATTCCAAAGTTGAGTTTCCAAATTTCTCTTTGCGTTATTGTGTCAACTGGTAGGGAAAGCAGGGAATGTAGGTGATTTCCGTGTTGGCCGCTCCCACCGTCTTGGTGGCCCGCCCGATGATCCAAAACGTTCCGTGGCCGGCCGTGGTCAGATCGCCGACCAGTCCGTTGGCCGTCGAATAGACCAAGTCGTCTATCGTGACCGCCCCGGCGGCATAGCCCAGTTGCGTGCCCCGCGTGGCCCCCAACCGCTCCACGTCCAGGAAGTCTCCCGCCTGGTAGGGCGCGTCGGGCGAGACGCCCAGCGGCAGGTTCACTCCGTCGGCGATGGCCGCGTAGTATTGACTTGACCCCCGCTTGTAAAGCAAATATTTGCTCGATACGGGGAAGGTGGTGGAGGGATCAATCTGGAGCGTCTCCCTTCCGTGGTCGGTCAATCCGCCCAATTCATTGGCCAGGGCGGTCGCCCCGGCCGGGCGAAGGCTGAAGGCTAAAGGCTGAAGGCTTAAAATAACAGCCTGCCAGACTTTGCCGGTCAGCTTTCGGGTTTTTTGGACTAAGTTTTTCATATCGTTTTGGATTTTGGGTTCTTGGGGTTTCTAAGTTTTAGCCTTTGGCCTTTAGCCTTTCTTCTGCGTTTGCCTCGCATCGAATTCGCGCTGGCGTCGGATGACCGCCACCGCTTGCTCGCGGCGCAGTCCCTTGGCCATTTTCCCGGCGATGACGATTTCGTCCGCGTCGGCTTGTTTCCGCGCCGCGTCGAATTCGGCGATCTTGGCCTTGAGGGCCGCGTTCTCCGCGGCCAGGTCGCCGGCGGGTTTGGGTGCGGGTGTTTCTTTGGGCATGATTTTAATTTGGGTTGAGGGTTTGGGTTCAACGGACTCTGAGCTTCTCGGCCAGGCCCGGGTTGATCTTCATGACGGCGTGATGGGCCTTGACCGGGTCGGTCTCCCCTCTCTCCTTCATGAACCGTTCGACCGCCGCGCAGTACTCCTCGCGCGCGTCGCCGGCGGCGCCGTGATTGGCCAGGATTTTTCCGCTCTCGGCGCTGCCGGTGGTCTTGAACCGGGCCGTCGCGCCGAGCAGTGCCGCGCATTCACGGTCGAACTCGGCCGTGTTTTCAAGGGCCTGCAGCCGCGTCGGGCGCTCGGCCACCGCCAGTTTGCCCCGCGCAATGGCCAGGTCCACCACGGCGGCGGCGCGGCCCTTGCGCTCGGCCGCGGCCTGCGCTTGGAGCGCGCCGTTTTGGTTTTCCAGCGCCGCGGCGGCGGTTGTCATATTTGAAATCTTCGATTTCAATTCGGTGTTTTCGTTGCCCAGCGCCGCCGCCTCGCCGGCGGCGGTGGCGTGCAGTTTTTGCAGGGCTTCCAGTATTTGGGATTCCGACGGGCTGTCGGCATTGGCGAGGGTCACGCCGTTGGCCAGCAGCCAGCCTGCGATCAGTTTCATTTCGGGTTCTTCCGGGGTTGTGGGTTCTTGGGTTGGCCCGGCGTGCCTGGCGTTGGCCAGCGATTCCACGCCGGAAATATTCGGATGGGCCGTCAGGCCCGCCGACAAAAGCTTGAAAGGCCGCGCCAGCACCGCCTCCCCCCGCCTCCCCACCGGCTGCACGTACCAGAGCGCGCTCGGGTACTTGTGGCCCTGGCGTTCCACGGCCTCGGCGCCCGCTTGCGTCAAGATGAAATGCGCCTCCAGCCCGCGCGCCGTCTTGCGGATCCGGTCTATGGCCCCGATGATCTCCTTCCTCTCCCCGCTCCGGCCCGTCTCGGGCGAAAAATCCCCCAGGTCCGGATGCCCCTTATAGACCGGGATGCCCACCACCGCCCGGCGAATGCGCCGAAAGAGCGAGTTCTCACGCGCCAGCAATTGGTCCGCCGATTGCTCGTCCAGCACCTGGATGAAATTCTCGCGCTGGATCGCGCCGTTCTTCCTGACATAGCGGGTCTTGGGATGCTCGCCGAACGGGGCGATCAGCGCCCAGCCCTCCTCGTCCAAGGCGGCGGCGTTGCACAGAATGACCGCGTGTTCGTTCATGGTTGAGCCTTCGGGTCCGGCGCACTTGGGGCCGGAGCCTGGTTCGGGATGGCATAGCCCAGCGCGGGCATCGTCGCGGCCTTGCTGTAAAATCCGCCCTCATCCACCTGCGGATCGGGCATTTGCAGGCTCGCCGTTTGCGGATTGCGCCCCGGATCCGCCCCCGCGCCGATGGCTTCGGACGCGGCTGAAGTGGCCGGGAGGGTGATCTTGGCGGGGGTGGGGGATGCGGCACCCTCCCGGCCCGGGGGGCGGGGTTGGAGGGGTGATTGCAAACAAGGTTCCCCCTCCGCCGGCGTTTTCCAGCGGAATCTCCTGTAAGCCTCCTTCAAGCCGATGCGCAGGCCCATCGGCACCAGCGTCTGCGCGCTCTTCAAATTCTCCTCCGCGTCCTCCTCCGGCGGCGGCATGATCGCCATCCACGCCCGCGGCTCCTGGTCGAACAGATACCGGATGATCGGACGGTCCACGCGGTCGTTCAGATACTCCGTCGCCCACGCTGCGTCGCGCGCCCGGAAGATGCCTGCCTCCTCCTTTTGCAGGCTGGCGCCGATGATGTGCCGGCCTCCGCCCGGCTCGGCCGCCCGGCTGTTGGTCGCCAGATCCATGCCCCGATAACACTTGGCGTAAAGCCGGTTGACCTGCTCCACCAGCGGCTCGAAGGGCAGCGCCGATTTGGGCGAGGTCTCCAGAAACTTCAGCGTCACTCCCTGGCTGTGCAGCACCACACCGTCGTTGGCCATCGTCCTCAGCGCCTCATTGGCCTCTTCCCACGCCGCGTCCCCCTTTTGCGCGCCGGTGATCGCTTCCAGAAAGCCGCTGCCGTAACGCTGGCAAAACACCATCCAGTCGCGCAGCGACAGGGTTTTCAACACGTAGGCCAGGCTCAACGCGCGCATCCACCCCAGCCCCACCACCGTCAGCCATTCGCCCTGGAGACAGGGCTGGCCATAAACGTCAAATATATGTTTGAGGTAGCCCAGATAGCCCCGCCGGCTCTCAAAAAACCAGATCGGCGTCTGCCGGAATTCCGCCGTCACTTCCCGCGCCGCCGCGTTGTCTATCCGCAGCAGCATCTCGTGGACGCTGTAATAATAGGAGTGGGCCGAGGCCATCTGGTAAAGCAGTTCCTTCACCCCGCCGGAGGCGTCCTGGTCCAGCGCGCGGGTCGCCCGCAAATTCTGGTAAAAGTAAGTCAAGGCCTCCGCGTGCCGGTCCCCCTCCCGGCTGCCGTCCGAGACCACCTGCCACTCCAGCGCCGCCAGTTCCGAAGCCCGCTTGTCGGCGTTGACCGCCAAATCGCCGTCCCGTTCCATCATCACTTCCCAGATCTTTCCCACCACCCGCATTTCGCCGATGCGGAAGGCGTTGAGATTGGAGGACACCCACTCCATGCTCAACTCCGGCAGCGGGGAGTAACGGAGCCGGATGGCCCATTCGATGCGGGCCTGGTTGAATTGCGATGCGCCGGTGGGATTCATAACAGCGTGCAAAAAGACAACGTCCCAGGCCCGCGAAACGGACCCGCGCCCGGACCGCGCGCGGCCATCCGCGCCGCCTCAGTGATGTTCCGGGCCGCGCCTCGGCCGCGCGCCCCCCTTCCATCTTTGAGCTTCGTGCTCTTCATTTCGTTGATGATTTAAGCACGAAGCCAAAAAACCAAAAAACCTACGGTAGGTTTTTAGGCACGATTTTTTTTGGAGGGTTCCCGCCGCCGCTTCTCCTTGCGCCGCAACGCCTTGCAAAACGCAATAATCCCAAAAAGTCGTGAAAACACAAAATAAAGTGCTATTTTTTTTCGCGCCGACCCCCGTTTTTCTGCAAAACAGCCCCAAAAAACGCCCTTTTTTTCTGTCAATATTTATTTAGGCTCCCGCTCCGGGCTGCCTTGGCCCTTGCGGCGGAGGAACTTGCGCCCGTTTCCGTCCCATGCGTTTTTTTGATGAAAAAATCGGCTTTTCACCCCCTCTCCCCGAAAAACCCACCGCTGGAATGGCGGGAACCTCATGCGCAAAACCTGAACAGTGCCATTGCTATTCCTTCTCCCTGGGGGAGAAGGTTAGGATGAGGGCGAGCCAATAAACTGACTTTCCCGTTAATATAGTCCGTTGAAACGCTCGACCTCACCCCGGCCCTCTCCTCCAGGAGAAAGAGCCGTTCGCTGTTTACTTTAAAAGCCATGCGACGGGTCTTGCCGGCCGCTCATTCACAAAACAGATTCCAGCCTTGCTTACGCGCGTGCCTATGGGATTGGTAATGCCTCAGTGACGGCGGGCCGAGGAAGGTAGGGTCGCCTCGCCGAGGCGACCGCCCCAGCGAGACACACCCGCGGACGGCTCGGCGAGCCGTCCCTGCAACCGTGACTGACGCATTACTGGGATTGACCTTGGACAATTCCCAAATCATACTCGTCAACGCATGATTGCTTCACGGCGGGAATTCATTGTCACCTCCGCGGCGGCTTTGGGCGCTGCGGCTTCCATGCCGGCGATTTCGTTCGCCTACGATTCGCCGGCCAGGGCCGCCGCCTCCCTGCGCATTTTGATTTTGGGCGGGACGGGCTTTCTCGGCCCCGCCTGCACCGAGTCCGCCCTCGCCCGCGGCCACAAAGTCACCCATTTCAACAGCGGTCGCACCGAAGAGCGCCGCCATGCCGCCGGCCGGCCTTCGCTCGTGCCGGAGGGTGTTGAGCAGCTCTACGGCAACCGCGATCCAAACAAGACGGCGGCTGACCGCAAGAACGAAGGCAAGCCCGGCGCGCCAACGGACCCGGACAGCCCCAAGGGACTTTCCCAACTCGTTGGCCGAAAGTGGGACGCCGTCATTGATACCAGCGCCTTCTTCCCCCGCATGGTCAAGGCCTCCGCCGAACTGCTCGCCCCCAATGTCAAGCAGTACCTCTTCATCTCAACCATCTCCGTCTATAAGGACGAAAGCACGCCCAACTTCGACGAAACCGCCCCCCTGAGCACGCTGGCCGATCCCACCACCGAGGAGATGGGGAAGGACTACGCCAACTATGGCGGCGGCAAGGCGCTGTGCGAGCAAGCCGCCGAGCAGGCCATGCCGGGCCGCGTCACCATCCTCCGGCCCGGTTTCATGGTCGGCCCGCGCGACACCTCCGGCCGGTTTCTCTATTGGCCCGTGCGCGCCTCGCTCGGAGGCGTCATGGTTGTTCCCGGCGCTCCCACCGACCCCATCCAGCTTGTGGATGTGCGCGACGTGGCGGATTGGATTGTCCACTGCCTCGAACAAACCATTTTTGGTATTTACAACGTCACCGGCCCCGCCAAACCGCTTTCCATGAAGGCCATGGTTAAAGCCGTCCGGAAGGGAACGTCTTCCCAAGTGGAGTTCGTTTGGATTGACAATCATTTTCTTCAGGCCCACGGAGTGCAGGACGGCCAATTTCCGCTCTACGAGCCGCCCACGGGAGACACCGCGGGCTTCCATCGCTGCAATTGTTCGCGCGCGCTCGCGCGGGGCTTGCTCTTCCGTCCCCTGCCCGAAACAGCCAAGGCGTGCCTCGACTGGTACCGTTCCCTTCCGCCGGCCACTCAGGCCGCCGTCGCGCCGCAATTTGCCAGCCGCCCCAATCAGGAGCCTTGGCTCGAAACCGAAAAACACCTCCTCCAATCCTGGAAAAAGAATTGACAGGATGAACAGGATGAACAGGATTTGGAAAATGGTAGGACAAGAATTGACCGAAAAAATCATGGGTTGCGCAATGAAAGTTCACCCGGTTCTCGGCCCGGGCTTTTTGGAGTCGGTTTGCGCAATGCCGCTGGCATACGAGGATTTTATCCTGTAAATCCTGTTCATCCTGTCCAAAATGTCTTTTCTTGGTTGCGGCCTGCCGCGCTGTACTCTTTCGTGTTCTTTCGTGTTCCTTTGTGGCTTCATCAATTCAGCGTCTTTCGGCCCGCTCCGCCGGCGCTCCTGTTTCCCCCAGCCGGCCCGGCGCAATCCGTGCATCGAGCTTGCCGGACAATCATTTGCCAAACAGATTCCAGCGCCGTAGGCGCGTCCTATTTGTAGATCCTCCGCCCCAAAAAACCTGAAAGCTCCAGCGCGTTAGGCTGTTGCCTTCTCATCCCGACTCAAAAACTGGTCAAGCAACTGGAGAACTCGAAGGTCCGAACTAATGCTGATAACAGTAATCCACGACATGAATGCCGCAAAGCTCTCCAGGACCGCTGAGGTTGGATTGCGCGTTGCCGTGAAAAACATGGCGAGCGCGCTTCCCGTGATAACCAATGCGCAACAAAAAAGGATGGCACGACGCTTGGTGAAATCCGCAATGGCAGCGCGACGACGCGTTGGGTCGGCTGCTGTCTGCTCAAACCACTTGTTGTATTTGGTGAACATAAATGTCTGATGTGTAAGCGGCCTAATTAATATACAATTGGCTGTTCGTGTATTATCACGGCCGAATGAATACGGACCGATGGGTGCGCCGACTTGCGGACGTGATTCGGCGCAAACTCCTTGCGCTCGCGACGAAGCGCAGTCACTGCGCCTGCCCCAAAAGGCTCACAGTTCATTTGCGGGCAAGGATGTCGCCGCCAGCACCCAAAATCAAGCCTTTAACGCGATCCCCAAGCCCCGCCCAAGGATTTTTCTTTGTCCGGCTGTCACAATCATCCATTTCCAACAGAATTCTCACCCGCCGTTTTGCCGGAAAAAGCCAGAGTCAAGGGAATGTTTGTCAGAGGAATGGGAAGAAGAATTTGCAGTTTTATTCCCCTGACAATGATTCCCTTGACTCCTCCGGCCTTTCCTCGCTCCATCCAGCCTCTTCGCTTTGGTTGCGGCCTGCTGCACTGTGCTCTTTCGCGTTCTTTTGTGTTCTTTTGCGGCCGCATCCAGTCCGCATTTTCAGCCCGCCCCGCCGGCGCTCCTGTTCCCCCCAGCCGGCCCGGCGCAATCGGACGGCGGAAATCCGGCCGAAAAAAATATTGAACAATTGTTCTTGTAGTCCCGTCAAAACGTGGTATAGTGGCGTATGTGAGGCGCCCGCGCGCCTGTTCTTTGAAGGGGCGCCCCGGAGAGGGCGGCTTGTCCGCCGTAGCCTTGGCGAAGGCGGAAGCCGGACCGGCCCCCGGCCATGACGCCTGATGACGCCCAATGACGCCAATGAAAGAAAAAATTGAATGAAAGAGGTCCTCAAGATGAGTGATTCCCATCAAACTCAATTGAGCTTAGTTTAGGTCAATTGCACCTAATTGCGCTTAATTGAACCAAAAAAAGAAACGGAAGTATACGTTTAACGCAAGGGGGTCGCTGAAATGGAAAATCCCGCCACGGCCCAGAGCGTCACCCAGTCCCAGTCAAAGCTCAAGCGGGCTCGGGAGCGTGCTCTGGATATTTTTGTTGTGAACCACGGGCGCAAGGAGTACGTGCTGGGCAGCGCTTCGACCAATACGGCGGAGAGTTCGTTCGCCATTTTGAAGCGCGGCATCATGGGGATTTACCATTCGGTAAGCCGCAAGCACCTGCACCGCTACGTGAACGAGTTTGACTTCCGGGGGAACACGCGCATGATGAACGACGGTGACCGCACGGTGTTGGCCGTGCAAGGCGCACAGCGCAAGCGGCTAGATTACAAAACATTGACGAGATGAAATCACGGCTTTTCAACCACCAGAATCAGAACTTCGTTCGACCCTGGTCTAGGCGAGGGTCCAAATTGGTTGACTGGTGGATTGATGAATGCAGTCGTGGGCATGTCCGATTCGTTGAAGGCGTATTGAAGCCATCTGGTGTAAGGTGGGGCATTCGTCAGATTATCAATCACAATTCCAATCGAAGATCCTTCATTAAGCCAAAGAAGGTTGTCGCCATAGTTCATAGAGCTTTGAATGGTGAATCCGCTGTTTGTGAGCAAAGACACGACCTTATCAAGATAACGTTTTGTTTCATCGTTAGGATTGCGAGAGCCAACCATTACCGGCCCTTTTGGGGCATCTCTTAAAATGCGTTTGAACTTTTCACGTTGTTCTAGCGTTATTATCCTGTCTTGCGCTTTGATTTCAAGCGCCGCCACAGTTGACCGGAGTACCAGATTTGTCTGTTGGACTTCAGCGGCAAGCAATCCAGCGTTTTTGGCTTGTAACAGTGCAGATGCTGTTTTTTCTGATGAGTCCGCGACCGCAAAGCCGGCGATAACGCAAAGGAGGAATCCACAAACTGCTTCTATTGCTACGCCCACCATTACGATGCGGTGGCCACGGTCCATGAGTGCTCTATACCGTGTGACAAGATCAGCAAAAATATCCGGTTTGAAGTCTGTCGGGGGAATGAGGCGTTCAGCCGACGCCCCGATTCTAAGCCCAATAAATACGACGGCTGCCCCAACGACGTTGAAAAATACATCAACCCAAAACCAGGGCGATGAAATGACCTTTACAACTAAGTTCATTTACCTTTTTGTGTTTTCGTTGCCGTTTCTGATTTTGTTCACAAGCATTATGGCCATCATCTGGCATTGGCGTCCAAGCAAACGGATGCACTGATAAAATTATTCGACTATGAGCGAGAAAAAGCGAGAACATTCTAAGCCAATCTCTGGGCCACTAGAGGCGTCCAACCGTCCCCGGCGCGGCCAAGAGCCGGAGCGGTTCAAGATAACCGGCTACGCAGACTGGAAAGACGCGGTGAAGGTGGCGCTGAAGACGCCGCGCCCAGCAAGGGGATGGCCGAAGCGGTGACGCGGGCGAGCCGGGGCGACGCGAAAAATCATGCGCCCTTGCGTTAAACGCATACTCCCGAAAAGAAAAAATGGCGCGCGCATCGCGGCTTGCGCTTTGAACGCCAGCCTGTAGAATCACGATGGCAACTGTTCCAAACAGACATGACCGAACGGAAGACATACTATTTCGATAACAACGCCACCACGCGCGTCGCGCCGGAGGTGGTGGAGGCGATGCTTCCCTTCTTGCGCGATTTCTGGGGCAATCCCTCCAGCGCCTACCGCTTCGGCGTCCAGGTCGCCAAACACGTCGAGGCGGCGCGCGAAAAGGTCGCCGCCCTGGTCGGGGCCGAGCCGAAAGAAATCGTCTTCACCAGTTGCGGGACCGAAAGCAACAACGCGGCGCTGCAAAGCGCGCTGCACACCCAGCCGGGCAAACGCCATCTGCTGACGACGGCGGTGGAACATTCGGCCATCATCAAACACTGCGAGTTCCTGCGCAAACAGGGCTTCGAGGTCACTTTCCTGCCCGTGGATGCCGACGGCGCGCTGGATTTGCATTTGCTTGATCAATCCATCCGGCCCGACACGGCCCTGGTCTCGGTGATGTGGGCCAACAATGAAACGGGCGTCATTTTCCCCATCGAGGAAATCGCCGCCATCTGCCGGAGCAAGGGCGTGCTCTTTCACACCGACGCCACCCAGGCGCCGGGCAAATTGAAAATGGACGTTCATGCGCTGGGGGTGGATTTCCTGACCCTTTCAGCGCACAAGCTCCACGCCCCCAAGGGCATTGGCCTGCTGTTCGCCCGGCGGGGCGTCAAATTCCAGCCCTATCTTATCGGCGGCCACCAGGAGCGGGGCAAACGGGGCGGGACGGAGAACGTCGCCAGCATCGTTGCTTTTGGGCGGGCCGCCGAATTGGCGATGGCTTCCATCGAGCAGGAGAATGGCCGCGTGCGGGCGTTGCGCGACCGGCTGGAAGAGACCATTTTGCGCGCCGTCCCCGACACCTTTCGCAACGGCGCCGCCGAGCCGCGCCTGCCCAACACGACCAACATCGCCTTCGACTTCGTGGAGGCGGAGGGGATTCTGATGATGCTCGATCAGTTGGGGATTTGCGTTTCCAGCGGCTCGGCCTGCACGACCGGATCGTTGAACCCCTCGCACGTCCTGACCGCGATGGGCCTCAAGCCCGCCCGCGCCAAGGGCTGCGTGCGCTTCAGCCTGGGCATTTACAACACGGAGGAAGAGGTGGATTATTTGTTGACGCACATTCCGCCCGTCATCGCCCGCCTGCGCGAAGCCTCGCCGGACAAACCGGCCCGCCCGCGCGCCGCCAGGCCCGCCGCCGCGGACGCCGCGCCGGTTTTAACAAGCCGGGGCCGGCATGGCTGATAACGACTTTCCAATGAACCCGAAACCATATATCGCAATCGTCGGCGCCACGGGCGCCGTGGGAGTCGAAATGATCCAGACGCTGGAGAAGCGGAAGTTTCCCGTTGGCCAATTGACCTTGCTGGCCTCGGCCCGGTCCGCCGGCAAGCAAATGCCCTTCCGCGGCCGGCCCGTGACCGTGCGGGAATTGACGGCCGGCTCCTTCCAGGGCGTTGATATCGCCCTGTTCAGCGCGGGCGGCGCCATCTCCAAACAATTCGCGCCGCTGGCCGTCAAGGCCGGCTGCGTGGTGGTGGACAATTCCAGCGCCTTCCGCATGGACGACGCGGTGCCGCTGGTGGTGCCGGAAATCAACGCGGCGGACATCGCCTGGCACCGGGGCATCATCGCCAATCCCAATTGCACCACGGCCATCACGCTCATGGCGCTGTATCCGCTGCACCGGGCGTTTGGAGTCAAGAGGATTTTTGCATCCAGTTACCAGGCCGTCTCCGGCACCGGCGCCCGCGCCATCGAGGAACTCCGGCGCCAGGTCTGCCAGATCGCCGCCGGCCAGCCGGTCACCCGCGAGGTCTATCCGCACCAGATCGCCTTCAACGTCCTGCCGCAGGTGGATGTCTTCCTGCCCAACGGCTACACCCGCGAAGAAGCCAAGATGGAGAACGAGGGGCGCAAGATCATGCATCACCCCTCCTTCCGCGCCAGCGTGACGTGCGTGCGCGTGCCGGTCTATCGGGCGCACTGCATCGCGGTGAGCGCGGAGTTTGAGAGGCCGGCCACGGTGGAGGCCGCCCGCGCCGTGCTCAGCCGCGCGCCGGGTCTGGACGTGGTGGACAATCCGGCCCAACAGGAGTATCCGCTGCCCCTCCAGGCCAGCGAGCGTTACAATTGCCAGGTCGGCCGCTTGCGGCAGGACTGTGCATTTGACAACGGCCTCTGTTTCTGGGTCGCCGGCGACCAACTGCTCAAGGGCGCCGCGCTCAACGCGGTGCAAATCGCCGAGGAGCTGATCAACTCTCAGCCGTAGCCATGCAGATGGATTGGGGAGCGCGGACGTCCTCGTCCGCCGCCTTCGGCGTCTCGCCGAAGGCATTCATGCCTTTGCAGTGGATCACTGAAAAGGGAGTCTTTTGATTTCAAGGCCAGTCGGCGGGACGCCGACTGGACGCGACGATCGCGCTCCCGTTTTTCAACTGCATGGTTACGCCTCTGGCTGGCCGGTCATCGGCTTGAAGATTTTTCTGAGACCTGACCGCTGACATTTTTGATTTTCGCGTCCCTGGCCGCGTCCCGCACCGCGACCACCTGGCCCCAAGGGGCGGCGGTGTCGGCGCGAATGGACAGGGTCACTTCAGGATTCGCCTGCACGGCGGTTTTGAGTTCGCGCTGGAGGGTGGCCAGGGTCACCGGGTCTCTATTGCTGCCGAAGTAGAGCACCCCCTTCGTGTCAATACTGACGATGATGATGTTCAGGTTGTCGGCGCCGCCGGTTTTGGGCTGGTTGGATTCCGGCAGGGTCAGCTTGAGGGCCGGCTGCTTTTTGAAGGTTGTCGTCACCATCAAGAAGATCAGCACCACGATCAAAACGTCTATGAGCGAGACAATGATGACCGTCGGTGGGTGGCGCCGTCTGCGGGTCGAGAATTGCATGGCCCCTCAAGAGCGGCCGGCGGCCCGTTCATCGGCCAACTCGGAGGATTCCTCCTGGCGATAAAGCTGGCGCAAAAAGCCGTCGCACAAAGACGCCATCTCGACAGCCAGATGCTCGACCTTTCTGTTGTAATAGCTCCAGGCCACCAGCGACGGAATGGCGGTCAGCAACCCCAGCAACGTCGCCCGGAGCGCCAGCGCGATGCCCATCGAAAGGGTGTTGCTGTCGCTCAAACCGGAGGTCCCCATCACGGCGAAGATCGAGATCAACCCGTAAATGGTGCCGACCAATCCGAGCAGCGGCGCCACGCCCACCACAATTTCCAGCACGACCAGGCCCCGTTCCAGCCGCGCAATCTCGTGGCGGGCGGTGGTTTCCAGGGCGCTGCCGTTCTCGGCCCGCGGCCAGGCGCGACGCTCCTCGGCCAGCAGCAGCAGCCGGCTGAGCGGAGAGGGGTGTTGCTGGCAGATGCGGCTCAACATCGGCAGGTCATCCGCCGTGCGGAAAAGGTCCAGCGCCGATCGCACCGCCGGTGGAACCACCTTGGCGGCGCGCAAAGCCAGCCCGCGTTCAATAATGAAGGCCAATCCGATGATGGAGGCCAGCCACAACACACCCATGATGATAGTTTCCATGTTCGTCTATTCCTCGCGCCGTCAGTTTATGTCAATACGCCTCGTAATAGAAAGTAAATGTGATGTCGTAATAATCCGTCGGGACATCCAGGCGCATTTCCCGCGGCCAGGGCTGGTACGGGGCGGGGTCCAGAATGGCCTGTTCGCAAGTCGTCTCCAGCAAATTGCTCACCTCGTTGCGCACCATCTTCATGTCGGTGACCCGGCCATTGGGATGCAGCCGGAATTGCAGCACCACTTTGCCGTAGGTGTCCGTCGTCTGGTTCTTGAGCAATTGGTCCCACCGTTGCTGGACCGCATCGGCCATCTGTTGCAGATAATCTCCGATGGGCGTGCCTTTGACGTCCAGCGCGCTGTCGGGCCTCACGCGGTTGACGCCGCCGGCTTGGCGCGATTTCTCCCCTGGCATTCCGTTCCTGGCCAGGGCCTCCGCGATCGTGCGGGGACGCTGGTAGGCCGGTTGCGGCTCCGCCTGGGCGGCGGATTCTGTCTCGCTCTTGCCTTCCTGCGCCTTGTCCGATGGCCGCGCCAGGGCCAAATCGCCGGGTACGTAAGACTTCCGGGGCGCGCTTGGGGCAGCGGCGATTTGCGGCTGGGGAGGCGGCTGGGTGGCCGGCTCGGGTTGGTGCTGCGGTTTGACATTCGGTGTCGTTTTCAGGTACTCCTCCGGGCGGCCCTCAATGTTGGGCTTGTCGGAGGGGACCTTGATTTCCGGGTTGGCGGCCAGCGTGTTCCTGGCCCCTATGAATTTGGGAGCTTTCGGAGCTTCGGGCGTCGCCAGGGAGGGGTCCACCTCCACGAACACCAATTGCGTCTGCGAAGGGAGATCGGCGGAGGGCTTTTTGGGCACGGCCGGCACCAGCACCTTGGACACCAACTGCATCCACTTGGGCATGGCCAGGTTTCGCCACCAGCCCCGGCTGTCTCCAGCACGCCACGTACCATACACTGCCAGATGAAGCACAAGGGACAGGATCAGCGCCCTGAGAAGCAATTTCTCAGTGGAATCAGTATCGTTGAACTCGGACGCCGTCACTGGATAAAGATGGCCCATTTTCCTCCAAAAACAATGTCAAAGCACAGCCGCCAGACCCCCCGGCGGCCCAATTGGCCAAACTCACCATTGCAATGAGCCGCCAAACTGACTATTCTCCCCACCCTGCCAGCCAGAAAACTGGCTTAAAAATGCTGATTGTCCAAAAATTCGGGGGAACCTCGGTCGCCAATCCGGAGCGAATCAGAAATGTCGCCTCCCGCGTGGCGGCCTATCGCGCCAAAGACACCCAGATTGTCGTGGTTGTTTCAGCCATGAGCGGCGTCACCGATAACCTCATCAAATTGGCCAAGGAATTGATGCCCCTGCCCAACGAGCGCGAGATGGACATGCTCCTGGCCACCGGCGAGCAAACCACCATCGCCTTGACGGCCATAGCCCTCCAGGCCCTGGGCGTTCCGGCCGTTTCATTGACCGGCGCGCAAGCCGGCATCATGACCGACGGCGTCCATACCAAGGCCAAAATCAAGAACATCACCCCCAAACAGGTCCACGCCCTGCTCAAGGAAGGCAAGGTCGTCATCGTCGCCGGTTTTCAGGGGCAAACCCCCGAAGGCCAGATCACCACTTTGGGCCGGGGCGGCTCCGATTTGACCGCCATCGCCCTGGCGGCGGCTCTCAAGGCCGACCTGTGCCAGATTTACACCGACGTGGACGGCGTCTATACCGCCGACCCGCGTATCGTGCCCGCCGCCCGCAAACTTGCGGAGATTTCCTACGACGAAATGCTCGAATTGGCCGGCTTGGGCGCCAAGGTCATGCAATCCCGCTCGGTCGAATTCGCCAAGAAATTCGGCGTCCCCTTCGAAGTCCGCTCCAGCCTTAACGATCACCCAGGAACCATTGTGAAAGAAGAAACCCGCAGCATGGAAGGCGTCGTCATCCGCGGCGTCTCCCTCGACAAGAACCAAGCCAAGGTCACGCTGGTGGAGGTGCCCGACCGCCCCGGCGTGGCCGCCCAGGTTTTCAAAGCCATCGCCGACGCCAACATCAATGTGGACATGATCGTGCAAAACATCAGCCACACGCCCAAGGCCCCGGCCACCGACCTTTCCTTCACGGTGGACAAGCCCGATCTGTTGAAGGCGGCCAAAATCATCCAAGCCATGAAGGACGCCCTCGGCGTGCGCACCGTCATTGCCGACGAGAAGATCGGCAAATTGTCCATTGTGGGCGTGGGCATGCGCAGTTATCCGGGTGTGGCGGCCAAGATGTTTGATACCCTGGCCGCCGCCGGCATCAACATTGACATGATTTCCACCAGCGAGATCAAGATTTCCGTCATCATAGACATCGCCCGCGCCGAGGAGGCCATGCGCGCCGTCCATCAGGCCTTCTTGGAGAACCCGGCGTGAGGTTCGTTCCAGCCAAAATGAACAATGGACGGAATTGGATGGCCGCGCTGATGGCCTTTCTGGCCCTCTCCGCGACGGGGCGGACTTCGTGGGCGCAGGCGACTACTCCGCCTCTGCGCCAAATCAGCCCCGATGTCTTCCAGTTGGGCCAAGTCCGGCTGGATAAGGCCCATCGAACCATCCAGTTCCCGGCCTTGCTCATTATGAACGACGGGTTGATCGAATACCTGCTGGTCAATTCCAAGGGCAAAACTTACGAAAGCCTTCTCAAGACCGACGCCGATCCATACCATATTCAATTGGCGATGCTTCTGCTCGGCGCCAACGGCGCGCCGCAAACTCCGGCCCTCCTCAGCGCCCCAAGCGTGCCCTTCCACGTCAACCGCCCTGCGGGCGACACCAACGCCCCGCCGCCCCTGGCCATCACGGGCGATCCGATTTCCATCGAGTTGGCCTGGCCGGCGGCCGGCGGGCAAAAGCGCGCGCGCGCGGAGGATTGCCTGATCAATCTGAACACCAAAACCAACGCCAGCCGCGGAAGCTGGACCTTCAACGGCTCCAGGGTCGTGCGCGGGACCTTCATCGCCCAGCGGGAGGGCCAGATCGTGGCTCTGATTGACGACATTGACGCGATGGTCAATAATCCCAGGGACGGACATGACAACGACCAGATTTGGCAGATCAATTCCAACGCGCTGCCGCCGCTGAAAACCGCCGTCGAAGTCACCTTCCAACTGGAAAAAAAGGAAAAATGAAACTGAAGATTGAACCTTGAACTCACCCCATGGCCATGGCGGCGGTGCTGATTTCCAGCAGTTCCTTGGTAATGTTGGCCTGGCGCAATTTGTTGTAATCCAGCGTCAAATCCTTGATGAATTGCAGCGCGTTGTCTGTCGCGTTTTTCATCGCCACCATCCGCGAACTGTGCTCGCTGGCTTTGGCTTCCAGCAGAATCTGGTAAATCTGGAAATTCAGGCTGTGCGGCAGCAGCGCCCCCAGCACCTGCTCCTGGCCCGGCTCGAATAGAAAGCCGCCGCCGCCCGCAACGGAGGGCACGGGAACTTCCGGCTTCACGCCCACACCGGCGGTAACGTGCGTGATCCGGCCGATGGGAAGCAGTTGCCGCACGTCCGGCTTCTGGTTCAACGTGGATATGTACTGCGTGTAAATGATGTCCACCTGCCCCGCTTCCCCCTTGACAAAAAGGTCCTGGGCGAACTTGGAGATCGCCCGCGCCTCGCTGAACATGGGCGCGTCCTTGAACGTGAATTCGGCCACCAGCGCCCGCTTGGTCCGCGCCAAAAACTGCGAGGCCTTCCGTCCGGCGGCGATGAATTTGGTCTCCGGCCCGTACTTGGCCGCTTCGCGCATCAGGTTGGTGTTCAAACTGCCGCAGAGGCCCTTGTCGGTGCTGACCAGGATGACGCACCGGGTGGGCGTGTCGCGCTCTTCCAGGAAGGGATGGGTGAAATCGCGCAACTCGGCCACCAGCGTGCCCAGCACCTGGTTCATCAAGTTGGCGTACGGCCGGCCGGCCAGCGCGGCTTGCTGGGCCTTGCGCATCTTGGAGGCCGCCACCATTTGCATCGCCTTGGTGATCTGGGCGGTGTTTTTGACCGACTTGATGCGCCGGCGGATGTCGCGTGTGCTGGGCATGGCTGCTTACTTGTAAGTCTGCTTGAACTCGCTCACGGCGGCCTTCAAGTCGGCGATGAGACCCTCGCTGAGCGCCTTCTCGTTGTGGATTTTGCCCATCAACGCCGCCTTGCGGCTTGTCAAGTACTCCGTCAGCTTGCCCTGGAAGTCCTTGATCTTGTCCACCGCCACGTCGTCCATCAGCCCGTTCTGGACCGTCCAGAGGGCGGCGACCTGCACTTCGACGGGCATGGGGTTGTATTGCGGCTGCTTGAAGACTTCGACAATGCGCTTGCCCCGCTCCAGTTGCCCCTGGGTCTTGGGATCCAGATCGGAGCCGAACTGCGCGAAGGCCGCCAGTTCGCGGAACTGCGCCAGGTCCAGCTTCACCCGCCCGGCCACCTGCTTCATTGCTTTGACCTGCGCGGCCGAGCCGACGCGCGAAACGGAAAGGCCCACGGAAATGGCGGGCCGGATGCCCTGATAAAACAGATCGGTTTCCAGGTAAATCTGGCCGTCGGTGATGGAGATGACGTTGGTGGGGATGTAGGCCGAGACGTCCCCCGCCTGGGTTTCGATGATGGGCAGGCCGGTGAGCGAGCCGTTGCCGAATTTCTCGCCGACCCGCGCCGAGCGTTCCAGCAGCCGGCTGTGCAAGTAAAAGACGTCCCCCGGATAGGCCTCCCGGCCCGAGGGCCGCTTGAGCACCAGGGACACCTGGCGGTAGGCCACGGCGTGTTTGGAGAGATCATCGTAAATGATCAGCGCGTCCATCCCGTTGTCCATGAACCATTCCCCCATGGCGCAGCCGGCGAAAGGCGCCAGGTACTGGTTGGTCGCCGAATCCGAGGCGCTGGCGTCCACGATGATGGTGTAAGGCATCGCCCCGGCTTCCTCCAGGACAGCGAGAACGCGGGCCACGTTGGATTGCTTCTGGCCGACGGCGACGTAAATGCAATAAAGCGGACGGTAGCTGGTGTCCTTGGCCGCTTCGGCCGCCCGGTTCAATCGCGCCTGGCTGATGATCGTGTCCATCCCGATGGTCGTCTTGCCCGTGGAGCGGTCGCCGATGATCAATTCGCGCTGGCCGCGGCCGATGGGAATCATCGCGTCCACCGCCATGATGCCCGTCTGCACCGGCTGGCTGACGGGTTTGCGCTTGATGATGCCGGGGGCGATTTTTTCGACGGGATAAAACGTCTGCGTGACGATCGGCCCCTTGCCGTCGCACGGCTCGCCCAGGGCGTTGACGACGCGGCCCAGAAGCGGCTTGCCGACGGGCACCTGAAGGAGCTTGCCGGTGGTGCGGACTTCCTGGCCTTCCTTGATGCCGGTGTATTCGCCAAGAATAATCGCGCCCACTTCGGTTTCCTCCAGGTTCAGGGCCAGGCCGACGATGCCGTTGCCGAAGTCGAGCATCTCGTTGAGCATGGCGTTGGAAAGGCCCTCGATCCGGGCCACCCCGTCGCCAATTTCGCGCACGGTGCCGACGTTTTGGCGGGTGACGCTGGTTTTGAGGCCGGAAATTTGGGCCTCAATATCTTGCAACAATGTACTCATAAGACAATTTGAAATTTGAAATTTAAAAAGCTTGCTCCAGCGCCGCCAGCCGCCCCTGCACGCTCCCGTTGTAAACGTCACCGCCGACCTGGACGCGCACGCCGCCGATGAGGGCGGGATTTTGCACGAAGACAAAGCTCAGGCCGGGGCCGTATTGGCGTGCCAGGTCGGCCTGGATTTGCGCCTGGGTTTGCGGCGGCAGCGGCTCGGCGCTTTCGATGCGCGCGCCGCGGCGGGCGACTTCCAGGCGGATGAGGCGCTGGAAATGGGAGAGGATGGCGATATAACCGCGCGGCTTCTGTTGCACGACGGCGCCGACGGCCTGGCGGACGCGGTTTTCATCCAGCGCCTCGCGCACCATGCAGGCGCGGAACAACTGGCGGGCGTCGCGGCGGGCTTGTTTGGAGATTTTCATCCCTGTCAATTACGCGGCCAGTTGGCGGCGGGTTTCCTCGGCCAGCCGCTCCTGGTCCTGCGGCGTGAGAATCTTGCCGGTGACGGCGGCGGTGGTGCGGACGACCAGCGTGCCGACTTCGCGTTTGAGATCCGTCAACATGCGCTGGCGTTCCAGGGTGGCGGCTTCGCGGGCCTTGAGCAGGATTTGCTCGGCCTGGGCAATGGCCTTTTGGGTTTCCTGCTCCTGCACGCGGGCGGCGGCGGCGCGGGCTTCCTCGATGAGTTTATTGGCCTGCGTGTTGGCCTTGTCCAGGACGTCCTGCCGCATGGTTTCCGTGCGGGCCAGTTCCTGCTTGGTCTTTTCGGCGTCCTCCAGGCTCTCGGCAATGCGCTGGCGGCGTTCCTCCAGGACTTTGAGGATCGGATTGTAAGCCAGCTTGTAAAGGGCGAAGGCAACAATGGAAAAGCTGATGCACTGGGCGATGAAATGCGGCCAGTCCAGCCCGAATCTTTCCGCGGTGCCTCTGGCCGTTTGAGCCAGATCACTGCCGATGCCGCCAAAAAAGATCAAATGCGTCATAAATTGTGTGAAAGAGGGCTGGCGCGGAGCAGCGGCCCCGCGCCAGCCAAGTTATTAATGCACCAGGAAGAGCGCGTAGAAGACGATGGCCTCCGAGAAAGCCATGCCAATCAAAGCGATCGTGATGATCTTGCCGAAGGCGCCGGGATTGCGTCCCACCGCTTCGGAAGCTTTCATGCCGACCAATCCCACGCCGACGGCCGAACCCAAACCGGCCAGACCGACGTGAATACTGCCTCCCATCTCTGCCAACATAGGCGTTACCATAATAACCTTTCTTTGCTTGTTTCTTTCTTGTCCGGCGGCCCCCGCAATCGAATACGGTCCGGCCGCCGAAATTTCAAACTCTCAGTGATGCACCCCGGCCTGCGGCTCCTCCTGGTGCATGCATATAACGGCTGTGAACCCGGCTGTCAACAACATAAATACAATGGCCTGCACAAACCCCACCAGCAATTCCATCAAGTAAAAGGGAATCGGCAGCACCACGCTGAAAAGCGCCCTGGCCCAGGCCGGGTGCGCGATCACATGCGACATAGCGTCAAGCAGATTTTCGCCCGCGAAAATGTTGCCGAAAAGACGGAAGCTCAACGAAACGGGGCGGAAGGCGATGGAGACCGCTTCGATGAGGCCGACGGCGAAGAAGACGACGATCATGGCGTATTTCATGGCGCCCTGGCTCTCGCCCTTGGGGCCGAAAAGATGGAGGACAAAGCCGACGATGCCGTTGGATTGAAGCGCCCAGACGAGCCACATCACCATAAAGATCATGGCCATGGCGAAGGTCATGTTCAGATCGGCGTTTCCCCCGCGCAGCCAGGGCCGGGTGACCTCAAAGCCGCCGGCAGTTTCGTTGCCCCAGCCGGCGGTGCCCACGCCCGGCACCAGGCCGAACCAATTGGTGGAGCATATAAAGATGAAGATGGTGGCGAAAAACCAGAAGGACTTCCTGACCAGTTCCGCGCCCAGGATATCCTCCAGGAAGTCATGCAGACTCTCCACCAGCAGTTCCCAGAAGTTCTGCGCCCCATCGGGAACCTCTTTCATCCTCCGGGTCGCGCGGCGGGCGAAGATGATGATGCCCGCCGCCACGATCCACGTCACCAGCATTGAATTGGTCACCGGGAACGGCCCGATGCTGAAAACCGTTGGCGCCTTGGTCGGCAACCCTTGCCCGGCTGGCTCGGCTCTGGGCGGGGCGGCCGCCGCGCCCGGCGCGTCTGTTTGCGCCTGCAAGGGGGCCGGCGTCAACCCCGCCAGCAGGAGCAACAAAATTGCAATTTTAATCAGTCGCATTGAACTAACTGTCAACTCTACGTTTGGAAAACACTGCCGGCGCCGGTTCCGCAACCGGCATCCGGCCAATGTGGGCAGGAAGTTGCACCATCGTGAAATCTTTCACAAGTTTTTTTTGGCCAATCATCAAGTCACACCCGTCAATCCTTATTGTGTATTGTCGCCCGGGTCGTTCCGGGCGCCGGCGGCCGGGAGAGACTCCGATTTGAGCAGCAGGCCGCCGAAAGCGGGCAACAACGAGTATTTCTTCTGCCATGTCGTGTACATGAAGCCGCGCAGCCGGGGTGTATCCGGGGCCAGTTGGAGCCAGCCTTCCACGTCCTTGAGATCATCCGCATCGTAGTAACAAGCCACAAGAGTGCGCGAGCCGCGGCCGGAAAAAAAGCGCAGGCTCGCCTTGTTTGGCTCGCCACCCCAAACGGCCATGATCAGGTTCTTGGGCACATGGTCCCAGGAACCGGTGAAGTCGCCATCCACCAGGTAATAGTTGCCGTGGCCGTTGTGGTTGGGATCCAGCATGTCCGACCAGATATAAATCTGGAGGCTGGGCGCATAACTGCGGAGGATGGAGGCCTCCTTGGTGATGCACTCGCCGAGCAACTGGCCCATATTGCGGCCCCGGCACGCCCGGCAAGTTCCGCCCATGCGGATTTCGTCCATGTTCAGCAACACGCTGTTGGGATGCAACTTCTCGACCAGCAGCCTGGCTTCCTGGTCAAAAATCTCATAGAGCTTCGGCTCCGCCATGCAGACGGTCACCTGCGAATCGTAGATGAGCATCGAGTGATACCAACTGACGCGCAGGCGCGCATTGTCTTCAATGCGGCTGCCCGGAAGCAACTTCAAGGGCAGCGCCGGGCCGTCGTCACGCCACGGGTTGAGATTCGGGTCCTGCAGCGGCGCATAATCCATGCCCTCGGCATAAACCACCGCGCCATCCTCACTGCGGACGGTCACGGGTGTGCCGGGCCGGCGGAGCACGTTGACCGGGCCGACTTCTTCGATGCTCCAGTCGTCCAACCAGAACTTCCCGGCCTTGCCCCCCCAAACGCCCGCATAAACCGAGACCGAGTCGAAGTTGAGGCTGTTGAAAAGCATCGTCAGCTTCCGCCAGTCCGTTGTGGGGGGCACGTGAAACTCGCGCGGGGCCAGATCGCGTCCGCCCGCCAGCACTTCCATGCGAAGGGCATCCGCCGGCTGCAGCCCTTCGGTCTTGACCCAGAGAGCAATGCGGTAACAGCGATGAGGATGCACGTGAACCGTTTGCATCACCCGGCCATGTCCGTGCGGGTTGGCGGTGAAGTTCTCCATGCGCAACGAGGCCCGGCCGCTGTGCCGGACCGCTGTGTCGGCAAAACTGACCTCGCCGGGCTGGTCATGGAAATCGTACCCTTTGAAAGTGTTGCCGTTGAACTCCTCAAAACCGCCATTCCTGAATTGAACCGCATTTGTGGGCGCCAGACGCGCCTCGCCGCCTTGCACCAGAAAGGGCGCGTCCTCAACCGGCAGCCCTTCGGCCAGGTTCCGATCATAAGCGAGCGCGCTGCCATAGCCGACGGAAAACACCGATGGGATCAGTTCCAGCCGGTTTTTCTCGCAGCATTGGCTGACCGCCTCCAAGCGCCGGGAAAAGTCCGGCGACTGTTTTGAGAGCGTGTCGAGGCCAAAAGAGACAACCGCGCCGTCAAAGTGATTCTTGCCGGCCGTTTCGAGGACTTTGGAAATCTCGGCGACATCCTCGTCCTTTTGGAGTCCCCATCCGAAAATGAAGACAAAGCGGTCGGCGAACCGCTGGGCGGCGCCGAGCGGCAGGGCAAGAAGGCAGATGCAGGCGAAGAAAAGGCGCTTGTTCATACTGATGTTTTTTTAGTTTTTTTGGTTCAATTAAGTGCAATTAAGTTCAATCGGCCTCATCCAGCCCACCCCCACAGGCGACCCTGACCCGGCGCGGAAAGGCAAAAAGATGGGAACAGGACATTCTTCCAACCCCGTTTTTTTGCCTTGCCGGTTCTTTGCGATGGGCAGGTGTTCTTGCACTGAAGAGGCTCGAATTTTTTTTGGTTATATTCACTTGTACTGACTTGTACTGGCTTGTACCAACCGCAACCGGGGTGGGCTGAATTGCAGTTTCCGGCGCCCGCGCGCCAGCGCCGCTTTCCGGTCGGCGTCCAAAAGCGGAACTGTCCCGCCGCACTCCAAAACGCTGCGCACGCAAGGCAGGCGGCGTTCTAACGCCGTCCATTCTTCGCATCCCTCGTTCCGGCCTGTCATTTCGACCTTCATACGCCGATTATGGCAGATCCCGGAGCGGACATAAAACCTACGGTAGTGTTTTTGGTATGATTTTTTTTGGAGGGGTTCGACCGACGCTTATCATTGAAACGCAACAGCTTGCAACGGGGAAAATCCAAAAAAAACGGAAAAACGCAAAATAATATGCAAAATAATTTCCGCCGGACCCCTCTTTTTCTGCAAAAAGGGATGGATTTTGAGCGACTGGATTGGCAAGTGGCTGGTTTGCAGAGTCTTCCGCTGCCCGATTTGTGTACGTTTTTGGCTTTCCAGCGCGGTGCAGGCGAGTATGGCCTGTCCATTGAAGTCAGAAGGAGCTGACCGTGTAGTTTGTAGCGCGATGCTGCGGAAGAAGGGGGAGCCAATCGCGTCCCGCTCAAGCGGGTTTCGGCTCGATTGATCCCAAATCGGTCTTGGTTTGGCCGATGGATTTATGGCGTGGCAGGGGCTTATCAGGTTATCATTCCGTTGCATGAGAGATTATATGGCCGTTGTCTAGCGATTCCACGGCAGGCAGCGTGTCGTTTGAACCATGATCGTTGTTCATTCGCAAAAGGTCCGGGCGATCGAGCCTTCACCAAAGATCAACTCAGTGTTGGGAACGATTTCGCAGAGTCAGCTCCGCCAGTGGGTTGAACGGTTGGCGGTCCCTCGTCACTTTGTGGCTGAACCGGCGCAGAACCGAGCTGCGGCAGACTGGCTTGGCCAGGTTTTCACGTCGCTGGGTTTGCGCGTGGAACGACAGGGCGAGTTTTCAAATGTGCTGGCTTTGCCGGAAAAATCCTTCAAGGAGATGATCCTGGTAGGCGCTCACTACGACTCCGTCCCGATGTGTCCGGGTGCGGATGGCAACGGCAGTGCGGTAGCCGCTCTGTTGGGTTGCGCGGCGGCGTGCAGCCTCTGGCGTCCGGTCTTGCCCGTCGTCTTTGTCGCATTCAACCGGGAAGAGGACGGCCTGCTGGGCAGCCGTGACTTTGTTGAGTCGTACCTGCCTGAAGCGTCCTTCCGCGTCGGCTGCGCGCATGTCCTCGAGATGGTGGGCTACGCAAGTTCAGCGCCGGGTTCCCAGGGCCTGCCGAGCGGTTTGCCCATCAAAATCAGCGACAAGGGTGATTTTCTGGGCTTGCTGGCTAACGGTCGTTCCACTGCGGTAATGGATTTCGTGCTCCGCCACGCGGCAGGCTATGTGCCAGAACTGCCGGTGACCGGACTCAAGGTCAAATTGGGCCTTGAAAAATGGTTCCCAGTCCTGGCTCGCAGCGATCACGCTCCTTTCTGGGCGCGAAAGATGCGTGCGGTGATGTGGACGGACACCTCGGAGTTCCGCAACCACAACTACCATCGCGACACGGATACACCCGATACTTTAAACTACCACTTTCTCAAACGCGTCACCCAACTCCTGACGGCGTGTGTGATTCAGCAAGCCCTCAACGCTTGACCAGCGTGGCGAGCGCCGCCGCCCGCCAGGTTGTTTGCAGGACCCATCCAAAGACGCCCCCGCCCACATGCGCCGAGCAGTTCATGTTGGTCTTCTCAAAGAGGCGCAAGGCGTTCCGGTTGACGGCGGGGGGGAGGCATGTATAATCGGTTTCAGGCGATGGACGTTCTGATTCTTTCGCGATTGCAGTTTGCCCTGACGGCGGGGATTCATTACCTGTACCCGCCGTTGAGCATCGGGTTGGGCGTGCTGTTGGTCATCATGGAGGGTCTCTGGCTGGCGACGGGCAAGGCGGTTTATCACCAGATGGCGCGGTTCTGGACGAAAGTTTTTGCCCTGACGTTCGCCGTCGGCGTGGCCACGGGGATCGTGATGGAATTTGAATTTGGCACGAATTGGGCGGCCTATTCGCGTTACGTGGGCGACGTGTTCGGCAGCGCGCTGGCGGCGGAGGGCATCTTCGCCTTTTTTTTGGAGGCGGGATTTCTGGCGGTGTTGCTCTTCGGATGGGAGCGGGTGGGGCGCAAAACGCATTATCTGGCGACGTGGATGGTTTGTCTGGGGGCGCATTTCAGCGCGGTGTGGATCGTGGTGGCCAATTCGTGGATGCAGACGCCGGCGGGATTTCATATTGTGGGGGAGGGAATGAAGGCGCGGGCGGAGATCACCGATTATTGGGCGATGGTTTTCAATCCGTCCTCAATGGACCGCCTGTTCCATACGCTGTGCGGGGCGTGGCAGGCAGGGGCGTATCTGGTGGTGAGCGTCAGCGCCTGGTATCTGCTCAAAGGCAGGCACGAGGAGTTTGCGCGCTCTTCCTTGCGCGCCGGGCTGGCGGTGGGGCTGGCGGCGTCGCTGCTCCAACTGGTCAGCGGGCACGTCAGCGCCCGGGAGGTGGCGCGCCACCAACCGGCCAAGCTGGCGGCCTTCGAAGGACTTTATGAGACGCGGGCGCAGGCGCCGCTGACGCTTTTTGGATGGGTGGACGAAAAGGAGGAGAAAGTGGCCGGGCCGCAAATTCCCGGGCTGCTGAGTTTTCTGGCGCACGACGACACCGGCAAGCCGGTCACGGGCCTGCGCGAAGCCGCGCCGCGGCCGGAGGACCGGCCGCCGGTGAATTTCACCTTTCAACTTTTCCACCTGATGGTGGCCGCCGGAGTCTGGATGATAGTGATTTCAGTGCTGGGCTGTTTTTATCTCTGGCGCGGGTCGCTGTTTGGGAAACGGTGGCTGCTTTGGTTGCTGGTGTTCTCGGTGCTTGGCCCGCAGATTGCCAATCAAGCGGGCTGGTTCGCCGCCGAGGTGGGACGGCAGCCGTGGATTGTGCAGGGGCTGCTGCGCACGTCCGAGGGCCTGTCGGCGGTGGTCCGGGCCAAGAGCGTTGTGGCGGCGATCATATTGTTCGGGGTGGTCTATCTGCTGCTCTTCGCGGTGTTCGTCTATTTGCTCAACGACAAGATCCGGCACGGGCCGGACGACGCCGATCTGACGCCGGCCGGGAAACTGGCTTTGCCGGAAAGGAGGCCGGCATGAACTTCGGCTCCCTGGATCTGAACACGACCTGGTTCATTCTGATTGGAGTGCTCTTTACCGGCTACGCGATGCTGGACGGGTTCGATCTGGGGGTCGGGGCGCTGCACCTGTTGACCAAGAAAGACCAGGAGCGGCGCATTCTGCTCAATGCCATCGGGCCGGTATGGGACGGCAACGAGGTCTGGCTGGTGACGGGCGGGGGCGCGCTGTTTGCCGCCTTCCCGAACGTTTATGCGACGGTTTTTTCCGGGTTTTACATGGCGTTCGTGCTGTTGTTGGTGGCGTTGATCTTTCGCGCGGTGGCCATTGAGTTCCGGAGCAAGCAGCCGATGGGTTGGTGGCGACAAATGTGGGACGTCGGATTCAGCGCGGGGAGCATCGTCTCCAGCCTGCTGATCGGGGTGGCGATGGGCAACATCGCCTGGGGCATTCCGCTGGATGAACGGGGAGAATTCGCCGGCTCGTTTTTCAGCCTGCTGGGGCCTTATCCGCTGCTGCTGGGAGTGACGACGTTGGCGCTGTTCATGATGCACGGGGCGATCTACGCGCTGATCAAAACGGAGGGGGAGCTGCACGCCAGAATCCGCGGCTGGATCAACCACTTCATCATTTTCTTCATTATCTGCTACGCGATCACGACCATGGCCACGCTGCTTTACGTGCCGCACATGGCGGCGCGGATGCGGGCCAGTCCGTGGCTGTTCAGCATCGCGCTTTTGAACATGCTGGCCATAGCGAACATTCCCCGGGAAATTCATCACGAGCGGGATTGGCGGGCGTTTGTGTCCTCCTGTGTGGCGATGGTGGCGTTGATGGGTTTGTTTGGATTGGAGATGTATCCCAACCTTGTTTTCAGCAATCCCTCGCCTGCATACAGCCTGAACATTCACAATGGCGCTTCCTCGCCCAAGACGCTGGCAATCATGCTCACCATGGCGCTCATTGGGGTGCCCGCGGTGCTGGCCTATACGGTGAGCATCTACTGGATTTTCCGAGGCAAGGTGAAGCTGGACCGCGGGAGTTACTGAATGGATTCACATCATCGCCCTTGCGAATGCCGTTCGCCCGGCTATATTTTACTGCTTAATGAACGCGGTTGAGTCTCCTCCAATCCCCGTGCGCGGCGCGCCCCTCTGGCCACTGTCCTTGGCCGCGTATCGCGTCCTGGCTGAGTCGGGGCTGATTCCCAAGAACACCGAATTCCTCTACGGGTTCGTTTACACGAAAATGTCAAAATCACCCCTTCACAGCGCATTGGTGCGGCGTCTGTCACGATTGCTTAAGCAAGCGCTGCCGCCTGGATATTTCGTTGATAGCGAGCAACCGATCGAGTGCGAGGATTCAGAGCCGGAACCGGACCTTGCGGTCCTTCGCGGAACCGATGAGGACTTTTGGAATCACCACCCTCGCACCGCCGAGTTAGTGATCGAAGTCTGTGTCACCAGCCATGATTACGATCGCTCGAAACTGCGGGCCTACGCCGGCGCCGCAGTGAAGGAATGCTGGCTAATCCTTGGTCCGGAGAAGAAGATCGAAGTTTATCGGCAGCCGAAGCAAGGCCGATTCACCGAACGCGCCGTCCACGGTCCGGGCGGCACACTGACCAGCGCGGCCTTGCCGGGATTCACACTCCACTTGGACAGCTTCTTCGCCAAGCAACCCTAAATCAGTTCTCAACAACCACTTTGCCGGCGGCGGTGAGAGTGACCGGGCCGATCAGGCCGGATGGGACCAGCGGATCGTTCTTTTTCCACAGGCGCCAACTGGTGAAGGTGAAGCGTCCCGTCGGACTGGGCTGGCCTTTGAGAAGCCACTCCGGCCATCCCTTGAGCGTGCCGTCGGGGTTGCGCTCGCTGTCCTCCGGCAATTGCTCGTCGCCGATGAGGCGGTTGATCCAGAGGTTGACGACTTTGACCTCCAGCTCGTTGTCGCCGGGCCGGAGGAGGGCGGTGACATCGAGGCGAAAGGGCGGCTTCCAGAGGATGCCCAGGTCCTGGCCGTTGAGCTTGACTTGCGCCATGACGGCCACCTGGCCGAGGTCCAGATACAAGCGGCGATTTTTGCCGGTCAGGCTCGCGGGGACTTGGATCGTCTTGGAGTAAGTGGCAGCGCCGGAGAAATACTTCACGCCGGCGTCAGGATGGTCGCTCCATGAAATGAGGCGGTCAAGGGTGACGTGTTCGGGCGCTCCCCAGTTTGGAGGAAAGCGCAAGTCCCACGGTCCGGTGATTTCCAGGGGCTGGGGCAGGGCGGCCAACTCGAACTGCCGGGTTCGGCCGTCGGCGGCCGTCAGTTCATATTTGCCCGGTCGCGAGACTTCGGCCTCCAGGCGTCCGCTCTGATCGCGCGTCAATTCCACCACCTCGCCCGGCGCGCGGGCGGCGGCAAGGAGAGGCGCGCCGTCGCGGCTCAGGGCGGTAACGCGGTCGTCCTCCAGCGGCGCGCTGTCGCGAAAGACAACAAAGACCGAGCCGGTCGGATCGAAATGAATGGGCAGACGGACGCAGCCGTTTTGCTGGTCGTAGGCCGCGATTCGTTCGATGCGGCCCGTATCGGGCCACCACAATTCGGGCCGGCGGCCCTGGACGCGGAAGGAGCACAAGGCGTCCACCGGCTGCGGCAGTTTATTGGCGACAAAGTAGAGGTCCGTGCCACCGGCGGCGCGGTGGATGAAGCGGAGGCCTTGCGAGGAGTCGGCGGCCTGGAAGCTGAAGTCGGGCGGCACGCCCATGGCGGCCAGCAGGGGGAAAAGTGAATTGATGTCAGGGATGGGGTCCTGGTTGACTGATGCCACGCCGGGATTACCCCAGGGGGACATGCCCAAGGGGCCGAGTTCCATCGCGGCGGCCCAACCGTCGGAGGCCGACGCGTCGGTATTCCACTGGGTGTTGGAGTTTTCGGCGGCCATCCAACTTTGGTCGGTGGGGATTTGCTGGGAATGACCGTCGGCGTATTGAATGGTCAGCAATCCGATGAGGCCGGCCGGGTTGGGGGAGTCGCCGCCGTTGACGGCCTTTACCGCGAGCAGGTTGGCGCCCGGCTTGAGCAGGCGGGTGAGGTCCATGGAGAAGGTCCGGTTCCAATCGTCTCCGCTGCCGGCACTTTGGCCGTTGACCCAACACTGGAAGGAATTGTCGGCCGTCATCTCCAGCCGGGCTGAGGTGATGGGGCTGCCAGACTCCACGGTCAGAATGCGGCGGAAATAACGGGCGCCCGGAGGCGCGGCTTGCGCGGGATTACCTTCCGCGCGCCAAATCCATTTGGCCGAACTGAGCAAACTGGCGGCTTGAGGGGCGGCTTCCCGGGCCGGGCGGAACTCTCCGCCCCACAAGATTTTGCCTTTGCCAAAGGGGCGGGCGGTGGGTTCCGCGGGCGGTTGGTCAGTTCCCCACAGTTGGGTGGCCAATGTCTTCACCTCGTCGTCGCACTTGGGATAATCGCTCAAGCTGGGCGATTTGGAGGGCGGCGCGCCGACGATTGTAGCGCCGGCGGCGGCCAGTTCCTTGATCCGGGCCAACAAACGGGGCGTCATCGTTCCGACCTTGGGCAACACCAACATGCGGTAGCTCATGCCGTCGGGCAGCACCAAGCGTCCGTCCTTGACGGACATGCGAGTGAGGACAACTTCCGCCGTGCAGCCGTCGAAACCGTAGCCGGGCCGGTCGTAGCCGGATTTAACCGGGGAGTGAAAGCCTTGCGGGGAGGCCTCCGGTTCAAGGAAACAGAGGTCTGCGACGTAAAGGCCCTGGCGGAGGAGGAATTGGCAGCGGGCCAGATACTGGTGCCAGGCCTTGGACTGTTCCCACCAGGTTTCAGTGCGCTCGTAATGAAGGCCCCAGGGTCCCATGGACATGCCGGGAGCGCGGTTGGGATTGGTCCACGGTTGAAGGGCATAGCGGTGGAAGACGAAACGGTTGATGCCTTCGCAAAAAGCCCAGTCGCCCAATTCCTTGATGGAGCCTGGATAGCCCTGCCATTTTTCGTTGTTATCGGCCGTGAAGGATTCGGCGCCCAAAATGGGCTTGCCATAGATATGGGCGGCGGAGGCCATCTCGGTGCAACTGCTGGCGGCGCCATATCTGGCCCACGACCAGAATTCGGCCATAGGCTCGTCGGCGCGCCCGCCGTAAGCCATGTCCTCGGCCGGTTCGCCCGAGTAAGCTTCGATGGAAAGGCGCAGGCCGTGGCGGCGGGCCATTTTCTCGAACTGGGCGGCGTAGTTTTCCAGCAGCAGGTCGTCCACCGTTTTGCGGATGTCCCAAAGGAAACGTTCCGAGACCTCCAGACTGTCCACCACCCGCCCGGTCATCACCGGCAGCAGAGGCAGCGGATCGTAACCGCGCAATCGCTTGAACTCCTGGCGGAAACGGGGCGTCCAGTTCTGTGAGCCGGTTTCCCAACTGTCAATATGAGTGGAAACGAGCGTCTTGCCTTCACCCGCCAGCGGCCTGGAGTCATCAATGACCTTGGCCATCAGGCCGGCAAAGGCCGCCTCGGAGGCTTCCTTGCTCAACTTGTCGCTCTCCAAGCCGAGGCCGCCGGAAGGGGCGGGGTGGTTCTCCACGCCGGTGGAGGTATGGCCCAGGCGCAAGAGCGTCCACTGGCCGGCCGGGAGATCCCATTCCAGACGGCCATCGGGGGTGAGGCGGGAAGTGAGATCAAGAATGTTCTGGCGCGCAATCGTCGCCTCGGGAGGCACGGCGGCAAAAGCGGTGTGAAGCGGAATCTCGGCCGATCCTTGGGCGGACTTGTTGGCGATGTCCGGGATGATGTAACTGATGGCAGGGGTGGGGAAGGCGAAGAGGGCGATGTCGCGATAAAAGTTCCGTGTGGCTTCGGGCTGGGGGAGGATCGCGGAGAAATGCAGCGGGCCGGCGAGGTTGGTGGCGCTCCAGACAACGCGCTGCATGGAAAGTTCGGGAGTGATCCACGGCCCGCCGCTGCCGCACCAGCCGGCGTCGTTGTTCATGTTCACTTCCAGGCCCAGGCGGCGGGCTTCCGAGCAGATATGCTTGACAAGGTCGCGCCACAACGGGCCGGCGAACGAGGCCGGCCCCGCCGGGGCGCCTTGATCTGTTTCCATGTAGAGCACGCCGCCGATACCGACGCGCTGCATGGCCTCCAAGTCGGCGGTGATGCCGTTGCTGGAGAGGTTGCCTTCAAGAGGAAACCAATAAACCCAGGGCCGCGCCGAGGCGGGCGGATTGACGAAGTTCCCAGCCAGGTCGGCGCCAGAGGCCGGCACGGAGCCAGCGCCCAGCAGCGCGCCCAAAACGAATAGGACACGGAGTTTATGCATGTTATTATGGGTGATGTTACGTTGCCTCAACAAATTCGCGTCGTTTCCAAGCCGAGCAACCGGCCCAGCTTTTCGATTTTGTGGGCGATGTGCCCGACCCCGACGGCGCAATGATGAGCCGGGCCGTGGGCATTCCACTCGTTGACGAAGCGGCGGACGCCGATGGGGAAGCGGTAGCGGCTGTTGGTGTTCCCGATTTCGAGGATAGGTCCGGGAACCGACTCAGCTTCGGCCACCTGGAGTCCAAGTTTGCCCTCCACGCTCTGGACGACGGAAAGCAGCGTGACCGGCCCGTGCCGGACGGCCATCTCAACGGAAAGACCGCGCCCGGCTTTGCCGTGATAGACTTCCAACGGCCGCACCTTGGGCTTGCCCTGGGCGATGGCGATGTGCCCGGGGCCGTCGTGGCCCATCAACGCCACGTCGTCCTCAAAATCCATCGCGTAATACTCGGTGAAGGAACCGCCCGCGCCGAAGGCGTCCATGATTTTCATCGCCTGCGCGTTTTTGACTTCGTATTCACCGGCGACAGGGACGCCGCGGGCGGTCAGGAGAGAATTGCCCAGGATGATGGAACTCAAAGTGTCGCCGTTGGGGCCGTCGCCGCGGTAGTAGTAGGCCAACGAGCCAAGGTCGCGCTGGGCGACCAACCGATCCAGGGCCACCGAAGTGCGGGCGGCGCGTTCCAGTTCCTGGATTGAACAGCCGGGTTGCACATCAAAGGCCCGGCGGAAATCGGCCATCCGCGCCTTGACTTGCCCGGCATTGACCGTCCGCCTCAGCGCGGTCAGGTCGTCCACCTCGATGAGTTCCATGTGGCCGCCGAAGGTGGCGCAGTGCTGGGTGAGGTCCGAATAAATATCCAACATGCCGCAATAGTAGTTTCCCATCAACCCCAGCCGGTTGTGAAACATGACGCTGGCGACGCGCGCCGCCGCGATCCAGTCGCCGATTTCCCCCCAGGCAAGGGGATCGTCGCGCAACATGCCTGTGACTTGGTGGAAACTGACGCGGGCGCGATTGAAGACGTTGGCGATTTCGGGCACGGGGCAGGCGTTGCAATGGGCCAGCCATTCGCCCGTCATGCGGGTGCGGTCGGCCAGTTTGTTGAAGGCCTTGTAGTCAATGGCGGCGGCGGGTTGGAGATTGAGGATGATGACGGGCACACGCGCCCGTTGCACCACCGGCAGCACGGTCGAAGAAAGGGCGTAAGTGGTAACGTAAAGGAAGATCAGGTCCACGTCGGCCTCCCGGAAACGATGGCCGGCTTCCAGGGCCTTGGCCGGGGAGTCAATCAAGCCGAGATTGACGATTTCCACCTCCGGACACTGGAGACGCGCGTCCACCTCCTTAAGATACCCTTCCAGGCGCGCCTTAAGGGCCTTGAATTGCGGCCAATAGGCGTCGAGACCGACGCCGAACAAACCGACGCGAGTTTTATATTTCATGAACGCCTGTTAGTAATGCTTGTCGCGGGTCAGTTTGTCCAACCTTTGTCAGCCGTACCCATGCGGGCCAAATCTCGGCGCATCTAGTTGGTCACAATGTTCGGAATCTTGTAAAAGCAAACCCAGTCGCTTTCGGCGCAACCCACGTCAACGGTGTCGCGGGCGTCGTTGACGTCAAAGCGGTACCAGGTCACATGCCCGTCTTCGAACAGGAAATTGCCCCCTGGTGGGACGTTGTTGCGTCCGAGGTCAATGTGGTTGGCGGTGGGAACGGTGATGTTGTCGTCGGAATCCGTCCAGCCCACGCCAGAACCCTTGTTGGCCGAAGTGCTCCAAGCACCGGTAGCCTGCAAACGGTCGCTCATGATCGGGGCCAGGCGGAACTGCCCGCCCAATTTCTTGCGGGTCGCCCAGCCGGACAGCTCGGGCCAAGGATCGGAGTAGCTCCAGCCGTCATCGGCGGGATCGGTGCGGCCCGGCAGATAGAAGTACCCGACGAGTTGCGGCCCGGTGTAACTGGAAATGCCAACATCCTCGGCCAGCCGATGCCATTGATCGGTCGGACAAAAGAGCACATCCGTCATGGCCCGCGGATCGGCCGTCGTGCCGCGGGTGTCTTTCATCAAATAGGGGGGGTAAAACATGGTCAAAAAATTCGTCCCCATCCAGCTCAGGTCGGTTCCTCTTGAATTGTCCGGGAAACGATTATTGTTGTCGCCCGCGTAGGCGTTTTCGGCCGTGCCCCATTGTTTGAGATTGCTGGCACACTGGATTTTGAGCGCCTGGCTCTTGCTTCTGGCCAAGGCGGGCAGCAGCAGGGCGGCGAGGATGGCGATAATGGCGATGACGACCAGCAACTCGATGAGCGTGAAGGCCCGGCCGCGTCCTCGCACATTGTTCTCGTTATCGTGATTCATACGGCGTTTCGGGATCACTGAAACTACACGCAAATTATTAGTATTCAACATACTCCCTCCGCGTCAATCTCAAAATGGATGAACTGGCAAAAAAGATGCATGAAATGGCATTGTGCAAAATCCATTTCCAGCGCCGCCCGTTGCCTCGATTTTCCGTGATGACGGTTTCCCACAAGAACAGGGTCTTTCGCAAAGTTGGAACAATGCCAGATCTTATATCTTTTTTGCCAGCGCATCCATTCTCAGCCGGGCAGGACATGGTGGCATTATCGGCGGGTATCTTGTAATGAGCCCCCGAAGTCAATGGCCCGTGGGGCGCCGTGAGCGGCGCAGCGTCTCGTTACGCGATGATGCACTCCGGGCAGGAGATGTTTTTCCGCCTGATACAATGATGATTCGCTCGAATTGGAGCACAGATCGGCGCGGTGGGCGTCCGGCGCCGACCGGTGTCTGCGGCGCGATTTTGGGCGATATGCAATTCCTGGCGACTTGCTTCTGGTCGGCACTGCTGTTCTTCTGCCTATGCGCGGGGCGCGCGGTCGCGGAAGACGGCCCGGATTTCAAATCGGGCTATTATGCCGTCGCGTTCGACCGCTCGTCACCTGCGTTCACGTGGTTCTCCGTGGATTCGCTCGGGGGTGGAGAACTTTCCCTCAACGCGGCGCAGACGGGAGGGCGGACCATCGGGCCTCTTGTACTGGAGAGGGGCGCACAGGGGCGCTTTTCCTACATGGGCAACGGACCAGAGAAAAAATCCGGGCCGGTTTGGGAAATCGCTCTGACGGAGAAGGGGATGAGGCTTGGTTCCCACTATGTTGAAGGAACGCCCGCTCCGTCGTTGACTCTGAGAATTGATCAGAAAAAGAACCACGCCACGCTCCTTGGCCTGATTAATCCGGATGGCTCCATTGAACTGCCGGCCATCCTGCATTTGCCCGATCAAGGCACATGGCGTATTACCTCCGCACAGGCCCGCCGGCTCGGTTACGAAGCGACCAACCGCGTCGGTGATGTCAAAATCACTTTTGCGGGCGCGAGGCGTGAAAACCCGATGGTGGAGTATCGCTGCGAAGTCGTCTCGATTTACCCGAAGGTGGCCGGCATCGAGGGGGACCGCCGATTCGACGGCTTCCGCCGGAACTGGCTGAACATTCTTCAACTAAGTCCGCACTGGCTTGTGCTGGCCAACCATGCCTCCAGCGATTGCTGCGCTTTTTGCTATTATGAGTACGCCGACGTGGCGCGGCGCACGCCGCCTTTGGCCAAGGGCCTCACTGCGTCGGACCTGGTCCGCCAGAGCTTGGGCAGAATTATCAACGGAGAGATCGATCCGTACGGCCTGCCAGGGCATAACTCCCTCCACGTGTTTGCGGCCGACACGATTCCGTCGCTCCTGATCTCCGCCCATGACTGCGAGAAGGGCGGCCAGGACCGTCCCTGGCTGGCCACCAACTATGCTCATCTCAATTCCTGGGCCGAAACCATGCTGGCCACTGATAAGAACGGCGATGGGCTTGTCAAGTATCCGTTAAGTGGTAACTCCGGGTCCTGGCCCGAAGCCATAGTGCATCGCCCCGCCAACTGGTGGGACACCATCGGCTTCGCCTATGAAGATGCCTACGCCAACGCGCTGGCCTATCGTGCTCTTCGCGGCTTGGAAGAGCTGGCGCGACAATCGAACCACTCTGAAGACCAGGGCCGCTACCATGCGGCGGCGGATAGAATGGACGCGGCCTATTTCAAAACTTTTTATAACCCGGCCACCGGCGTACTGGCTGGCTGGCGCAGCGCCGACGGCCAACTGCACGACTACTATTTCCCATGGATCAGCGGCATTGCCATCCATTACGGGCTGGTGCCAAAGAAGGAGGCCAATGCAGTCATGGACCGCCTGCTGGCGAAAATGAAGGAGGTCGGTTACACGCGCTTTGATTTGGGTCTGCCGGGCAACCTCATTCCGGTTCCCTATAAGGATTACGTGGATCACGAGCGCCGGTTTGGCGGGTCCAAGGAGGGTAACAACGACGGCTTTCAGATCTACGAGAACGGCGGCGCGACGGCGTGCTTTGCTTATTTCACACTGGCGGCCCTTTATGACTTGGGCCGCATCGAAGAAGGCGACCGCATCTTGTTCCCCATGCTGCAATCCGTTGCGGCGGGAGAATTCCAAGGCTTCGGCGCCAACGGCAATAGCAAGGATTGGAGGACATGGGACGGCACCTGTTGGGGCTACGAAGGCTTCCTGGTTGACAACTACTACGCGCTGCTGGCCGTGCTGGATCGCGAAGCGGCTTTGGAAAAAAGAAGCCGGAACGCTTCGTCCCGCCGGTAAGCGATGCAACCGTGTCAGTTTTCCCGGCCACTGAGTTGAATGTTGAAATATCCATCCCGCGGGCCTAATCTGCGCCCAGCAACACCGATGAGAGACTACTTTGTTTATCTTCCCGCTCAGCAGCCCGACTCGATCTGGGGCTGCGTGGCCACCTCGGTGGGCCACACCGTCATCCCGCCGGGCGCCGCGTATCCGCCGCGGCGGCACCCGGTGGATCACCATTTCAACTGGAGCAAGGGCCGGGTGTTGGAGCGGTATCAGATTATTCTCATCTCGGAGGGCACGGGCGCCTTTGAATGTGAATCGGCGGCGGGAAGCCAGGCCGTCGAGCCTGGCTCGGTGTTGCTGCTCTTTCCGGGGATATGGCATCGCTACCGGCCCTCCGCCAAAACCGGGTGGGTTGAGCACTGGATCGAGTGCCAGGGGCGGGTGTTCGACGAAGCGGCGCACAGCGGCCTGATAGATCCCAGCCGCAGCGTTCTGAAAGTCGGGCCGGCGCCGGATTTGTCGGATTGCTTCGAGCGGTGCCACTTGCTGGCGCGCCGGGGCGCGTTGGCCAACCAGGACCTGCTCTCCACGTTGGGAGCGCACATCCTCTCGATGCTGGGGCACTTTGGGGGATCGGGACGCGGGGCGACGAACCTGATTGACGAGCTTGTCGAACGGGCCCATTCGCTCATCGCCTTGAGATGCCAGGAGCCGCTGGATCTCCGCGCGTTGGCGGCCGAATTGGGAGTGGGCTACTCGCACCTGCGGCACAGCTTCACCGCGCGCGTGGGCATCAGCCCGCGGCGGCACTACCTGAACACCCGGCTGCAGAAAGCGCAGGACCTGCTGATGAACACGGGCAAATCCATCAAGGAAATCGCCGAAATCCTCGGCTTTGAATCCCCCTATCATTTGTCAAACCAATTTAAGTCCCGCCTGGGCGTCTCTCCCAAGCAGTGGCGGGCCAGAGCCCTCAAGCGACCGGGCCGTATGGCCGCCGGTCCAGGGGTCAAACGATAGGTTTGGCCAGCAACTTCGCCAGGCGCAGCGCCATCTCCAGTGATTGTTCGTAGTTCAGCCGCGGATCCACGGGGCTGCGGTAGTCGCGGGAAAGATCGCCCTCGGTCAATCCGCACGCTCCGCCGACGCACTCCGTCACATTTTCGCCGGTGAGCTCGAAGTGAACTCCACCGAGGCGCGCGCCACCCTCGCCCAGGATCTGGAAGGTCGCTTCCAACTCGGCCAGCACCGTCTCAAATCGCCGCGTTTTGACGCCCGTGCGGGTCGTCTCGGTGTTCCCGTGCATCGGATCACAAACCCAGAGCACATTGTGTCCGCACCGGCGCACGGCTTGGACAATGCCCGGCAGTTCCTTGGCCACGCAGGCCTGCCCGAGGCGGGTGACCAATGAAAGCCGGCCGGGTTCATTGGCGGGATTCAACCTCTGGCACAGGGCAACCACCTCCCCAGGGGTGATCGGCGGGCCGAGTTTGACGGCAATGGGATTGCTGATGCCGCGGAAATACTCGACATGGGCGCCGTCGAGATTGCGCGTGCGATTGCCGATCCACGGGTAGTGCGTGCTCAGATTATACCAGCCGGGGCGCCGCGGCACCTGGCGCGTCACCGCCTCTTCGTTGCACAGGTGCAAGCCCTCGTGGCTGGTGAAGAAATCCACCCGGTCCATTTCCGGCAACGTGCGGCCGGTGAGCGCTTCGGTGAATCGCAAGGACTCGGTGATCGAGTTGACCATCCGAAGGTATTCATCGGCCAGCGGCGATTGACGCCCAAAGGGGAGCTGCCAATACTCCGGGTGATGCAAGTCGGCAAAACCGCCGTCCACAAGCGCCCGGATAAAATTGATCGTCAACCCGGCGCGCTCGTAGCCTCGAAGCAGCAATTCCGGGTCAGGCCGTCGTTCGTCGGGATGGAAGGCCATGCGGTTGACCAGATCGCCGCGATAAACCGGCAGGGTGACGCCATCGCGGGTTTCAGTGTCGGAAGATCGCGGTTTGGCGTACTGGCCGACAAAGCGGCCGACGCGAATGACGCGCTGACGGGCGCCCTGCACCAGGACGAGACTCATCTGGAGCAGAATTTTCAGTTTGGCCGCAATGATCCCTGATTCGCAATCGGCAAACGTTTCGGAGCAATCGCCGCCCTGGAGGAGAAAACGCGTGCCGTGAGCCGCTTCGGCGAGCTGCTGTTTGAGGGATTCGACCTCCCAACTGCTGACCAGCGGCGGCAACTGGCGCAGTTGCCTGAGCGCGGCATCCAGCGCCGCCGGATCGGGATAAACGGGCTGTTGCCCGGCGCTCATTCGCCGCCATGAATCCGGACGCCATTCGCTTGACTGGATGTTCGTGCCCGTGTGCAAGTTCTCACTCTTCAAAAATCTTTTTCTCTTTGGTCCGGCAAATTCGCGGCGCGTTTGGCGAAGCGTGAGCAGAGTCTGCCAAAAACCGCGCTGTGGTCAACCGGCTTGTTGAGATGCGCCCAACGACAAGGACATTTCAGTTTTCGGGGCGGGGGTTTCCGTTTCCTAATCTTAATCTTAATCCTAATCCTAATCTCCTCTAATTCTCCGCCGGATCGAGATTAAGATTAAGATTAGATTCTTAATTTTAAAATCTCATTAAAATATCTCTCAGATGTTGGCTTCAGGCGGCCATTAAAGCAATGACGTCATCGAGGGCTTTTTCGACTTTGAGGTAAGCCTTCTCGAAG
>Ga0326727_10002793_pt1 | contig 58152 bp, 50 predicted proteins | sample MB2enrmetagenome_FD_207643 | JGI IMG/M metagenome (GOLD analysis project Ga0326727, IMG submission 207643) | Lab enriched peat soil microbial communities from McLean, Ithaca, NY, United States - MB29MY | ecosystem: Environmental > Terrestrial > Soil > Wetlands > Peat | place: USA: New York... | reverse complement strand
CCTGGAGCAGCTCATCGAAGATGGCGCGATATTGGATCATGGCGACGCGGAGCTCTTCGGTGCTGGCTTCAAGCTGGCCGGGGCGGAGGGCAACGCCGTGCGCGATGCGGTAGTTTTCCATGATGCGGGGGTAGGTGACGGAGAGATCGTCGGCACGCTGCTCGAAGCCGGCCAGGGGATAACCGCGCGCCTCAAGAATCGCATTGATCAGGTCGTCGGCTTCAGTAACGGCGGCCCTGGGATGGTCGACGAAGCGGGATTGGACGATTTGCCATTCGGTGACATAGCGATCCCGCTCGGTGACGCCGAGATCGCGGATCTTCAGGGCTTCCACGCGGGTTTCGCGATCAGCCAGCTTGGTTTCAGCCTTGCGCGCGGAGCCCTGGGTCAAAACGGCGCGGTCGTACTCGGTGCCGAAACGCTTGCGAAAGGCCGCGGTTTTGGCTTTGCGGCTCTCGATGAAAGCACCAACGACGACGAGAACCAGAACGACGAGTACAACCGCGGCCAAAATGAGCTGGATATTCGTGAATTGATAGAGCACTCCGTTGAATTGAAACTGCATTACATTCTCCTTTGCGGGGTTTCCGCGACGGTCAAGGGTGGATGGCGAGGAACCTGTATGCAATCCATCCTCTGCGGATTGGCGCGGGAATGCTGACCTGTATAGCTCGGTCTAAATTAGCCTTCATGTCTGCCCGGCATCTTCTTTGCCCATGAACGGCGCTGGAGAGTCAAAGCAAAATCCCCGGCCTGCCGGTTCTTCCCGCTTTGAGCGCCGCTTCCCCCTTTTGCGTCTATCCCTTACGAGCAGGACGGGCGGAAACTGTTACCCTTAATTCTGAGAAGAAACCCTGAGAAAAGCCGGCCAGTCTGGTTAGGCTCACTCAGGCTCTACCGGCGGCGAGAGGCATGGCGGAATTCGTAATCAAGGTGGCGGATGAGCGCGGCCGCGTGCAGGAGCAGGTGCAGACGGCGGCCACGGCCGAGGAACTGCGCGCCCGCTTTACTCATGCCGGCTACCACGTCTTTTTCGTGCATCCTCGCGGCGGCTTTGGCGGCTTCAGGCGCGGCAAGGTCAAGCTGGAGACTTTTCTCATCTTTAACCAGCAGTTTCTCACGCTGATTCGCGCCGGTTTGCCGATTCTGGGCTCTATCCAGATGCTGGCCAAGAACCAGAAGAACGCGCATTTCGCCGCGCAATTGGAGGATGTGGCCACGCGGGTGAAGACCGGCGACGCGCTTTCGGCGGCCTTCGAGGCGCAGAGCGGCTATCCGGTGATGTACACCACCACGCTGCTCGCCGGCGAGCGCAGCGGCAACCTGCAGGAGGTACTGGAGCGCTACGTCAGCTTCCAGCGCACCGCGCTCACCTTCCGCAAAAAGCTGGTGACCTCGCTCATCTATCCCTGCGTGCTGCTGACGCTGGTGTGTTGCCTGATGTTTTTCATGTTCGTCTTTGTGATTCCGCAGTTTGCCAAGCTCTATGAGGAGATGGGCTCCAAGCTGCCGGCCATGACCGTGGATCTGCTGGCCTTCGGAAATTTTCTCAACCACAATCTGCTGTGGATTGCGCTCATCCTGGCGGGCGTGATTTTTAGCGTCTACCGCTTCTCCATCACCGAGCGGGGCCGCGACTTCATGGACGGAGTGCGTGTCCGGATGCCCATCTTCGGCAAGATCTGGCTCAAGTATCAAGTTGCGTTGTTTGCGCGCACGCTCTCCACGCTGCTGACGGGCGGGTTGCCTCTGGTGCCGTCGCTGGAAACCGCGGCCCGCTCCATCGGCTCGCGCCGCGTCTCCAAAGCCGTCACCAACTCCATCACCACGGTGCGCGAGGGGCGCAGCCTGGCCGATGCGCTCATACAGACCAAAGTCTTTCCCGATCTGGCCGCCGAGATGATCTCCGTGGGCGAGCAGACCGGCGCTTTGCCGCAGATGCTCAACTCGGTTTCAGAGTTTTTCGAGGAGGATGTGGAAACGGCCCTGGCCGCGTCCCTGGCGCTGATTGAGCCGGCTATTCTCATCGTCATGGGCATCGTGGTGGTCTTCATTCTCATCTCGCTCTACCTGCCCATCTTCTCGCTGGGGCAGGCGACCGGAGGTCCGGGGTAAACCATGGCTGACGCTAAGACGCTTGTTATTCCACTCACCGCCGTTCAGGACGAACGCGCCCAGGCCGAGGCTCTGGCCCACCGCTATCGCGCCGAGTTCGTTGACCTGAAGAACTTCAAGATTCAGCACGAGCTGCTGCGCACCGTTCCGGTGGAGCTGATGTTCCGCTACAACTTTGTGCCCATCGAGCAGCAGGGCGAAGCTCTGGTGATCGCCGTCAGCGACCCCTCGCGGCTGATGATCCTCGATGAGATCGCCGGGCTGCTGGGGCATCGCATCATTCCGCGCGTGGCGACGCTGACACAGATTACCGACCTGCTGAAAAAAACCGAGCAGTCGCAGCGCGTTCTCGACGAGGCCAGCGAGGGGCTGACCTTCGACGTGCTCAGCGGCGACGACAGCAGCGACGAAAACATTTCCATTGAAAAATTAACCAGCGAAGAAGACATAAGCCCCATTATTCGCCTGGTTGACACCACCATCTTCACCGCGCTGGAGCGGCGCGCCTCCGACATACACATCGAGACTTATGATGACTCTGTGCACGTGAAGTACCGCATCGACGGGGTCTTGCAGGAGGCCATGGCGCCCATCGCCCGCGAGCATCACACCACCATTCTGTCGCGCATCAAGATAATGAGCGAGCTGGACATTGCTGAGCGCAGGGTGCCCCAGGACGGGCGATTTAGAGTTCGCTATAAGAATCGCCTGATCGATTTCCGCGTTTCGATTATGCCGACGATTCACGGCGAGAATGCCGTGCTGCGCGTGCTGGATAAGGAGTCGATGAGCGAGAAGTTTCACCATCTCACCCTCGACGTGGTGGGATTTGCCGATGCGGACCTGAAGCGTTTTCGCGCCTACATCCGCGAACCCTACGGCATGGTGCTGGTCACCGGGCCCACCGGCTCCGGCAAGACCACGACGCTCTACGCCGCACTCAACGAGATTAAAAGCGACGAGGACAAGATCATCACCATCGAGGACCCGGTGGAGTACCAGATTCGCGGCATCACGCAGATTCCGGTCAACGAGAAGAAGGGGCTGACCTTTGCGCGCGGGCTGCGCTCGATTTTGCGCCACGATCCAGACAAGATTCTGGTGGGCGAAATCCGCGACAACGAGACGGCGCAGATCGCCATCAACTCCGCGCTGACCGGGCACCTGGTCTTCACCACGGTGCACGCCAACAACGTGGTGGACGTGCTGGGCCGGTTTATCAACATGGGCGTGGAGGCTTACAACTTTGTTTCCGCGCTCAACTGCATTCTGGCGCAGCGGCTGGTGCGCACCATCTGCGAGTACTGCGCCCGCCCCGTCAGCCACAGCGACGAGGAACTGCTGGCCAGCGGCATGGACCCCAAGGAGTGGCGCGGCTTTGAATTCCGCGAAGGCCCGGGCTGCATGGAGTGCGGCGGCACCGGCTACCGCGGCCGTACGGCGATTCACGAGCTGCTGGACCTGACCGATCCCATTCGGGAAATCATTTTGGAAAAGAAGCCCACCTCCGAGATTCGCAGGCTGGCGCAGAAGGAGGGCATGACTTTTCTGCGCGAGTCGGCGCTGGATCGCGTGCGGCGCGGGATTACCACGCTCAAGGAGATTAACAAAGTCACGTTCATCGAGGCGTCACGATGAGGAGGGTTGTATGAGATTTCTTGTGATTGCCACCATTGTTTTTCTCGGTTCAATTTCGTGTCATCCGCAGGAGTCGGCGCAATATCGTGCTTGTATGGAAAAGGCAAAAGCTCAAATGAGTATGAATTCTTGCGCTGCTGATGAATTTAAACGGGCTGATTCCGAAATGAATGGCGTTTATCAGCGATTACTATCACTGGCGGAAAAGGATCCGAAGGCTACTGCAAAAATCAAAGCCGCTGAGCGAGCCTGGATTCTGTATCGAGACGCCTACATGGAGGCATTGTATCCGGCGGAAGACAAACAATTAGCCTACGGCAGCATATATCCGATGGAATATGCTGAGTTCCAAACGGCGCTTACTCGGGAACATACAAAAGCATTACGAGATTTGATAAAGCAATACGACGATGAGGGGCAATGAATTTGGTCTTCAACAAACTCGGCTCCAGGTCAGGCGCGCGTCCGCCGGTGGCGGTGGAGCTATCGACCCAGGGCGTGCTGGCGGCTGCCACACCGGGGCCGGGCCAGCCGCCCGTCTTTGCTTTTGAGCCGCTGCCCGGCGGGGCGCTTTTGCCCGGCATCGGCGAGCAGAATCTGCGCGCGCCGGAGCTGGCGGCCAACGCGATTCGAACCGCTCTGGGGCAGGTCTCGCCGCGCACCCGTGCTGTCACGCTGGTGCTGCCCGACACCGTGGTTCGCGTCTTCTTCCTGGATTTCGATTCGCTGCCCGCCAAGGCCGCCGAAGCGATACCGGTTATTCGCTTCCGGTTGCGCAAGATGATTCCCTTCGAGGTGGAGCACGCCGGGGTGAGCTACCAGGTGCTGACGGAGAACAAGAGCGAGTGCAAGGTGCTGGCCGCCGTGATTCCCGGTCCTGTTCTGGCGGAGTATGAGGCCGCGGTGCGCGAGGCGGGCTACGAGCCCGGAGCCGTGCTGCCGGCGAGCATGGCGGCGCTGGGGGCCATCGATTCGCCGGAGCCGGTGCTCTGCGCCAACCTGAGCGCCGTGGCGCTCACCACATCCATCACTACCGGCGACGATCTGCTGCTCTATCGCACGCTCGACCTGCCCGAAGATCCGGAGCAACGCCTCGAGGAGGTGCGGCGCGGCGTCAGCGTGGCCGCCGCTTACTATGAAGACAAGCTCGGCGCGCGTCCCCGGCTCTTGTACTACGCGGGCATCAGCGCGGGCGGCTCGAGCGCCGCGGAAGACTTTGCCCGCTGGATTTTCGCCCCTGAACCGCCCGGCAATTCCGATATGACGGTCGTCGATCTGGCGCCGCGGCCGGAGACCGGAGCCGCAACGCCGCTCGGCAACTTCGTGACTCTGGCGGGCGTGATCGGCGCGCTGGCGGGAGCAAATTAATGCGCATTACTCTCAATCTCGCCACTCGCCCCTATGCCGACATCGGACCGGCGATCAAGCGTCTGCGCATCGCCATGGCGGTGCTGGTGGTGATCGGCATCGGCCTCGGCCTGGGCCTGCGCGCCTTCCATCAGCAGGCTGAAGAGGCTCGCAAAACGGAGCAGCAGGTCCAGAGCAAGATCGACGCCATCAACCGGGAGCGGCAGGGCTACCAGGAGCTGATGCGGCAGCCGGCCAACGCCCAACTGCTGGCCCAGGCCAGAACGCTCAACCAGCTCATCGACGAAAAAACTTTTTCCTGGACGCTGGCCATGGAAGACCTGGAAACCGTGTTGCCTGGCGGCGTGCAGGCGACCACTTTGGAGCCGGCGCGCGACGCGAAGACCGGCATCATCACCCTGAAGCTGCGCGTGGTGGGACCCCGCGACCGCGCCGTTGATCTGGTCGAAAATCTGGAGCACTCCAGACATTTTCTGTTGCCCAGCATCGTGAGCGAAAGCACGGAGTCCGCCGGCGGGCAGGGCGAGCGGCAGGAGCCGCCCAGCGCCTCCAACCGCGTCAACTTCGAGTTGCAGGCGCAGTACAACCCGGCCGCGGCCCTGAATCGCAAGGCGCAACAAAAGGCTGAGAAGCCCAGCCAGCCGTCCTCGACCAGCCCTGTGCGGAACAAGGCGAATCGTCTGCATCCCAAACCGAATCCAGGAGGCCCGCAATGAGCATCGGCCGCATCCCACCTCTGTGGCGCGAGCGCCTGGCCTCCCCGCTTACCTGGCACTATGCCGCCTTTGCCGCGCTGCTGGCGGCGGTCATCGTACTCTCCATCCGCTTTAGCATGGACTGGTCCGCCACCAGCGGAAGCTCCAGCGGCGCATTGGTTGCCAAACAGATGCAGTTGAGGCTCCTCGAAAAAGGAATTGCCCCCTTGCGAGGCTTGGACAAGCGCATCGAGGAATCCCGCGCCCAGATGCGCGCCTTTTACTCCAAACGCATTCCGCCCAATTACTCCTCCATCGCCACGCGCATCGGCGAGCTGGCGCTGAAAGGCCCGGTGCGGCTGACCCGCGTGCAGTACACGCAGGGCGCTGCCGGCTCCGATCTCACGGAGATTGTCATGGACGCGGGCATCACCGGCGATTATCAGCAGATCATGCGTTTTGTAAACGGCCTGGAGCGCGACCAGACCTTCTTTGTCATTCGCGGCATGTCGTTGACCGGCCAGCAGGGCGGCCTGGTGAACCTGCGGCTGCGGGTCTCCACCTGGCTCCGGCCGGCCGATGTGCCCAGCGGGTTGCCATCCACTCCGCAACCCGGCGATGGCACCGCCGCGCCCGGCAAAGCTGAAAAGGAGGGTGAATAACCATGGCCATCCCGTTGGGAACGGAAAACAAGCGCCAGGTCTACATCCTCATCGCCCTCGTTGTGGTGATCGTTTGCGTGGCCGGCTTCGAGATCAAAGATAATTTTTTTACGAGCACCCCAGCGCCCGCGCGTCCGGCGCCGGCGGCGGCATCAACGGCCCAGACTGTTGGCCCCCAACCTGTCCCCCAACCTGTCCCGATTGCCAGCCGCGCCATCACGGCAAACTCCTCCGCGTCCAGCGGACCGGAGGCTCTCAAGCTCTCCAACGATGACATTGACCCCGTCTTGCACCTTGACAAGCTGGCGCTCAGCGAGCAGGTGGTGTACATGGGCACAGGCAGAAACATCTTCTCCGCCCAGTCGGCGCCCGTGCATATTGAAACTCCGGTAGCCGGCGCGCGGCCCGGCCAGTCTGCCGTGAAAGCGGCCACGGCTGCGCCCGAAAAGCCCCAGCCTCCGGCCATCGATCTGAAGTATTTTGGCTACACCCAGGCCAGGGACAAATCCTTGCAGGCGTTTTTCAGTCGCGGGGACGACATTTTTATCGCCCGTTCCGGCGAGATTATCGACCATCGCTACAAGGTGGGCGCCATCATGCCGGGCAGCGTCCAGGTCACCGATCTGAGCTACAACAACACGCAACTCCTGAATTTCCATGCGAACTGAAGGACAGTGGACAGTGGTCAGTGAACAGTGAACAGTTGGATGGGAAACAACCAACCTTAACCAGGCATTTATTCATGATGAAGCAACCCGCCCCAATCCGCCGCGCCCGCCCCTCCAAGTCAGAGGAAGGTTACATCCTGGTTGCGGTCATCTTTTTGCTGGCGCTGTTCACTATAGCGCTGGCCGTCGCCCTGCCCAAGGTCATCAAGGAGATTCAGCGCGACCGTGAGCTGGAAACGATGAATCGCGGCAAGCAGTACATCCGCGGGGTCAGGATGTACTACAAGAAATTCAACGTTTATCCGCCCAACGTCGATGCGCTGGTCAAACCCACCAACAACATCCGCTTCCTGCGCAAGAAGTATGCCGACCCCACCACCGGCAAGGAGGATTGGAAGCCGGTCCGCTTTGGCCAGAACAAGGCTCCCACGGCCATGGGCTTCTTTGGGCAGCCGATTGGGCGCTCGACGGTTGCCGGCGTCGGACCGGGCGCCCCAGGTACTGGCTTGACGCCGCCGACGCCCCCGGCAGATCCCAGCGCCCCACAGACAGATACGAATAGTCCCCCGTCCCCCGGTTCGACAACCGGCCAGCCCGGTCCAACCTTCGGCGGAGCCGGCATTATAGGCTTCTCGCCTAACAGCCCCAAACAGTCGATCATGGTATACAAGACAAAGAACCATTACAACGAGTGGGAGTTTGTCTACGATCCGATTGCCGAGCAGATGATGCAGGGCGGCAACGCCGCCAACAATGCGGGATTACAGCCGACCTCGAATCCGACACAGAATCCGGCTCAAAATCCAGCACAAAATCCAGCACAGAATCCGGCGCAGAATCCCAACCAGAATCCGTCACAGACGCCGCCCTCCCCAGCCTCCCCAGCGCCGCTGCCCGCGCCGCAGCAATAGTCAAGCGAGATCCAAACGCAGCAAGGCCCGTCCCCGCGAAAGGGATGGGCCTTGTGCTGGAGCGAACCAAACTGAAATCCGGCGCCAGATGCCGGCGTTACGCGCTGAACGATGAGCCGCAGCCGCAGGTGCTCTTCACGTTGGGGTTGTCGAATTTGAAGCCGGCGGCTTCGACGGTCTCAACGAAATCCACCGTGCAGCCGTTCAGGTACATCAGCGAAGTGGCGTCCACAAAGACCTTGAGATCCTCGAAGCTGAAGACCTTGTCCATCATTCCGGCCTGGGTCTCAAAGGCCATGGAGTACTGGAATCCGGAGCAGCCGCCGCCCTGGACGCCGATACGCAGCCCGGCGGGCAGTGGGTCCTGGGTGGCCATGATTTCGCGCACCTTGGCAATGGCCTGGGGAGTCAGGGTGAGAGGCGCTTGCTTAACGGTTTCCTGTGTGGGTGCGGGGGTAGCTGTGGCCATGGAATCTCCGGGTAAAGTGATTTGCTTGCTTCTTACGTAACTGTACTGCTCCGCCGATGGGGATACAAGGCCCTGGGGCAAAGTTCCATACCATTAGATGCAACGGCGGAGGAGAAAGTCGCAGAAGCGGCGGCTACAGCGGTTCCACAATTGCCATACTCCGAAGCCACAATCGCTGAGTGGCTTTTTCCTCAAGAAAAAGCCACGTTGCTCGATGCCAGAAAGGGCACATATTTTGTGGAACCGCTTTGGTTCGTCCCTTAAAAATCAATGATTTCCAGAAAAATCAGTGAATTTGTTAACGCAGCCCACCCTTTCAGCGGTATGATGGTCACCGGGACGGCTCCTGTGCTCGACGAGCCCTGAAATTCTATTCTGGGTCCACCGATCTCCGGAGCTGCAGGATTTTTCCGAGGGTGGTGCAGAATGCATTTTGCTATGGTGTTAATGATTACCTGGGGAGCGTTGTTGGTGATCACCGGTGCTCTCATGTTTTATCGCGCCAGGCTGCAAGGCAACGAAATAGACCAGGTCTCATTGGACGATACCTTCGCAAGAGAGAAGGCCGATAATGAGGCTCTTGCCGCCAGGGTCGACAAGGTTCAGCCGTTGATTCGCGTCATGAGCTGGCTGGTTGTGGTTGCGACCGTGTTCGTGGTCGCTTACTGGATATGGGACTTTATCGCCCAGTTTAAATAAACCGCTGTTTTCTCCGCTCTGCCTGGCGGCGCCCGAGGGGCTCCGCTAGGCGGTGTGCGTCTGCATTTTTCCCGTCTCTATTGATCCAGCCCAACAGATTCAGCCTGGTAGCCCCTCAGTAGCCGCTGGCCACCAGCCAGGCCTCGGTCAACTCCAGCTCCGGCTTCTTCTGGGCCAGCAGTTGCGCATGAGCCAGCTTCACCAGCACATCGGCCTCTACGTTGACCGGAGCGCCCACGGCCAGCGTATGCAAATTGGTTCGCCAATAGGTCAGCGGCAGAATCGCAATGGTGATCGTCTCGCCGTCGAAGCCGGCGATGGTCAGGCTGATGCCCTCCACAGCCACCGAGCCTTTGTGCACCATCCACTGGCGCACGTTTTCCGGAACCCGCACCTTGAGGGTCCAGTCGGTGGTCTGCCGGTCGAAAGCTGGATCCTCCGGAGAGATGACAGGATCAAGAGAGCGGAGCTCCCCGCAGCCGTCCACGTGGCCCTGCACAATGTGCCCGCCCAGCGGGCTGCCGGCGGCGGTGGGCAGCTCCAGGTTGATCTTCGCGCCGGGAGCGAGCGCGCCCAGCGAGGTGCAATCCAGTGTCTCCTGCGCCAGATCAGCGTGAAAGAGCGTAGGGTGCACGTCCAGCGCGGTGAGGCAAACGCCGGAGACGCCCAGCGAATCGCCCTCGCGCAACCGGCCGGCGAGGCCCGGAGCTTCAACCGTAATCCGCCGCACCCCGCCCCGGCTCTCGAGGCCGACCAGCGTGCCCGTCTGTTCGATGATGCCGGTGAACATGGTTCTATTCTACAGAGAACAGAGATCAGGGATCAGGGAACAGGGAACAGTGTCCGTCCCCCGGAAGTTGATGTAAATCGCCCGATCTTTAGCGTTTTTGATTCGATAGGCGGAAAATTTAGCGTTTTCGGATGGATATTAGCGGTTTAAGATGAGCGATAGAAGCTGTTTCTATCGCTCATGTGAGGGTTCCGCCCACGGGTCGCGGAGCAGCGAGCACAGGCCCAGATCGTTGCCGTAGCGCTCGACCTCGACTTCGGCCATGCGGATGGTGTTGGTCATTTCTTTGAAGGCGGGGACGGCGTCGGAGCCCATGATCTGCGGGGAGACGAAGAGATGAATGCGGTCCACGAGATTGCCGTCGAGCAGCGCCGTGTTCAGCCGCGTGCCGGTTTCGGTGAGCAGGGTGAGAATGCCCTCTTCGCCCAGCTTGTCCAGCAGTAGCGTGAGCGGAACGCGGCCGGCATCGGTGGGGAGTACCTCGACGCGCACACCGTGCTGGCGCAGAGCATTTGCGCGGGCCTCGTCTGTGGAGATGGTGAAGATGACCAGATCGTTTTGCGCCGTGGCCACCATCTTAGAGTCCAGCGGCATGCGCAGCGCCGAGTCTAACACAATTCTCAGCAGCGGACGGCGGCGGCGCAATCCGCTGCGGTCGGTGAGCTGGGGGTTGTCGATCAGAACGGTCTCGATGCCGGTCAGCACGGCGTCTGCCTGATGGCGCAGCGGCTGCACGGCGGCGCGGGCGGCTTCAGAGGTGATCCAGTACGGTTCGCGCAGCGTGTGCGCGCCCGGCGCCTGCTTGCCGAGAGGTGGTGCGATGCGCCCATCGAGTGTCATGGCCACCTTCATCAGGACAAATGGCCGATGCTGCTGGCTCCAGCGCGCAAAGCCCTCGTTGAGTCGGCGGGCTTCGGTTTCACCTACTCCAAGAACCACTTCGATTCCTGCGGCGCGTAGTCGGTCAATTCCATGTCCGGCAACAGCGGGATTGGGATCGATTGTGGCGGCGACCACGCGCTTGATTCCAGCCGCAATCAGCGCTTCCGTGCACGGCGGAGTGCGGCTGGTGTGGTTGCACGGTTCCAGAGTGACGTAGGCCGTGCCGCCACGCGCGCGTTCTCCAGCAGCCTTGAGCGCAACGATCTCGGCGTGGTCCCGCAGGTCGTACTCGTGCCAGCCCTCTCCGGCCAATTGTCCGGCGCGGTCAAGAATCACGCAGCCCACTGTGGGGTTGGGCGAGCTGACGGCAATGCCGCGTCGCGCCAGCTCCAGCGCGCGCTGCATCCAATGCCGGTCTTGTTCTAAAGCGTTCATTTTACCCCAGCAGCGAATCCACAAACTCCGCCGGTGAAAACTCCAGCAGGTCGGTCATCTGTTCGCCGACACCGACAAAGCGCACCGGCAGGTTGAGTTCCTGGGCAATGGCCACGCAGATGCCGCCTTTGGCCGTGCCGTCGAGCTTGGTGAGCACGATGCCGGTGGCGCCTGCCGATTGCGTGAACTGCCGCGCCTGGTTGAGGCCGTTCTGGCCGGTGGTCGCGTCCATCACCAGCAGCACCTCGTGCGGCGCGCCGGGAATCAGCTTGGCCGCCGTGCGGCGCATCTTGTCCAGCTCGTCCATCAATCCGGATTTGGTGTGCAGGCGCCCAGCGGTGTCCACAATAAGCTCGTCGATTTTGTGCGCTTTGGCGGCGGCCATGGCGTCATAAAGAACCGCGGCCGGGTCGCCGCCTTGACGGGTCTTGATCATCTCCACGCCGGAGCGCGCGGCCCAGATTTCAAGCTGCTCGATGGCCGCGGCGCGAAAGGTGTCCGCGGCGCACAGCAGTACGGTGCGGCCCTGAGCGCGATGCCAGGCGGCCAGCTTGCCCGCAGAGGTGGTTTTTCCGGTGCCGTTGACGCCGACCAGAAAGGTGACAAAAGGGCCTTCTGCGGGTGACACCTGCGGTGTGGGAGCCGCCCCTTGCGGGGCACTGAGAATGGCGATCAATTGCTCCTTCAAGAGGGCGCGCAATTCGTCGCCGCCTTCGATAGCCTGGCGGCGGGCGCGGTCGCGCAAGGCGGTGAGGATGGCGGTGGTGGTTTGCACCCCCAGATCGCTGGTAAGCAGCACGGATTCAAGGCTTTCCAGGGTAGATTCATCGACCGTGCGGGTCAGCGCGACGATGGTCTCGATGCGCGCCGAAAGCGACTCGCGGGTGCGCGCGACAGCCTGCTTCATGCGGCTGAAGAGGCCGGATTTTGGAGTCTCGGCCGCGCCGGATTCGGGCGAAGTCGAGTGACTCTCCGGAGTGTCGTTCCTGCCGCCAAAAAGCTTCATCGTGGAGGGTTCCAGATTTGAGTTTAGAGCATCGAAGCTCTCGGCGGCAGAAGTGAAGGGGACGGCTCTTGTTCCCACGCCCCGCGAAATTCAGAAGGTCGCCCCGAAAAAAAGCTGGCCCACCACATGCGCGATAGGCCAGCGAGGAGGGAACGGTTTCCGGAGCCGGTTCGGGCGCAGCCTGGGGTTATTACTGCTGCACCACGCTCAGCACCTCGGCAATGGTTGACAGCATGGCATCCGCTGTTGGCGCCTGCTTTTTGTTGGGAAACGGGAACTTCAGGTCCGCATGATAGCGAATGTCGTTGTCGTCGGGATCGGTGAGGAGCTTGAAGACAACACCATCCTTCTGAACCGTAATCGAGACAATCCAGCAGCGTTCACCGGCGGCCAAGATACGCGGCGGAGGACCGGTGGCGGGCGCCTGCGTATTCCCGGTAGTATCCATTGCCGCGGATGCCTGCATCATCGCTGTTCCAAACGAACCCCACGCTCTCTTCGCCCCTCCTCCCCCGATCTTTCCATCCTTGTAGGTGTTGGACTCCGTCAGGATGGTGGACAGGGCAGACATCCTCAGGCCATCCTTGCGCAGTTCGACCACATCGCCGGCGGTAACAATGTCCATATGGTTGGCCGCCAGGGTGGTGATTCTGAATGAGTCGTTGAGCCTTTGTTGCAAATCAGCCAGGTTTCCGGCCTGGCCATGCGCCCAGGGAAGCGCGCTGACCAATAGAGCAGAAGCAAACAGACATACAGCTCGTTTCATAGAAGTCCTTCCTTGGTGTCAAAATGAGTTCGATGAAATCCCGGTTGTGTCATGCAGAAATACATGGCAGCCGCCTAGTCAATACTGCTGACTTTTCCGTTGATGAAGGTAACCTTCATCTTCAGGTCCGTGTAGAAGTAGATTTCCTTTGGTCCATTCAGCGCCTTTCTCTGCGGTTCGCCGAAGTCGGATAATACCTGAGTCTTGCGCTCGCCGATAGTAATGGTGGGGGCTGGGGCGGGCGGCATTGGCGGCGGAGCTAGCGTGTCATATTGGCGTTGCGGTGGGGGAGGCGGTGGCGCGGCCGCCGATGCCGCATCCGGTCCGGCGGCATTGCCACTGAGCGCATGGATTTTGCCCAGTTCAGTGTTGGCCAAACTCTGGATTTGTGCATTGGGGCGCGACGACCTGTTTTCCAGCTCAAGCGCTCTCATGAAAGACGATTCGGCATCAGCGAACTTCCTCAATCCGACCTGCGCCCGGCCCAACTGAAACCACAGAATCGAGGCATCCGGTTTCATCTGGGTGTCCTTCAATAAAAGAGTTTCAACCTCACCGTACTTGGCGGCCTTGGTCTCGGCGTCGGGCGCGCTATCGGCATCCTTGAGGTCCTGTGCGCATATGCGCAGATCGGCATTCAGGGTTTTAATGATTTCGTTCTGCCGCATCGCCGCAGCATTGCGGGCCCTGAGATCTTCCAGGGCTCTCCTGCTTTCAGGGGAGAGTTTGTTGATGAACTCACTGCGCGTCATATCGATGTTCTGCGCGGTGCTCTGGCCCGACAGGATTTGCACTCCTGTAATCGAGTCGATGAACTGGTTGGGTGGCGTAGTGGCCTCACGATAGAGCACGGTGTAAGTGCCGGGAGCAGCCTGGCCTTCATAGGAGCCATTGGAAGAGACCATGAAAATGTACTGGTTGGTTTGGCCTCCATCGGTGGAGAGACTGACCGACCCCGAGGTTTTTAGGGCACCTTCGGGTCCGGTGACGGCGCCGTGAATCTCTCCCGGCGGGAGCGAAGGCGGCGCAATGTTGTTATCTTGAGTTGGCGGCGGCGGGGCCACGGCATCCGGGGCCGGTTCGGCTGACGACTGTTCCATCGACACCACGCTCAGCACTTCGGCAATGGTTGACAGCATGGCATCCGCTGTTGGTATCTGTTTTTTGTTGGGAAACGGGAACTTCAGGTCCGCATGATAGCGGATGTCGTTGTCGTCGGGATCGGTGAGGAGCTTGAAGACAACACCATCCTTCTGAACCGTAATCGAGACAATCCAGCAGCGTTCACCGGCGGCCAAGATACGCGGCGGAGGACCTGTGGCGGGCGCCTCCGTCGCCCCGGTAGTGTCCATTGCCGCGGATGCCTGCAACATCGCAGTTCCAAGCGCGCCCCACGCTCTCTTCGCCCCTCCGCCCCCGATCTTGCCGTCCTTGTAGGTGTTGGACTCCGTCAGGATGGTGGACAGGGCAGACATCCTCAGGCCATCCATGTGCAGTTCGACCACATCGCCGGCAGTAGCAATGTCCGTATGGTTGGCCGCCATGGTGGTGATTCTGAACGAGGAGTTGAGCGCTTGTTGCAGATCAGCCGGGTTTCCGGCCTGTCCATGCGCGCAGGGAAGCGCACTGACCAATAGAGCAGAGGCAAACAGACATACAGCGCGTTTCATATAAGTCCTTCCTAGGTGTCAAAATGAGTTCGATGAAATCCCGTTTGGGTTATGAGGAAATACATGGCAGCAGCCACAGATAGAAATAAAGTTCGCATGGCAACGCGCATGGCTCTCTCTAACTGAAAATGCACAATGAAAATTTGCAAGTATATTCGTTTGTCCGGTAGATTTTGTCAAGCGGAATTTCTTCTATTGATTCCGCGGGCTGTATTCGATCCTATTATTCGGGCAGCTTGCGCAGCTTGCCTTCGTGAAGCAGCTCGTAGGGTTCGCCGCGATTGCGCAGTTTGCGCGAACTGAAATAACTTCTGACCCAAAAGCAGAAACCCATGAAGTCGCGCAGCGGATAGAGCCACGCCTTGCGGAAGGCGGCGCGGTCGCCAACCACACAGCCCGCAACCAGCAGGCAGAGCAGTACGCGGTCGATGAGAGTGATGGCCAGCAGAGTGAGGCCCAGCGTCATGTGGCCGGCGGCGCCGAAGACCGCCGCGGCCAGCAGGCCAAAGGGAACGGCGTAGGTCAACACCTCGCCGAAGTGGCCCCAGGGGCGGGAGAAGCGCGTGCTGGTGGACCAGCCCTGCTGATGCGCGATGCTCTTTTTGAACGAAGCGTTCAGCACGTGGTGCTCGACGATGTAAGTGGAGAGAACAACCGTTTGTCCGGCCGCGGCGGTCCATTTGCCCAGCACAAAGTCCTCCGCGTAGTACTGGGCGATCGGCTCGAATCCACCGATCTTTTCGACAGTGCTTTGGCGCATGACCATGGAAGGGCCGAGGGCGAAGTGCATTCCCTCGAGCATCTCGGCCACCAGAACGCCGGATGTCATCTCCACGCTCATGCCCATGGCCTCCAGCTGCGCCCAGAGTCCGTGGTGGGCGACGCCGCGATAAAGGCAGGTAACCATGCCGACATTCGGGTCGCTGAGCGGGGCGACCACGGAGCGAAGGTAATCGGGTCCGACGCTCACATCGCTGTCGGCGGCCACCAGAATGGGATAGCGAGCCTCGCGGCGCATGACTTCCATCGAGAAAGTGCGCGCATTCGGCCATGTAGGCTCGCCGCAGGTGAGGATGCGCGCGGCGACCCGCGGGAAACGCGCGATAACCCGGCGTGCCGCCTCCAGGCCGGCGTCGTTGCTGTGCCGCGCGCAAAACAGAATCTCATACTCCGGATAATCCTGAACGAAGAAGCTGGCCAGGTTCTCTTCGAGTTTCGGCTCATCGCCATGCACCGCCTTCAACACGCTCACCGGGGGCTGGAAATCGCGCGGGCTGGCGGAGGCCGCGCGGTGGTGAAAGCGAACCACAGCCCAGGCAACCATCAGGCTGTAAACGGTCGAAGTGATCACGCCAAGAACGGCAAGAACGCTCAGCGCGAGAGTAGCAATATGGCCGAAGGTCATGATGGCGTTGTCAATCTCAAAGCCCTGGGCTGCACCCTGACGTCAATCCCCGGAGCTTTGTGCGGGGATGGAAGAAATGAGAAAAATGGTGCGCCAAAGAGGAATTTTACCTTAACGGCGTGGTTGGATGGTCTTATATTGGGACACGCCGGCGCTCGTAGGGAATGCATGTGGAGGAGTGTACATTGATTTGGAAAGAGATGTAGTTGTTGACACAAGAATAATGAATGCTATATACTAATATCAATATGACCGGTCCCTCTGCACGCAAGTGTATGGGCCGGCCTTCCTTTTTATGTGGGGTTTCAATTGCCTCCACCTGTCTTGTACAGCAAGCCATATTTGCCAATTCCCGATCAGGTACAACTACTTCTTCGCAGACAAATGGTCGTCGATGACTTGGAGTCGGCGGCTGGATGGCTGAAAAGAATCGGTTATTATCGCTTCTCCGGATATGCTTATCCCTTTCGCAAGAGTCATGTGCAATCAGACCTATAACAGGGATTCGAAAAGTTGTAATATCGGAAGTTTTTCAAGCAGGCACGACATTTCAACAGGTCGTGGATTTATATCTATTTGACAAGAGCCTTCGCTCTCTTTACATCGATGCGATAGAGGTTATCGAGGTTGGACTGCGTGTTGAGATTGCGCTTTTACTAGGGGCAAGGGATCCGTTTGCCCATCTTGACCCAAATCAATTCGACGCTAAATTTTCATCCCTGCCATCTCCCGTGGATTCAAGATATGCAAAATGGGTACGGAAGGTGGTAGAGAAATTCCAGGATTCAAACGAAGATTTTGTGAAACGCTTCAAAGCTAAATACCAAGGAGATCTTCCAATTTGGATGTCCTTAGAGCTATGGGATTTCGGAATGATGTCGATGTTGCTCGACGGTATGAAAACAGTAGACAAAGCAAGAATATCCGCACGGTTTGGCCTGATCAGGACGAATATACTTCCCAGTTGGACACGAAATCTCAATGTCGTTCGCAATATATGCGCTCATCATGGCCGCTTATGGAATCGGTCACTTGTAGCTGTTCTTCCGAAACTTCCACAACCAGGAGAAGTTCCAGTTTTCGATCATTTAGTTGCCGATCACAGAGCGCAAGCTCGCGCATATACACCGGCAGCGATTCTTCAATACTTACAGAAAGTTATTTATCCGGTAAATGACTGGTGCGAGCGTTTGAAGGTGCTGATGGCAACCTTTCCCCGAAGCGGGGGAGTGAATGCCGCTCAGGGAGGGTTCCCGAAGAACTGGGAGCATCTACCGCTCTGGCAGTAAATCTACTGCAGCGGGCGGTCCGTCCACAGCGTCTTGTCGGCGAGGGCCTGGACGAAGATCAGCCGGCCGGCTAAAAGCTGCTGGGCTTTGTTGCGGCTGTCGTAAATGTCGTCCTGCGCAAAGAGCCACTTGCGTTCGCCCGTGCCCCACATCTTGAGAAGCTGGTCATCACTCAGGAAGATGTCCGGCGAATCGGGGTAGCAGGAGCCCCACAGCAGTGTTGAACCCTGATTATGCTGGTTGCAGCGTGGAAACACCAGCAATGCCGGTTTGCCCAGGAACTTATGCGTATAAAAGATGACCGAAGAGCCCGCGGTCTGATCGCCGAAGATGATGAACGTGTCGCCGGGTGTTCCCTTTGCAATGATGGTGTCGGCCATCCGCTTGGAGCCGAGTATGGGATCGAAGCGGGCAAAGGCGATGTGCGCGGCGATCAGAAAGACCGCCGTGGTGAGAGCCACGCTGATGGTGGCGGCCAGATGTTTTCCTTTGATGCGCAACACCAGGCCTGTGACCGGCCCAATCAACAGCGCCAGGCCAGCCAGCGCGGCAGGCAGGCGCAGCGCGGCAAATGCGGCCAGGGTCATGTCGAACAAGTGGGACATGGCGATCTCATAGTTGCCCACGCCGCGATGCGCCAGCAGGGTGCCGATGTCGTCCACATAAGGCAGATGGCGGGATTCCCATAATCCCCAGCCGAGAACCGTGGCGCAGAGCACTCCGACGACGGTAAAGACCCACTGCGCTCCGGTGAGCCAGGCGGTAGAGAGCAGGGGTTTGCCGCCTTGCGGAGCGCGCTTCTCCTCGATGCCGGCCATCACGACGGCGATGAGCATAAAGATCGGCGGCCAGGTCGGGAAGGTGTAGTACTCCTGGTTGGTGGAAAGTGAAAAGAAGAACAGCGTCCATGCGGAGAAAAGGCTCAGCAGCCAGATGGAGCGCGCGCGAAACCTGAGCTGGAAGACGAAGGCGTCAGCATTCAGAGAGGCGTCCGCTGTCTGGCCGTCGCTGCGCAGATACTGCATCCAGTGACGTCGGGTCTTCCAGGCCAGGGCCACAAGGGCGGGCAAAAACAGGCTCCAGGGGAAGAGCCATACCAGATGCTGCAACCAGTAGGCATAGCCGGGCAGCTTGCTGTAATCGTGCGGATAACGCAGCCCGAAGAAGCGCAGGTAGTGCTCGTTGATGAAGTAGAAGTAAAAGAAGCCGTGGACGTTGCCTATAGTTGGGTGGTTGCCGATGGGGTGGCCCTGATCGGGATTGGCCAGGCCGCAGAGAATGTGCCAGGGCGCGGCGATAGCCAGAAACAGCAGCGAGCCGGTTACCGGCTTCAGCTCGCGCCAGCGCCGCCAAAGGCCGGTGATAAGCAGGAAAGGTACTGCCGCGCCTACAAAGAAGACCGGGGCGATCAGCCCTTTGGTCATCAGCGCCAAACCCAGAAACGCCCACATCCAGTAAAAGCGCGCGCCTCGCCCCGGCTCGAAGCCGGTCAGCAGGCAATACAGGGAAATCAGTAAAAAGAGGCTCAGTTGCGCCTCGGGAATGATGAAGCGGGTGAAGAGAAACGGCCCGATGGAGGTGAGCACGCCCAGCCCGGCATAGAGGCCGGCGCGCTCGCCCCATCCACGGCGCGCCCAAAACCACGCCAGCCACGTCAGCCCCAGCATGGCCAGCGTGTTGGGCAGGTGTGCGGAAAAGACGTTCTGGCCAAAGATATGGAAGAGGACGGCCACCGTCCAGTAGGGCAGAGGCGGCTTCTCAATGTAGCGGATGTCGTTGGTCTTGGCCGTTATCCAGTCGCTGTGCTCGGCGAAGTACTGCGCGGCCTGGGCGTGGGAGGCATCCACGTCATCCATCAGCGGCGGCGTAAACAGGGAGGCAAAATACACGGCGATAAAGATCGCAGCGAAGAGCAGCCATACATTCCGCGTGGTGAGCGTGGATTGCGGGCGAGTGAGGGTGTCGGTCTGGTTTGTCATGGCTTAATTGGCAATCAAATCAAGGATAACAGCCGGGCTTTCCACCCCGCGACGAAGGCCTGTAGCCAGAGGCGGGCAGCGCTGAAAGGGCATATCGGCGAAGCCTGAGGCTAAAATATACGGGAAAATCGTCGAATCCTCTATAAACAGTAGTATTCTGATGCCGTCCAACCAACAGAACTGGGTGAAAGCTGCCCAGCCGAAAGGATTATGCCATGCAACGTCATCGTCTGCTTCTCCTCTTCGGATCGCTTATCGCCGTCAGTTGCGCGCTTTCCGGCGCGCTGTCTCTAGCTGCCACGCCGTTCGCCATTACGGCCACCAACGTCACCATGCCGACGAGCGGCCTTGGCAGCAGCCAGTACACGGTCTCGGGCATCCCCGGCGCCGGTTCAGTGACTATCAGTTGCGCGTACTCCGGGCCGGTAACCGTGGCCAAAATACCCCAATTCTGCGGGCCTGTGGGAGCCCCGACGATTCCTGTGCCGGATGGCGAGACAACATTCAGCGGAAACATTCTCTTCGTTCCATTTGGCCAGGTTCCTCCTCCTGGTATGGGGAAACTGCGCGGCGCGCCGCTGCCTTCAGGTCACCTGCCCGCGGCCGGCCTGGCTTTGTCCGGTGCGTTGTTGTTTGGATTCGGCTTGCGGCGCAGGGCACGGCGCTGGCTGACACTGCTCCTGCTGGCGGCGGGCACGCTGGCCGGTGTGGGCGGAATCAGCGCATGCGTAATCGTCAATGTGATGACATCGGGAACCTACCAGTACACGATCTCCGCAGATTACGCACCCAGCCTTCAAACACCGCTCTCGGCGCTAGTGACCACAAACATTGAAGTCACCGTGCCGTAAGCGTCTGCGGATTTGCGAGCTCGGAGCCGGACTGACCCATGCGCCGGTCAGTTTGCGAATGTGACAGCGCCTACTTCTTCTTCCCAAAGTTGAGCGGGAAGCCGGTCTCGAACCAGAAGCCATTGCCGCGCGGCTTGTTCTCCACCAGCGTGTCGCGGAAGTACTTAATCGCGAAAGCGCTGTGCTTGCCGAAGAAGACGCGCATCTCCGGGCCGACAGCCAGATCGCGGCCATTGCCCGTGACCGTGCACCCCGTGCCCGTGCATTGATCATTCGTCGTCTGCTGATAAAGGTAGCCGTTAAGACCCAGGGCCATCTTCTTGGAGACGGCGCGCATCGCGGTGTACTCCCAGGTCAGTTCGTTGCCGCTGCGATAGCTCGCATCGCCGTTCGCCGGATTGTTGTCGGTGAAGTTGAAGATGTAATCCACCTTGGAGCTGACCTCCCAAATATCCTTATCGGACAAGTAGGTGAAGGCGCCTACCGGAGAGAGGGCCATGTGATGCTGGCCGATGTTGAGCTTGCCCGCGGCTGTGGAATACGGAGCACCGGGCGGATAGAAATCGACCTGATAGAAGCCGTTCCAGTGGCCTTTGTGATAAGTCACGCCAAGAGGAACGATCAGGCAGTTGCTCAGGCCGAACTGGGTAAGCTTTTCTGAATTCGCGTGACTCGTTCCTTCGCGCACCTGCTCATAAAGAACAGGAACCGCAACAGTGCTCTCCAACATACCGCCAAATACGGGAACGGCCCAGTTGTGCTCGATCTTCACGGCGTTGCCGAAGACTCTTAATTTAAAGTCGGGCAATGCGGGCTTCCCGTTGGAGTTGTCAAATTCGTTTGCCGTGATGAACAGGGTGAAGGTGGAAACCCTGGTGTCGTGGGGCGCGGGCATGGTGCCTTGCAGCACAGTCTCGGCGCCGACCGGATAAACGCTTCCGCCATTCTCGGTTGCGCGCGCGGCGGCGCTGAAAAGCAGCGCGGCCATGAGGCAGGCCATCAGGCAAAACCCGATGTGCTTGCTGGTTTTTGGTGGGTTTGAATTTTGAAAAATGATGAACAAAATGGCTCTCCTTACGTTTTTTTTGTTGCCGAAACGGCCGAATTGGAAAGGCGAAAGAAAGTCGCAAATTTCCCTCGACTCCGCGAGGGCCCTCAGAATGAGTCTGATGTCATTTTGGTGCTCTGTTCAGAATGACAGCTTGGAGGCGGTTCCGCAATATGGGACGGAAATATATTTTGGGACAGAGGCAGAGGCCGTGGGTAGCCGGTTGCGGCAGGGGCCGCTGCGGAGATTTGCCCCGGTCGTGTATCTTGTCCGCATAGACAATTTTCCGGAGTGACTCCCGTATGCCCACATTTGCCGCCATCGATATCGGTTCCAACTCCTGCAGGCTGAAGATTGCCAGGGTTGCGGCGCACCAGTTGAAGACCTTGCACGAGGACCGCGAGGTGACCAGGCTGGGGGCCAGCGTCTTTGATTGCGGGCTGCTTTCGCCGCAGGCCATGGCGGCCACGCTGCAGGCGCTGAAGCGATTTCAACGTGCCGTCCAGTTGCGCGGCGTGGACCAGATTCGCGTGGTGGCCACCTCGGCGCTGCGCGACGCGCGCAACGCGCCGGTATTCCAGGCGATGGTGAAGGCCGAGACCGGCTGGGAGATGGAGGTCATCTCCGGGCTGGAGGAAGCCCGGCTGATTCATCTGGGGGTAATGGGCAGCGGCGAATCGCAAACCGGGAGTGCATCCGAATCAGGATCGGCGGGACGCGTACTGCTGGTGGACCTGGGCGGCGGAAGCTGCGAGATTACGCTTTCAGAGCGCAGGCGCATCAAAGAGACCGTGAGCCTGCCGCTGGGGGCGGTGCGGCTGACGGAGGAGTTTTTGCCCTCCGACCCGGCGCCGGCCCAGGGCCTGGCGCGGATGCGGCAGTTGATTGATCGCGAGCTGCGCAGGGCGCACAGCAGGATTCGACCGGAGAAGATTTCGCAGGTGATCGGCACCTCGGGCACGGCGGCGGCGCTGAGCGAGGCGATTGCGGTGGTGGTCAACGGCGAATTCGTTAAGACATGCAAGCTGGACAAGGCCGGCAAGCCGGGCAAGGCAGGCAAGTCGGGCAAGGCAGGCAAGCCGGCCGGTAAATCCAAAAAGAAGTCCTCGGGCAAGGCCGCGGGCAAAAAAATCGGCAAGGCCATTCAGGCTCTGGTCGTCAGCCAGGCTGCGCCCGATGCGCCGCCGGGCGGGTTTGTCCCCACGCGGATGGTGCGCCGCATGGCCGATAAACTGGTTCCCATGAAGCTGGCCGAGCGCGTGGCTGTCCAGGGCATCGGGCCGCGCCGCGCGGAGATCATCGTGGCCGGCACGCAGGTCTTTGCCGAGTTGCTGGAGAGCTTCGCGCTGGAAGGTTTTTATTATTCGCCGCTCGGCCTGCGCGACGGCATTCTGGCCCAGTTGCTGGCCGAGCAGGATGCCCGCGCCACCGCTCACCGCGTCTTTGAAGAGCAGCGCTGGGAGAGCGTGCTGGCCACCGCGCGGCGCTACGGTGTCGATCTGCGCCACGCCGAACCGGTGCGCGACCACGCTTTGCAGCTTTATCGCTCGCTGCAAGCCCTGCACCAGTTGCCGGCGGAGTATGAGATCTGGCTGGCCGCCGCCGCCATGCTGCGCGACACTGGCAAGTTCATCAACTACCAGGGCCACCACCGCCACACGCAGTATGTTGTTTCCAGTTCGGAAATCTACGGCTACACGCCGCTGCAGCGCACGCTGGTTTCAGCCATCGCCCGCTATCTGGGCAAGAGCCGCCCGCAGCCCGGCGACCGCGCGCTGCGCAACATTCCCGCCGTCGAGCATCCGCGCGTGGAGAAGGCCGTGGTGCTGCTGCGCCTGGCCGTCGCGCTCAATCAGGACCGCGCTTCAGATGTATTAAGAGTCGCGGTCAAGGTCTATCCCCGCCGGGTTTATCTTGAGGTGCGGCCGGGGCGCACCGGCGCTGAGCTGGAGCTGTGGTCGCTGCGCAAAGAGGCGGATTATTTTTTGGAGGTCTTCGGGCGCGAGCTCTTCTGCACGCTGGCGTAGATGGCGCGCGCCGAGCGCGGATCGATGAGCCATTGCAGCAGCGGCGGATGGCGGTCCAGATCGATGCGCGCAACAGACCCTTTCCTCATGCGAACGGCCGCGCCGCCGTTGCCGGTAATCAGCCGTCCCAGAAAATTGAAGACGTTGGGATTGTGTCCCACCGCCAGCACGCCGTCATATTCGGCATAGCCGGCCAGCATCTGCTGAAAGTCGGCGTAATCGGCGTCGGGCGAGAGAGCCTGTGCGATCTCCACGCGGGCATCGTAGCCCATCTCCGTGCCCACCAACTGCGCGGTTTGCAGCGCGCGCTTCAGCGGGCTGGAGACGATCACGTCTATTTGTACTTTAAGGGCGTTCAGCGTCCGCGCCATCAGGATGCACTGCTCCTTGCCCTCTTTGACAAGCGAGCGCTTGGCGTCGAGAAGCGGATTCTCGCGGCCTATTCCGGCATTTGCGTGGCGCATGAGGTAAAGGTTCATCGGCATTCCGGCATAAGGTAAAGGTTCATCGAACAACCCGGCTGAGCGGAAAGGTGTCCGCCAGCGCTTAGGTTTTCTATACTAACACGAATGTTCGATTTGGAATGTAGCGCCGGCCTCCTGGCCGGCTGTAGTGCGGGCGTCCCCGCCCGCGCTTGTCCATGATTGATTACTAATTCATGTGGTCTAAACGCTTGGTCAATCGCGCGCGCAAATCTATGGCTACCAGCCGCTGGCCGCATTAATTAATTGGGCGCCGCTCGCGGTAACAAACCGGGGATTTTGGGGTTGTTATGCTCCTGTTGCCATTTCTGTGCCCGCTCCTCTGTCTGCAAAACAACTAGACCGTTCAGGTGGGAGGCCGCACTATCTCTGATTTTGGCTGCCTCCTCCGAGGAAGTTTGTATCTGCTTACCCAACAATGCTACGTCTGCCCAAAAAAGAGACTGCGTAAAGTCCTGGCGGACACCGGCTCCGTGTAAATAGGCTCCGCTGGCAAAATACTGTGCATCAGGATTTCCCAACGCGGCTGCCCTGAGATACAAGTCTGTGGCCCTGCTAGTGTCCTGAGGAACCCCGCGCCCTTGGTCGTACAAGAAGCCGAGACTGTACTCACCTTCTCCGCTTCCCAAATCAGCCGCTTTTCGATACCACAATGCTGCCTGGGCGTAATCTTGGGGCTCTCCGATACCAGTTTCATAGGCCCAACCGAGGAGATAGCGCAAATATGCGATAGAAGGCATGATGTCTGCGGGAGACGCAGATTCAAGTTTCTCCGGGGACTTCGTAATTGAGGCGAAGTCGTCTAGGGCGGAAAGCGACACGGCAGGCATCGATGATTCGAGGATCTGTTGTAGGTCAGGCAACTCAATCGCGAGACCGAAGCCGCTATTCTCCAGGCGCGATGTTGTGATCCCGACTACTTCACCCTGATTATTGAGGAGCGGCCCACCGCTCGATCCGGGAGCGATGCTGGCGGTTATCTGGATATAGAATCTGTCTCGCCTATCTTTGCGAAAGGCGCTTATGATGCCGTTGGAAAAGCTGCTTTCAAGGCCGCTCGGTGCGCCAATGGCATAGACGACATCACCCACTTTGAGCTGCAAAACGTTTCCCCACAGAATGGGCGGTCTGTTGCCGGTTTCTGCCACAAGGATCGCGTAATCGTTGCCAGCAATTTCCGGGCCGGCCATTCTTGCGGTGACTTCTGATCCGCCGTCAAACGTGACTGAGGCAGAAGAACCACCAAGCAGGACGTGGTAGTTCGTCAGGATGCGGTCTTTCGCTATGATAAATCCAGATCCCTGCTTCAAGGGTGTCCTATTGGCGTCGAACGTGACAATCGTGACGACAGACGCCTTGCTTCTGGCGTATACCATTGCCGGAGTGAGAGTGCCTTTTGTTTGCGCCCCGAGCACATGAATGGCGGATAGGACTACAAGAGCCATTGCAATAGCAAGCTTTGGCTCTTTCCGTTGCCTCGCAGAAGCTATATGCACATCCATCCCCCGTCCCGTCTTGTCTATAAAGCGACGTTTAGCCACAATTCTATGCGGACACTGGAAGGATGACAAGTGCGGTGGATATTTTCGGGTCATGTGGCACCCAGTTTACGGTGGGCCTGACTCGTGAGAGCTGGGACCACCGCCCCGAGCCTTCCATTCCTATCTGGGGCTCCCCGAACTTCGCGATGGTTGTTCTCGCACCTTCGATTTGGGCCTTAGTGTTGGTTTTCTACCAACAAACTTACTGCCGGAGGTTGATACGTTCAATTTTATGACCTTCATTCTGCTATGGCATACATGGCATTCGGGAATTTCGCCTGTCACCATGTAGCTAGTCCTCAGCGCAGGCACTATTCTCCTACGGCTTCCGCAATCGCAATAGAATTTCTCCATCATCTTTGATACCCCCTGAAAGATATTAGTCATACAGCTTACTGCATTTCAACGCGAATCGTACTCAATCTTGTAAAAAAGTCGGGGTGAGCGACAACCGTCGCCCACCCCAGAATCGTAGACATCTTGCTATTCCACCGTAAACGCAAAGTCCGCGTTTAGAATGGGGCACCCGCAGCTCTATGCGTGGCTTCCAACTCATCCGGATCAAATCCAAATTGGACGAGTTGAGCTGCACTGAATATGAGAGGATCTTTGCTGTTCGCGAGCAATTGGATCAAATGACTAACCTCAAATTGCTCAATTAAGTTGGCAACTATTGACTGAACCCCGCCATATGCATCCTCGAGTAGCCTTCGAGTTTGCACTAGGTTGAGTTGAGCCTCAGCAGTCAATTCAGTGGTGATGTTGGTGGCGATCACACGCTCATACTTGAGGCAGTTTGTTGAGGCGTTCTCAAACATGAGAGTGTACTGGTCCAGAGTTTGGTTGGAAATCATAGCAATCTCCTAGCCTTGACCTAACTTTCTCTTCTCGACGTCCGCTTACTTCTTTTCCTCCACGTCCACATACTCCGCGTCGATCACGCCTTCGTCTTTCTTGGTCTCGGCGTGGGGTTCGGCGGTTGGTTCGCCGCCGGGAGCCGCTCCGGCCGCGGCGCTTGCCGCATTGGCCTTATAGAGAATCTCGGCCAGCTTGTGCGAGGCGTGGGTCAGCTTCTCGTGCTGGTCCTTCAGCTCCTTCGCGCTCGGCGTGCCTTCCAGCAGTTTCTTGGAATCGGCCAGAACCGTCTCAACCTCGGCCTTCACCGGAGCCGCATCCGCGCCCTGCATCTTGTCGCCGGAGTCCTTCAGCATCTTCTCGATGTTATAGACCATGCCGTCGAGCGAGTTGCGCGCGTCGATCTCCTCGCGCTTCTCCTTGTCCTCGCTAGCGTGCGCCTCGGCCTCCTTGGCCATCTTTTCCACCTCGTCCTTGCTCAAACCTGAGCTGGAAGTAATGGTGATGCGCGTGTCCTTGCCCGTCGCGTTGTCCTTGGCGTTCACATTCAGAATTCCGTTGGCGTCAATGTCAAAGGTCACCTCGATCTGCGGAATCCCACGCGGCGCCGGAGGAATCCCGCCCAGCTTGAACTTGCCCAGCGTGCGGTTCTGCGCAGCCAGCGGCCGCTCGCCTTGCAACACATGCACCTCGACCTCGGTCTGCGAATCGGCCGCCGTCGAAAACGTCTCCGTCTTCTTGGTGGGAATCGTGGTGTTGCGCGGAATCATCGGCGTAGCCACGCCGCCCAGCGTCTCAATGGCCAGCGTCAGCGGCGTCACGTCCAGCAGCAGCAGGTCCTTTACCTCGCCGGCCAGCACGCCCGCCTGCACCGCCGCGCCAATCGCCACTACCTCGTCGGGATTCACCCCGCGATGCGGCTCGCGCCCAAAGAGCTTTTTCACCAGTTCCTGAATGCGCGGCATGCGCGTCTGCCCGCCCACCAGCACCACTTCATCGATGTCCTTGATGGAGATGCCCGCGTCGGCAATCGCCTTCTTGCAAGGCTCCACGGAGCGCTCGAGCAGGTCTTCCACCAACTGCTCCAGCTTGGCCCGCGTCAGCTTGCGCACCAGGTGCTTCGGCCCGCTGGCGTCCGCCGTTACAAACGGCAAATTAATTTCTGTCTCAATGGTTGTCGACAGCTCGATCTTGGCCTTCTCCGCGGCGTCGCGCAGACGTTGCAGCGCCATCTCGTTGCCCTTGGAACTCAGGTCCAGCCCCTGCTCCTGCTTGAACTCGGCAATGAGCCAATCCACAATGCGCTGATCGAGATTGTCACCGCCCAGATGCGTGTCGCCGTTGGTGCTCTTGACCTCGATGACCCCCTCGCCCACTTCCAAAATCGAAATGTCAAAGGTGCCGCCGCCAAAGTCGTAGACGGCAATGGTCTCGTCCTTCTTCTTGTCCAGTCCGTAAGCCAGCGCCGCCGCCGTCGGCTCGTTCACAATGCGCTTCACGTCCAGACCGGCAATCTTGCCCGCATCCTTGGTCGCCTGGCGCTGCGCGTCGTTGAAGTACGCCGGCACGGTGATCACCGCCTCGGTGACTTTCTCGCCCAGGTAGGCTTCGGCCGAGGCCTTCAACTTTTGCAGAATCATCGCCGAAATCTCCGGCGGCGTATACTCCTTGCCCTGCGCCATCACGCCCACGTGGTCGCCCTGCTGAGTCACCTTGAAAGGAACCATCTTCAGCTCGTCGCTCACCTCGCTGTAACGCCGGCCCATGAAGCGCTTGATCGAGTAGATGGTGTTCTCCGGGTTGGTGATGGCCTGCCGCTTGGCCACCTGGCCAACCAGCCGCTCGCCATTCTTGGTGAAGCCCACGACCGACGGCGTGGTGCGCGAGCCTTCCTCGTTGGGGATGACCTTGGGTTCGCCGCCCTCCAGCACTGCGACGCACGAATTTGTAGTTCCGAGATCGATGCCGATGATCTTTGCCATGGGTAAGCCTGCCTTTGAGAGAATTTCCGACTCTTCTAGAATCTCAGATTGAGTGGGTTATTGTCAAGATTATATGATGCAAATATCATAAATCTTATATTCCGCCAATCCCGCACCCTTACGTGTGCAATATCTCTTTCGTTTTCAATTGCATATTGTCTGTTTTTATGCGACTCTAGTGTTCAATTTTGCTCACTTTCTAGACGCTCATCCCGGCCCTCGCAAGCAGAAAGGTGATTATGAAAAGAGCTGCAACGCTTCTGGCCCTCGCCGTCACCCTCGCCTTCTCTGCCAGTTTGATGGCCGCCTCCACGGGGACAACGCCACCCCTCAAGGCTGCTCCGGCCGGCAAAGCCAACACCGCGCCTCCTAAAATTGCTCCCTCCAACATCGTATTGAACTTCACGGTGGCTGATGCGCATGGCCTGCTGTTGACCTGCGCAAAACAGCAGATCGATACCGACACCTTCAGCGGCTGCACCCTCGCGCCGGGCCGCACCCTCGACGATCTGATGACCTCGATTGTCCAGGCCATCCGCGCGGAGCAGCAGAAACTCAACGCCGAAGAGCAGTAGCGCGGCTTTTGGCGTTGATTCTTCGCGCGATTCCCTGCATGGAAGTGCATCGAGTAACCTGAGAGCAAGCCCAGCGCTTATAGCCTGTTCATTTGCAATTTATATCGGACTATTTTAGTCTTATATCAACATATACGACTAATTCAGTCGTATTTCAATGGAGGCTTCAATTTTACTCGTCAAATCGCTCATTTATTTCTGGCGCGGCGCTGCTCTGGCTATCTGCCTCGCGCTCTTCATCCCCATTGGCAGGGCGCAGGAAAAGCCCTATTTTGTCACCTACTCGCACGACCTTGAGGAGCCCGGCAACCTCGAAATCGAGACCAAGTCCGCCGTTGCCCAGCCCAACGGCGGCAATCCATTCGGCGCTACGGCGATGGAGCTGGAGTACGGTACGCGCGCCTGGTGGACAACCGAACTCTATCTCGACGGCCAGGCCACCGGCAGCGACTCGGCGGTCTTCACCGGCTGGCGGCTGGAGAACCGCATCCGCCCCCTGATGCGCGATCACGCCGTCAATCCTGTCCTGTATATCGAGTATGAGAACACCCCTACCTCAGACAAGACCATTCTGGAAGTCGTCGGCCACGACGGCCAGGCCGACCTTGCGTCACCCAACGCCACCCTGCGTCGCAACCATCAGCATGAGGCGGAACTGAAGCTGATTCTCTCTTCCAACGTCAAGGATTGGAATATCAGCGAAAATTTCATCTCCGAGAAAAACCTCGGCCATGACCCCTGGGAGTTTGGCTACGCAGTGGGCGCCACGCGTCCTCTGCGCGGCGCGGCCAGCAGCCGGGAATGTACCTTTTGCGCGGAGAAGTTCATCGCCGGCGCCGAGGCCTACGGCGGCCTGGGAGACACCTCTGCGCTGACCATGCGCGACACCTCGCACTACATCGCTCCGCTCATTGGCTGGCAGTTGCCCAGGGGCGTGCGCTTCAGCTTCTCGCCCGGTTTCGGCCTCACGGATACAAGCCTCGCCAGGGTCTACCGCGTGGGCCTGGCATTTGAATTTGAACAAATTGGAAAGTGGTTTCATTCATCCCAAGGAGGCGATTTATGATCCGGCCCAGCCTTGCAGTATTTCTAATCGCGCTCACCTCCGCGGTTGCTCTCGGCGCGGCATCTGCCTCGCATTGGGAGCGCGTTACGGCAAAGGACCATGCGCGTCCCAATCCCCTGGCCGGCCAGCCCGATGCAATTGCCGCCGGCGCGCTCGTCTATCGCGATCACTGCCAGCAATGCCACCAGGCCAACGCGCGGGGCGACGGTCACAAGCGTCCCTCCCTGCGCAGCAATGAAATTCACAATCTCAGCGACGGCGACATCGAGTGGTTTCTGCGTCAGGGCGACCTGCGCCATGGCATGCCCACATGGTCAAGCCTGCCCCAGGCTCAGCGTTGGCAGCTTGTCGCCTATTTGAGGTCTATTCAATAACACGAAGAATGAGAAAACGCCTTCCGCTCAGCGAGCAGGCGGGGGAGGCGTGGGTTTCAACCTGTCTATTCATTGATTTCTGTCCCCTGATCTCTGTTCCCTGATCTCTGTTCTCTTAGTACTTGTTCCAGCTGCTCATCACTTCCGCCGCCTTCCGCACCTTCGCGTGCACCGGAAGATTCTCCGCCTCGTACCCCACCGTAATCAACAGCGCCACGCGTATTGCGCGCGGAACATGCAGGACTTTCTTGACTTCAGATTCGCTAAACCAGCCCAGCATGCATGTTCCCAGGCCAAGCTCCGTGGCCTGCAGGCAAAACTGCGCGGCGGCAATGCCGATATCCACCAAATAAAACGGCCGATTCTTCATCCAGCCCACCACTTGCGCCAGCACGGAATGTTTTTCCACGGCCAGCACGGCAATCACCGGCGCGTCCAATGTGAACTGATTAAACGAAACGGTTTTGCTGAAGGTCGCCTTGGCCACCTGCTCCTTGATCGCCGGATCATCCACCAGGATGAGCTTCCACGGCTGCGTATTGCTAGCCGACGGAGCCATCCGCACCGCTTCAATCAGCGCACGCAGCTTTTCCGGCTCAACCGCCTTCGTCTGATACTTCCTCACGCTCCGCCGCGCCAGCATCAACTCGCTGAATTTCATTTCTTCGCCTCCCCTAACAAAATAAAACGACGCAAAATGTTAACAAAAGTGCAATGATCACATTATTGAAACGAGGTTATAGTGTACAGTAGCGTCTTTGTGTGCTGAAGAACAGTTGCGTTCGCGCGGCGGCCTTTGGAAAGGATCGAAACCAAAGTGACTTCACCTCAAGCCAGTGCAATCATTCTCAATCTGGATAGCCCGGAGGCCACACTCGAACGGGTTGGAGGCAAGGGCGCATCGCTGGCGCGCATGGTGGCGGCCGGCCTGCCCGTTCCCCCCGGCTTCCATATCACCACCGGCGCCTATCGCCGCTTTGTGGACGAAAACCAGCTCGCGGAGAGAATTTACGCCGCCGCGGCGCAGGCGCGGGGCAACGATTCCACCGCGCTCGACCGCGCCTCTGAGCAGATTCAATCGCTCTTCGCCCAAGGCACGATGCCCGGCGAGATCGCCGAGGCCATCCGGCTTTGGTACGGCGAGCTGGGCGCGGATCTTCCCGTCGCGGTGCGTTCCTCGGCTACGGCGGAAGATCTGCCGGGCATGTCCTTCGCGGGCCAGCTGGAAACCTACCTCAACATGCGCGGCGGCGATGCGGTGATCGACGCGGTCCGGCGGTGCTGGGCATCGCTGTGGACGGGACGCGCCATCGGCTACCGCGCGCGGCAGGGCATTCGGCCGGAAGACGTCAGCATGGCTGTCGTCGTGCAGCAACTCATCCCGGCCGATGCCGCGGGCGTGCTCTTCACCGCCAATCCGGTGACCGGCGCGCGCGACGAGCTGCTCATCAACGCGGCATGGGGCCTGGGCGAAGCCATCGTCAGTGGCAGCGTTACGCCGGATACCATCGTCTTCAACAAGCAGACTTATGCAATTCAATCCCAGCAGATCGCCAGCAAAGAGGTGATGACGGTGCGCTCGCCCGAAGGCACGCGCGAAGAGCCTGTCCCGGCTGGCAAGCGCAAGAAGGCCGCGCTTACGCCGGCGCAAGCCGTGGAACTGGCGCGGCTGGGAGCCACAATCGAGCAGCTTTACGGACAGCCCATGGACATCGAATGGGCCATGTGCGATGGGCGGATATTTATTGTGCAGGCGCGGCCCATAACCGCTTTGCCCGAACCACGCGCGTCGCTCGACTGGACGATCCCGCGAAAGGGGGCAATATACTATCGGCAAAGCGTGGCCGAATTGCTTCCCGAGCCGCTCTCGCCGTTGTTTGCGACGCTGGCCTTGCCGCTGTGGAACGAAGCGACACAGCAGATCATGAATCAGTCGATGGGGCTCAAGTCCTACTCGTTTGCGCTGTTGACCGTCCATGATTATGCCTATTACGAAATGGCCTTGAATGCGCGGCAAATGGCGGGGTTTCTCTTCACCGTGATGATGCACGTACGCACCATGGCCAGAATGTGGCGCACGTCGGTTACGCATTGGGCCGATGAGGCACGCCCGCATTATGCGCAAGTCACCGCGGAATTCGCCGCGCGCGATCTGGCCGCGACACCTTCTCCTGAACTGCTCTCAGGCGCGCACCAGATCGTGGAGGCGGCGGCAAGCTACTACGTGAGCATCCAACTCGTACTGGGGCCGCCCGTTATAAGCGAAGCCCTCTTTACCGCCGTTTACAACCACCTCATCAAGCGCAAGAGCGATCCGTCCGCGCTGACTTTCCTGCTGGGTTTCGACAATACGCCGATCCGCGCCGAGAAGTCGCTCTACGATCTGGCCATGTGGGCGCGCGGCAACGACGAGCTCGCCGGATATATTTCCCGCGCTAGCGGCAAGGAGATTGCGGCGGCATACCAATCGCAAGCGGCGCCCATCGCCGCCGGAGAAAGCTGGCAGGGATTCTCCGCGCGCCTTACGGAACATCTGCATCGCTTCGGCCACGCCGTCTACGACCTGGATTTCGCCAACAGCGTCCCCGCCGATGCCCCGGCCTCGCTGCTGGAGACGCTAAAGTACTTTGTCTCGGGACAAGGCCGCAACCCGTACGAGCGGCAGGCTGAGGCAGTCTCGGCGCGTGAGAAAGCCGCCGCATCGCAGTTGGCGCGCCTGGGCTGGCCGCGCCGGCCATTGTTCCGCCGCGTGCTCGGCTGGGCGCAACGCTCGGCGCCGCTGCGCGAGGACTCGCTGGCCGACGTTGGCCTGGGCTGGCCGGTGCTGCGCCGCATCTTGCGCGAAGCCGGACGCCGCATGGTTGCCGCGGGCGCAATGGCCGAGCCCGATGACGTGTTTTGGCTGAAGTGGGACGAGGTGCAGGGGGCGGTGCGCTTGATCGATGCCCGCCAGCCAGTGGCAGATTATCGTCACGCGATCGCCCAGCGGCGCGAGACTTGGCAGCGGGAGCATGAGGTCACGCCGCCGGCCGCGTTGCCTGTCAAGGGTAGCGCACGGTTCCTGGGACTTGACCTGCACCGCTTGATGCCCGCGCACACCAGCCAGGCGGCAGGCAACATCATCAAAGGAATTGGCGCCAGCCCAGGGAGGGTGACGGGCCCAGCCTGCGTGATTCACGGCCATGAAGAGTTCGACCAGATGAAGCCGGGAGATATTCTTGTGGCCAAAATCACCACACCGGCGTGGACGCCGCTCTTCGCCCTGGCGTCAGGCATCGTGACGGACGTGGGTGGCCCGCTCAGCCATAGCTCCATTGTGGCGCGGGAATACGGCGTGCCCGCGGTGCTGGGGACCGGCGTGGCAACCCAACGCATCCACAGCGCGCAGCAGATCACGGTGGATGGCAACGGCGGTGTAGTGAGCTTGACTTGATGAGTAAAGCCGGATTTATTTCCAGGCCGGCGGTTGATACTTCCTCACACTCCGCCGCGCCAGAATCAACTCGCTGATTTCATTGCTTCACCACTCTGCAACAAAAGCGAGCCGTGGTTTTTGCTTGACACCGTTTGGACTGGATGATAAAAGAAGCCCCAGAGGAAACACGCAGTTATCCCCCACATGGAGAATCCCCCATGTCATCTCCACTTGTTCTTTCTACACCACCGCAGGCTTATAACTTCGACGACGAGCATCACCTATCGATCCCCCTGGAAATGTACTTGAACGACAAACTTGACGATTGTGTCATGGCGGCCCGCGCTCACCACACCCTCCGGCTTGCCTGGGATGGCGTCCACGCTCTGCCGGCTATTTCAAACGACGACGTAAGCCGCGAGTACTTCAAAGAAACCGACGGCCCTGACGACGGCTTGGATTTGCAGGAATCCCTTGACGAATGGAAGAAAATCGGCTGGACAATTGGCCGTGACCGGACCATGCGCAAGATCAACGGCTATTCCGGTCCTTATAGCGTGAATGGCGACGCCATTGCGGATGGTAATCCGAGCATGGAGCTTTCCCAGCAGCAATTGAAGGCCATCATCTTTTCATCCATAGGTGCGGAGATCATCCTCTCTCTTCCTGAAGGCATCTCCGTCACCAACAAAAATTCATTCGGTCCCGGCCATCCATGGCACGATACTTCCGGCAGCGAATGGGAATCCCATGTGATGTTGCTTACCGGTTATGACAAAGATGGCTTCCTTGGTATCACCTGGGCGCAGAGGCAGAAGATGACCTGGGAATTTCTTAAAACGTACTGTTATGGCGTGTTTTTTGTGGAGAAGAGCGAAACCACCTGAACCTTTGACCATGGTCCGCCGCATTCGCGGGCTAAACTCCAAACCAATAACCGAAACGTGAAAGCGAGGACACCCCCCATGCCCACAGCACATTCCACATACACCTGGCGCATCCTATCCATCCTACTGTTAGCTGGCGTATGCGCACTTAATGCTGACGCCCAGAAAAAAAGCGCTGCTTCTTCAGCCGCCTCTGCCGCGCCCTCCGCCGCCAGTTCCTCATCAGGCGCGGCCGCATCCAATGCCCCTGTTGAAGTTGAATGGTTGTCCTACAGCGCCCTCGACGAGATACTCCAGAAGGTGGCCGAATATTCCTGCGATCCCGCCCAAAGAAAATTTGACAAGGTTCTGGTTCTTGATCCGCCCACCCTTCAGGCCCTCCAGGCCTATGACTCCTTTTTCGCCCAGGCAGAGTCCCTCAGGGTAGCGTTCAACAGCATGGCGGGTAAGTCGGGCGCCGGCAGCGGCATCGACGATTTCTCGGACATCACTAATGCTGTTGCTGCTGCCGCCGTGGCTACTACCTCCGAGACTTCGTACAACTTCACCATCCAGGATCCGACTGCCGCCATTGTTCTACTCGGCAAGCTGCAGAAAAAGGCAACGCCGGAAACCTGTAAGTCCATCTACTATGCTGGCATCTACAGCGCTCATGACATCACTAACTCGATTGTCGATGCGGACCAACACAATACCGCTAAAGACAATACGGACAACAAAGACACCATTAAGGATAAAGTGGAGAATACCGGCACGGACCAGGACACTACTGCTAAAGACGAAACTGACAACGATAACACGAGTACGAGCAACAATGTGCCCTCCGTAACTAAAGAGCTTAAGAATCTGGCTATCACGCGTCGTAACGCCTTGCTCGCTATCCTGGGGAAACCCAATAAGCTTGCCTGTGTAGCGGCAAAGACTCCTGTCACAGGAACCAGCAACCCTATCGTCTATACCGTCAACGCTCAGGACCCCTGCATCGCCGCCTTTACCAGCCTCGACGGCACCTATAACTCATTCCTCACCGCACTATCCACTCCCAACAGCACCACAGGCCAACCAGCAGTCTCTGCCGCCATTCAAGGCTATAAGCTCCGCGCACTATTGCAGACTGCAAATGCCAACAACCCGGCCCTGGGCATTTATCTCAGCGTAGCCGCGGCTGGCGGTACTATGCAGGACCGCAAGAACCTGATAACCGCTGTGTTCACAGGAGACTGGATTCGCTACAGCGGCGGCGTCAGCGTTAATGTCATCCTCTTTCAGGTCAAAGGAGACCAGTCGAAGATACTCTTCTCCGATCTGCTCCGCTATCGCACGCCACTCACCAGCATCAAGAGACCCATTCCTCATAAGGACTTCAACGCCGGTGACAACCTCAGCGTTTTTAACCAGTAACTCGTAGTTATATGTCTCCCCTTCGGGCCGGAGATCATCCCGGCCCTCTATCTTCCTTTAACCGCGGATTCCATCGCAAGGAGGTGCACCATGTTACTCGACTCGTCCATTTCCATGGATGCCATTAATAAAAGCGTCCAGGAGATTTCCAAGATAGTTCTCCTTTGGGCTGGTCCCTTGGCAGGCATCGGCACAATCAGCATGGCCTTTATTCAGACAGCGAAGAACATTGTGCCCATCCGCCGCTGGTTTCAAAAGATTCGGCTCAAAGGGTGGCTGAAAGAAAATGCCAACGGGCTGTACAAAAAAGATAAATCCACAGTGGATTCAACCCAGGCCGAGCAGGATCTTATCAAGCTCGCCACTTCCGGCGATAAGGAGGCCTTCTACGATCTCCCCATCGAGCAGTTATGCGATCAGATAAGGAGCATCGTCTCCGTCATTCTCGATTATCCCAGGCTCAATACCGACCTGCTTTACTGCCTGGCAAGCAAGGAGAGTGTGGATGACATCGCCATACTGCTCAAGCCCCCGCCTTCCGCGACAGACAAAAAAGCCTTTAGCGAATATGCATCCGCCAAGACGCGGCTGGTTATCCAGGTCCGCTGCTCTGTCGATGCTATCCAGACTTCTATCGGTTATCGCTGGAAGTTTTGGCTGCAATTGGCCGCTATTATTCTCAGCGCCGTCATCGGTGTGGCGGCTTACTTGTTGAGCATCGGCGCCAACATGTCCACTTTCTGGTCGGACATAACGCAAGATACTTGGCGCGCGCTCGGCTCCGCCCTGCTGGTTGGCGTTCTGGCCGGCTTCCTCGCACCTGTCGCCCGCGACCTCGTTGCCGCCATAGAGAAATGGAGAAGCTGACCGCGCTCATGCGTCAGTTAGTGACGCTACGCCGGGCATTCAACTATTTTCGCTGTCATCCTGAGCGGAGTTTGGCGTGTACCTTACGCCAAACCGATTCGAAGGACCGGTGGTTTGCCTAAGTTATGTCCACGGCAAACGCGCCGAAACCGCATAGTTAGTTAGTCCCGCGCTTCTCCGGGGTCCCCAAGAAACGAACTTTGTTTCTTGGGGTGATAGCGTGGACTGCCTAAGTAATGTCTGCGGACGGAGTAAGTAGGAGGTTCTAGTCCCATCGACACAAATTCCTCAAGCGCTGAAAGAGCTCCAAGGGAATACACCATCCCTCACTGCGCCGCAAGGGCGGAAATTCCGCGCCGCCTAATTGAATCCATTCGACGGTGGAACAATGTAGAGATCCGCGTTGCTCTTGTCCACCAGCGTAGTTCCGGTATCCACAAACACCGGATAAGGAGAGAAGGAGTCGGTCGCATATTGCTTGTTGAGCTGCTTGGGCGGTGCGTGGTAGATTTCGTCCAGGCCTTTCAAACCGATGTATGCCATGGTGTAGGGTTTTTGCGCGATCGTCGAGTCAATGATGCCGCTTTTGATCCCGTCCAGTGTATCCTGACTCACATCCCATGCAACCAGCAGCCGGTCGGTGATCCCGGTTCGCTTGATCGCATCGGCCACCACCTTGCCCGAGGCTGAATCCAGGCACACAAAAGCATCGATCTTCTGGGCTCCGGATAGAGCCGTGAGTTCCATCGTCTTGTCGAACGCCGTGCGCAGATCGTTCTTGATGTCCACCACTTCTACGATCTTGATCTCCGGCCGGCTGCTGAACGCGTCCTTGAATCCCTTCAGCCGCTCCTCCGTGTTGGGCTGCCCGGCGATGGTGAAAAAGACCACTCTGCCTTTGCCGCCCAGTTTCTCCGCCACCCGCCGCCCGCCCAGCCGGCCCGCCTCCAGGTTGTTGGTCCCGATAAAGTACAGCCGGTGGCTACCCACGGCATCGGAATCCATGGTAATCACCGGTATCCCCGCGTCGATGGCCGCATCAATCCCCGGCTCCAGCACCTTGGCGTCGGCAACCGAGATCAGTATGCCTGCCGGATGCGCCGCCACCGCCTTTTGCAGCGCGTCCAGCTCGGCCTGCGCATCGTAACCCTCGGGCCCAGCCACCCTGGTTGTCACCTTATATTGCGCTCCCGACGCCTTGAAGCCCGCCGCCGCCGTCTGCCAATAGGGCAGCGCCGTATTGGCCGAAATCAGGTAGAAAATCTCCTTCTGCGAGTGCCTGCCGCCCTCACACCCCAGCGTCAACGCCACTCCCACCATCAGAATTGCCAGCCCAACCTGCTTCATTCGTTGCATGTTAACCTCCCTTTCGTTCCCAGGGATTACATTATTCCTCACGGCTGCGAACTAATCAACCACCAATTGACCACTAGTTGCCGCCGCTCGCCATCGTTTTGCAGGTTACCCTATTCTCTGATCTCTGTTCTCTACCTCCCACTCCGCAGCGTCATCATCAACTCGTCAAATCGCATCTCTCCATTTCCCCAGCAAGATAAACGCTGCTTCCTGAATGGAGCAAATGGAATGTTGATAGAATTGAATGAGCCCCTGAAAACAAACTGTTGAATTGTCCTTAGATATCCACAGTACTCCTAGTGACGGTAGCGTTAAAATCCGCAACAGGACCGTCCGGTACTATGGATAACCTATCCAGGCAGGAGCGAAGCGAACGGATGTCCCGCATTAAGAGTGCGGATACCGGTCCAGAGATGGTTGTCCGCCGTTTGGTACACCGCATGGGATTCCGATACAGACTTCATGCGCGTGACCTCCCAGGAATTCCGGACTTGGTTTTTCCGAAATTGGGCAAGATTATTTTTGTTCACGGATGTTTCTGGCATCAGCATCCGGGTTGCGGAAGGCAACCGAAATCCCGTTTGGACTTCTGGTCAAAGAAGTTATCCCAAAACAGGATGAGGGACCTTCGGAATCAACAGAAGTTGCGCTCCTTAGGCTGGCGAATCCTGATAGTGTGGGAATGTCAACTGATGCGGGCTACTTTGCCTGCCCGTATACAACGATTTCTGGAGTCCTAGAGATGCGATCCCTCGAACTTTTTTCCGGTGCTGGAGGTTTGGCGCTAGGTGCGTCTCGAGCAGGTTTCGAGCATCTTGGAGTAGTCGAGTTGAACCATGACGCATGTTCATCGATGAAAGAAAACAAACGCAGGGGCATGAAGTATATCCAACAATGGCCGATCCGGGAAACGGATGTGCGATCACTCCGATACTCTGATTATGGCACTGATATCGAACTGCTCGCCGGTGGCGTACCTTGCCAACCATGGTCTCAGGGAGGCAATCACAAGGGACAAGACGACCAGCGAAATCTTTTTCCTGAGATGATCCGGGCTGTTCGAGAGACGCAGCCAAAAGCTGTGCTTGTAGAAAACGTCAAGGGGCTACTACGTCAGTCATTTTCAAGTTACTTTGAGTACATTATGCTCGGTTTGAGTTATCCTGAACTGATTGTTAAACCTGGTGAATCTTGGGAGCGTCATCTCAAACGTCTAGAAAAACATCACACTTCACGAAGGACCAGAGGATTAGAATACAAAGTTACATTTAGGCTCATTAATGCAGCAGACTATGGTGTGCCGCAGCGGCGAGAACGGGTCTTTATCGTAGCATTTCGAAGCGACCTACCGGTGGAGTGGTCATTTCCCGAACCAACACACTCGAAGGAGTCGTTGGCCATATCCAAATGGGTTACTGGAGAATATTGGGATCGCCACAATATCTCCAAGCGTAAGCGTTCCATACCGACAAGCAGAGACCTAAATCTGATATCTAAAAGCGACTTATTCACAGCGAATCAACAACCGTGGCTCACGGTCAGAGATGCGTTGATAGGACTTCCAGAGCCGAGTCTTAATGGTTCTGAATCATGGGTGAATCATATTCTAGTTCCAGGCGCGCGTTCGTATCCCGGACATACTGGAAGTCCGCTGGATGAGTCGTCAAAGACGTTAAAGGCCGGAGATCACGGAGTTCCGGGTGGTGAGAACACGCTCGTGATGGAGAATGGAGAAGTAAGGTACTTTACGGTTCGTGAGGCAGCCCGGATACAAAGCTTCCCAGACGAGTATTTTTTCCCAGTGGCATGGACCGAGAGCATGAGGCAACTGGGAAACGCCGTCCCTGTGAGATTGGCGGAAAGGGTTGCAAGAAGTATCCGCGATCATTTATTACAGCATTATGCCAAAACAGGTTGGAAAGCCGGAGCCAGATTCCTCAAAGCCGTTTAACCCGCTTGCAAAGAGTCATCTTGCGTATAGTGTCGCTGACGCGCTTCTTACGTCGGAATTACACCCGCTACCGCCTGGAAAGAGGATTTCAGGGGCGGGGGTTTACGCGATCTACTATAACGGCAGGTTGCCAGTTTATTCTCCGTTAATCGATCATAATCGGAATTCGAAAACGCCTACACCGATCTATATCGGGAAGGCCATTCCGTCTGGGGGGCGAAAAGGCGGTATGGACTTTGAGGCAGCTCTGGGTCACAGCTTGTTTAATCGTCTTTCGGATCACGCTGATTCCATAATTCAAGCTTCAAACCTTGAAATTGACGACTTTCAGTGCCGTTACCTCGTTGTGGATGACATTTGGATTCCGCTTGGCGAATCAATGCTCATTGACAGATTCAAACCACTCTGGAATGTTTTGATTGATGGATTTGGGAATCATGATCCAGGGGCAGGAAGGTATCAGCAGAAAAAATCGCCTTGGGACGCTTTACATCCAGGTCGAACATGGGCTGAGAGAGTCCAGCCGTGTGTAAAAAACAAGAAAGAAATTGAATCGGAGATCACAGCCTTCTTCCATAAAGGCCGTGGGCGATAGCAATGCCGAGATTGGCTGGGTGCCTCAGATCCGTGTTTTCGGACCTGAGATTACATTCAACTCCGTCACGCTTCTCCCGTATCCCGCCTTACAACTTACGCCGCCTGCCGAACCGGCTGCACGCGAATCAGCTTCTCCCGCTTCCGTGTCTGCGCAATCGTATAAGCCGACTGCATCCGCATCAGCGTATCCATTTTCACGCCGAAGGCCTTCTCGATGCGCAGCGCCATATCCCCCGAGAGGATGGCCTTGCCGTTCAGTAAGCTCGACAACGCGGGCCGGGAGACGCCCAGCGCCGCCGCCGCCGCCGTCACCGTCAATCCCGCGGCCTCAACAATCTCCGTCCGGATAAAATCCCCTGGGTGGGGTGGATTCTTCATGGGCATCGCCTTTTTTCTCGTTTCCTTGTAGCCTGTAGCCTAACACTTGTCAATCCGGATCTGCCGCCGCTGTTACTGGCGACTGCGAGGTCTCGACAATCACCATCGAAAAATTCCAAAGTACACGAACCGCGAACCTCAACTCCCAATCTCACCCAAAAATCGCCCCGCGCACGACCTATCTGCCAATATTTCAATCATTTAGCGGAGATTCCGCCGCAAATCCGCCCAAACCCCCGTTTTAGCCCAGTTTTGCGACAAATTTAGTGTGGTTATATTTACACCCTTTTCGTCTCGACAAAGCCCAATCTGTACACTTCCAGGTCCAATGTTTTGGTGTAGGCCGGCCGCCTGACAAACGTCTTACGGAGCGCAGGGGTGTCTTACGTGTCCCGCAAATGTCCCACAGACCGCCGACGCCTGCCACTGGCAGCCAACCGCCCCTTCCTGTAATCTCTAATGTTCAGCCCATGACGACCGCCGCCGCCCAAGCCCGTTACCCCCTCACCCAGGGCGTAAACCCATGGCTGGTAACGCTTTCCGTGATGCTGCCCACCTTTATGGAGGTGTTGGACACGGCCATCGCCTCGGTCGCCCTGCCCTACATCGCAGGGAGCTTATCGGCCTCAAACTCCGAAGCAACATGGGTTTTGACCAGCTATCTAGTGGCCAACGCGGTGATTTTGCCGGCCTCCAACTGGTTTGCGCGGCGCTGGGGCCGCAAGCGCTTCCTGCTCATCTGCGTGGCCATCTTCACCTTGGCCTCGTTCTTCTGCGGCGCGGCGCCCTCGCTGGCAATCATTCTGCTGGCACGGGTCGTGCAGGGAGCCGGCGGTGGGGCTCTGCAACCCCTCTCGCAGTCCATTCTGCTGGAAAGCTTTCCCGTTCAGAAGCGCTCTATGTCCATGGCAGCATATGGGTTAGGCATTGTGGTGGCCCCAGTCATTGGGCCTACGCTGGGCGGCTGGCTCACCGATACCTTCAGTTGGCGCTATGCCTTTTACATCAATATTCCGGTGGGGATTCTGGCGTTTATCCTCATCAGCCGCTTCGTCTACGACCCGCCGTACATCAAGAACGCCAAGGTAGGCGCCTTTGACAATATCGGCTTTGGCCTGTTGATGGTGTGGACCGGCAGTTTGCAGATCGTGCTGGACAAGGGTCAGGAGGACGACTGGTTCGGCGCCGCGTGGGTGCGCTGGACGGTGGCCGCGCTGGCGGTTTCCTTCCTGCTCTGGGTCTGGCATTGCTGGACGCATCCCAACGGCCTAGTGGATCTGCACGTGCTCCGCGACCGCAACTTCCGCACGGGATGTTTTCTGGTGGCCCTGCTGGGCATGTGCATCTACATCACCATCGCCATTTTGCCCCTCTACTACCAGGAAGTGCTTGGTTATACGGCATTTACGGCCGGCCTGGTGGTGGGACCGCGGGGCATTGGCTCGTTTATAGGTTCCCCGATCATCGGCATTTTGGGCTCGCGCATCGATAATCGCAAGCTGCTCTGCGCGGGATTTCTGGGTTTTGGTGTCTGCTCGCTGATCTTCGGCACGGTCAACCTGGACATTGGCCCCTATACGCTGCTAATCCCGATTATGCTGACCGGTTTTGCTCTGAGCTTCGTTTTTGTTCCTATGTCCACCATGATGATGGCCACCATTCCCAATAAGGATATGGGGGCCGCGACGGGGCTGGGAAACATGCTGCGCAACATCGGCGGGTCGATTGGGATTTCGATGGCGACGACGACGCTGATTCGGCGAGCGGCGCTGCACCAGACGGAGATTGGCGCGCACCTTGGGCCGTCCAACGCTGTCTTACAGCAGAAGGCATTTGCTATTACTGGCTATCTTGGCCAGCATCTCGGCCCCGCGCAGGCGCGGCCCGGATCTCTCGGCCTGGTCTACGGCCTGATGGAGCAGCAATCGGCGCTGATGGCTTATGTGGACGTCTTTCGCTGGACGGCGCTGCTGGCGTTCTTCTGCGCGGGGGCGGCGTGGCTGTTCAAGAAGCCGGAAAAGCATGGGCCGCTGCCGCCGGGGATGCATTGAAAAAGCTTGTGTTCAGATCTGTCTCCACAAGGCCTTCTCCGCAAGCGATTTTAGTTCAGCAAGCATTTCGCTACTGACTCGTTCTGCAAAAAGACCTGTGCGTATCTGCAAAACGCCCGATGGAGAAGGAATGAGTTCATCCAGTCTGGCAGAGAAAGCCATTTCGGTGTGCGTCGGGAATCCAAGTTGATTGCCAAGTTGCTTGGTCTCATCGATAACCCGAACAAGTTTAATCTCGTCATCTACTGCGGCATCTATGGGTACCAACAAAGCGTAATTCCGAAACAAACTCGCATATGCAGGTGGGGAGGAACTTATTTCAACGTGCAAAAGCCTTGAGTCTCGTTCATCTCCTGTCGGCAAGCGAAGTGATGGGTCGGTAAAGAGCCGCAATCCACTCATGACGAGAGGAACGGCATTAGCCCGGAAATTTTGCCCAGTAAACCTGGCGAAAACCTGCCTCAATTCAAATTGGACTAATTGAAAGAGCTGATCGCCAGCGGTATCAACTTGATCTTGCGTGTATCCACCCTTTGTAATAAAAAGACCGTTGATCGCTGCTATACCTTCCTCAAGAGTTGGTCCCTCGGCCGCGAAGACACTCTCTTTCACCAGCATGATGGTATCTAGTGCCCGCGCTAGCATGAAATCCACAAACGACTGATAATCACCACGGTCGGCGGCTTCCAGGGAATTAAGATAAATCTCTTTATGCTCGGAGAGAATCATAATCGGCATTGAGATCGCCCGATACGTGAAAGCTGACGCCAGAGCGCGGGCCACACGGCCATTCCCATCCGCGAAGGGATGAATCACAACCAGGCCGTAGTGCGCGTAGGCGGCTTGAAGAACTGGATGCGCCGCCAGGAAGGCATCACTGCGCATTTCGGCAACGAGCCGAAACATCTCAGCCGGTGTTACGTCCACAGGCGCGTAAGAGTGGTCTATCCCGTCTCTGGTACGAACATGATTTGGAAGCACCTTATATCGGCCCTTCACAAGCTCCTGCTCCTGCGGTCCTATTGCCGTTATGACCCGATACGTCGATTGCGCGCCACAAACAACTTCATGCAATTTACGAATTGCGGCCTCGGAGACCGGCTCCGCCTTTGTGGCCAAATCAAGCACATAGTCATAGGCGTGCAACTGCGCCTCAAATAAAGGCCGAACATTCTCGCCCTTCTTGGCTAGTTCAACCTCCCATGCCGTCGTCTCGAATGCCACTGTGTATGTAAAACCGCGATCCACTTCATACAAGCCCTCGATGGCTCCTGTGTCCAGAGCCGCTGCGCGTTTGGCAATCTCGCGCGCCCGATTCAATACATCGGTAGAAAGCCCAGGTCGGCTGTTGAGCGATACATTGTAGCGATTCCACCGGATAGTATCGACTGAGGTTTTGGCCGCCCATTCTGCGAACGTGGGAAACGGCATATAGGCCGCATCAAGAACATGAATGTTGGTTTCTGGATCGCTCATAATGAAACCCAATTTCCCTTTCAGGCTGATGATAACTCATAATATGAATTGTTCTACGCCGGATCGCCAAACACCCGCACACCGGCTGCTCTTGCGGCGTCGGCGAGCCTGCCGTCGAAGGTGGCCAATGTGGCGGCGCGGCGCATGGCCAGTTCCAGGTAGGTGGCGTCGTAGGCAGTCAACCCATGCGTTCGCGCCAGGGCGAGCACTCTTGCTTGTCGCCCTCGGGGAGATTCCGTGTCGGTTTCGATCTCTGCTTGAGAGAGATCGTTTAGGAAAGATGCCGTTTGCGCGGGCGCAATCACGCCCTGGCGCTCACCGCGCAAGAGGCTGTTAGCAACCTCCGCATACCAAATCGCTGGGACGAACGCCTGAGTTGAGGAAAGCTCCACAAGCGCCTCTTCCGCCAGCAGAATCTCGGCCGGATCGACGCGCTTGAACTGCCACGCCAAGGTCATAGAAGCATCGAAAACCAGGCTCAATGACGTCCCTCCTCAATCCAAGCCTTGACGGTTTCTGGCGGGATGCCTTCAATTCGTGGCATGGCCAAGAGCCGACGGACGGCTTCAGCCGCACGCTCTCGATTCTTAAGTTGGGTAGGCACAATATCCGCCACTGCACGCCCCCGCCGAGTAATCGTAAACCTCTCTCCCTGCTCGACTTTGCGCAGAATCTCAGAGAGCTTTGTCTTGGCGTCAAAGGCGCCGATTTCGGTGTATGTGGTCTCAGCTACCGGCATCATTCCTCCAACCTTCTCTTTCTGCGAATCAACTAGTTAACAAACTAGATTACTTCAGTTTTGCTTGATTCAACAAGAAATTCGTGCAAGGTCAAGGAAATAAAGCAGGTTAGAGACGAAAATCGATCTTCCAAGGCTAAAGCCCAAGTCACTTCATTGGGCTGATGTACGGGTGTTGAAACCCCGCCTCCCTCCGTTTTACGACGCGGCTCAAGCCGCACCCTTCCAAATCATCAACGCGCTGAGACAGAGGTCGGGGCGGAGGAGCGGAAGCGCTGCCCGTGTGTCATGCCGTTTCAAGTGGTGCGGGGGTGATGTCGAAGTCTAGGTGCTGGAGGCCGAGGTTGGGGTGATGGGCGGTGAGACGCACCTTGCCGTGCTGTTCGCCGGCGCGAATCCAGACGGCGCCTGTGCCGCCAATCAGCGCAATAGGATTGTCGCCGATGAGCTGTGCGGGGCCGGTGAGCTCGAAGCGGATGGCGTCGTTGGCGAAGGGGCGGATGGCACCGAATTCGTCGGTGACGCGCAGGACGACGCGGGTGGTGTCGGAGCCGTCGGCAAGCAACGTGGTGTCGTCGGGCAGCAGCGTGAATTTCTGATCGATTCCCTTGCCGGAAAAGCTGCGCGAGATGACCTGCTTGCCCTGGATGAAACCGTCGATGCGCAGATCGCCCCAGGGGTTGAAGTGGTGGCTCAGGTCCGCCGTGAAGGGCGCGTATTTGAGATGGGGGAACTGCTTGCGGTCGGGGTCAGCCTCGGCCACCAGTCGGCCCCCGACGTAAAACTTGAGGTGGTCGCAGTTGGAGGATACCAGGGCATTGGTGAAGCCCCCGTTCTCATCGCCGCGCGCCCAATGAAAGGCGGGCACGAGGACGATCTCCTCATCGGGGTCGCACTGCGAGCGATAGAAACCGGCGGCGGGCTTGGGCTCGCGGAAGATGTCGGTGACGCCGTGGTAGCAGATGCGGTCGCCGGAGCCGAAGTAGTCGTGGGTGTTGTAGTCGAAGGCGCACCAGCCGATGCCGCCGGCGAATTGTGGATTGGAGGCCAGTTGGTCGTGGACACGCGCGTGGCGGATAGTGTGTTCGCGGAGGCGCTCGATGTTGTCGATGGTCTTGGTGGGATACATGTGGCCGTTGAATTCGGTGTTGAGATAGAGAGGATGATTGGGCGGCCGGAGCGGGAAGCCGAAGTCGTTCATGGTGAAGACGTCTTCGAGCAGCTCGGAGTCATATTTGTTGCGGATGCCGCCGGTCTGGCGCGTGGGGTCGAGCTGGTGCGCCAGGGCATTGGTGCGGGTGTAGAGGTCGTGGTTGTCGTGCGACTCGTTGATGCGCACGCCCCAAAGAATAATGGAGGGGTGGTTCCAATCGCGGCGGATCATGCGGTCCACATTGTCCACGGCGAGATCCTGCCAGGGCTGATCGCCGATGTGCTGCCAGCCGGGAATCTCTTCGAGGACGAGGAGGCCGATCTCGTCGCAGGCGTCGAGGAAGTGGCGCGACTGCGGATAGTGGGAGGTGCGGACGATGTTGCACTTGAGATTCTTGCGCAGGATGAGGGCGTCCTGGCGCTGCACGCGGGCGGGCATGGCCTGGCCCACCCAGGGGAAGGTCTGATGGCGATCGAGGCCGCGCAGCTTAACGATTGTGCCGTTGAGCGAGAAGCCCTGAGGCGTGAAGCGGGCTTCGCGGAAGCCGATGCGGCGCGTGTCGTTGTCGAGCAGTTGTGTGCCGCGCAGCAGACGCACTTCCACGTGATAGAGTTTGGGCGATTTCAAATCCCATAGCTCGATGACGCCCAGATTGTCGAGATGGAGAGTGCATGGCCAGTTGTTTGCGCCCTCTCCTCCTGGAACCTCCATCGCCTTCTTCGCTACCAGGCGCTTGCCGTCATAAAGCGCCGTTTCCAAGGTCAGCCCCGTTGGAAAGGAATACGTACCGCACGCAGGGAAGCATTGCACATCGAGCGACGGGTGATCCGACAGCACGTCCTTGGGCTGGGCGAAGATGTTCTCGATATAAGTTTGCGCAACGATGCGCAGGGAGACTTCGCGATAGATTCCGCCGAAGGTGAGGTAATCGACCTCATGGCCGAAGGGCGGAATGTCCGGGCGCTCGGTGGAATCGACTTCCACTACGAGAACGTTGTCGCGGTCAAAGTCAACGTGCGGCGTGAGTGCAAAGGAAAAGGGCGTATAGCCTCCCTTGTATTCGCCCAGGCGCACGCCGTTAAGCCAGACGGTGGAGGCGGTCATCACTCCTTCAAAGTCGACGAAGACGCGCTTGCCGCGTGCGGCGGCGGGCAGGCGGAAATGGCGGCGATAGACGGAGACAAATTCGTAGGATTTCTCGTCGAAGCTATGCCACGGCACGCGGAGATTGGTGTGGGGCACGGTGACGCGGGCAAAATGGGAGTCGTCAAAGTAGCGGGCGCGGGCAGCGGGTGTGGCCGTGGAGCTAAAGCGCCAATTGCGATTGATGGGCAGCACCATGCGGCCCTTTTCCGCAGGGGTTGATTCGGCAGCAAGGCCCGCTACGGGCAGACCGGAGGCAACCGTTGCGCCGGCCAGGACAGTTCCACTGATTTTGAGAAAATTGCGACGATCCATAAGGCTCCGATGGCAGAAAGAATTTGGGCTAGCGGCGTGCGCTCATTAGTTCGTGCGGGCACGCCACGCAGAATCAAGATTGCGAAAATTGTATACGCTTGCAGGCGAGTGCGCAGTGAGCAGCGGGAGTCTTTTTCAAAGCCGCAGTTTCTGGCCTTATACTCGGCCGGTGGCCAGAGTGCCGCTCCCATGGGCGGCCTGATACCTTAATCGGTATCGGTATTGTGAGCGCGCAAGGATACAAAGGAGATTTTGACGATGAGAGAGCTTAAGAGAATGTTGGTTTGCATGGGCTTTGTGATGCTGGCGCTGGTTGCGGTTGCAGCGCGGGCGCAAACGATTGCAACGCTGGATCCAGCTTTGCAGAGCAGAGTTGACCGGATTGCCGCCCAGGTGCTGGAGCAGACCGGAGTTCCCTCGGCATCGGTGGCGGTGGTGAAGGGCGGCAAGCTGGCGTACACCCACGCCTACGGCAAGGCGCGGCTGGCTACGGGTTCGGCTCCCGCTGTCGCCGCCACGCCGGAGATGCGCTATTCCATCGGGTCGATCTCCAAGCAGTTCACTGCCGCGGCGATTTTGCTATTGCAGGAGGAGGGCAAGCTCTCGCTGGACGATGCGGTGGGCAAGTACGTTCCCGGCCTCACGCGCGGCAGCGAGGTGACCATCCGGCAGATTCTTTCGCACACCTCCGGCTATCAGGACTATTGGCCCGAGGATTACGTGATGACTCCCATGCTGCACGACGAGACCGCTCAGCAGATCATCGACACGTGGGGCAAAAAGCCGCTGGACTTTGAGCCGGGAACGCAGTGGCAATATTCGAACACCAACTTCGTCATTACGGGGCGCATCGTGGAGGCCGTTACCGGCTCCCCCCTTATGGAGTTTCTCACCGCGCGCATCTTCCGCCCGCTGGGAATGCAGTCGGTGTGGAACTCGGACGAAGCAAAGCTGACGCAGGCCGACGCCACGCCGTATTATCGCAACGCTCTGGGACCGCTGCGCCTGTCGCCCAAGGAGGGACGCGGCTGGATGTTCGCGGCGGGCGAACTGGCCATGACGGCGCACGACCTGGCACTGTGGGACGAGAGCCTGATTGCGCAATCGGTGCTCAAGCCGGAGAGCTACAAGCAGATGTTCACCGAGGTGAAGCTGAAGGACGGTAAGGGAACGCAGTACGGGCTGGGTGTGGATGTGAAGGACCGCGTCGGGCATCGGTCGATTGAACATAGTGGCGAGGTTTCCGGATTTGTTGCGGACAATATCGTGCTGGTGGATGATGGCGTGGCCGTGGCCGTGCTGACAAATCAAGATGCGGTGAGCGCGGCTTCAATGATTGCTCGACTGGCCGCGCCGGTGGTGGCTGAATTTCCGCCAACCGACGCCGAAAAACAAGCCATCGCGATCTACCGCGATCTGCAACAGGGGCGCATTGACCGGAGTCAGCTGGCGCCGAATTTGAGCGACTACTTCACCGCCGAGGCGCTGGACGACTTTCGCGAGAGCCTGGCGCCGCTGGGCGAGCCGCTCACCTTTCGCGAGACGAGCAACGAACTGCGGGGCGGCATGACCTTCCGCAGCTTCCTGATTGTCTATCCCGGCAAGCGGCTGAGGCTGACAACCTACACCTATCCCGACGGCAAGTTGGAGCAGTATTTGATTTCGCCGGCGGAGTGACGAACGAGAGCCGGCCATCAAGACAGAGCCGGAGGCAAGCGCACAACGCACACCTGCCGGCTCAGTTCATCGCGGGTCAATGCTGCGAGTTTGAGACTCCGTAGAGAGATCGGCGAAGGGCCCAGGCATTCTTTCGCCATTCACCGTACGCCCGAAGAAGTCCGCGTCGATCCCCTTGTATGCGGCGGCGCGTTTCACATCGCCTTTAACGGTCATCGTCAGTTCAAGTTTGTCCGGATCGAGAACCGCAGTGATCTCCGCCATGGCCCCGCTCTTGTCCCAGCCGTGCTCTTCGCGCCACGATTCCAGGTTGTGCCACTCCGGCGGCTCCGGCGTTTTCACGCGCAGAATAGGCTGTGAGAACGGGAATCCGAAGAAGCCGGGAGCATTGCCATAGACATTGCCATCCGCGTCGTTGCGGGCATTGGTGAACTCGATTGCGGAGCGGCCCATTTTATAGAAGATGTTGTCGTGCACCATCAGATTGTGCACGTCGTTGGTGTGTCCGCCGACCGGCCGCGGCCCGTTGATGCCCGAGACCGTGTCGACGCAGACCTCTTTGCAGTCGAGAAAGAGATTGTACGCGATGATCACATTGTTGGTGTCGCGGATGAGGATGCCGCCGGTCAGGTTGGCGAAGATATTGTTATCGATCTGATTCAGATCGTTGCTGCCTTCAATATGAATGGCATGAGGATTCACGTCGCCGGGAATGTCGGCGAAGAGATTGCCAGTCAGGCGAACGTTGGCGTTTCCGATGTCGAGCCAGATACCATTTGCGTGACGGATATGCCGCACCACGTTATTGCGGAAGAGAAGGTTCTTGGCGTTATGCATTTTGGTGCCGCCCGACTCCGACATCATGGCCGCGTCCTGCCAGCCGATCCACTCGAAGAGGTTCTTCTCGACCAGCGTCGATTGCGGACCGCCTGTTCCGCCCAGCCCCTCAATGCCGCAGTAGCGGAAGGTGTTGCCGCGGATGACGTCAAAGCCCACCGGCTGCGGCGGCCGCGAGGCGCCCCAGTCCTCGTTGCCGATGTCGAGACCCACGCTGTTGGCCCACTCGAAGGTGTTGTATTCAAAGATAAAGTGGTTGCCGCGGTTGACCGAAACCATGCCTCGCTGCGGCACCGGAAAGCCGTTGCCCGCATATTGGAAGGTGATGCCCTTCACGCGGATATACGACTGGTAGCGCGACGCCGGAGAAAAAAGCTGCTCCTGCGTGGTGATTTCAATTACGTGGTTGGCGGGGTCGTCGTCGTTCGCCAGCCGGATGTGTAGCGTCATGCCGTTGGTTTCGATCCACACCTTGCCGGCCTCCGGCGAGAACTCCTTGAAGAGCGGCTTCCAATGAATTTCGGTGAAGTAGTTCATCGACCGCGGCGACGGCCCGGATAGCTCGAAGGGAGTTTCCACCGGCTCCAGCGGCTTGCCGTCCACAAACACCAGGCCGCGCCGCCGGAAGTAAGTCGCCATATTGTCCTCGGCGTAGCGGAGCCACATGTGATTGCCGAGCACGTTATCCACTTCGAATGGATTGTAGCCGTTGGGGAAGAGCGCCGGGTCCAGGCGCAGCTCCCACGCCTTCACCGGCTGGTGCGTCTCCCGGTCAATGCCAAAGTTCCAACCCTCGCTGGGCTTCCAATCCTTCACCACTGCCGCGCCTTTCACCACCACCTTCGCGCCCGGAGCGGCTTCGTAGCTGATCATGGCCTCTGGACCGGTTCCGCCGCGCGCCGGCCGCACGCACTCGCGGTAGACGCCCTCCGCAATGACCACGCGCTCTCCCGGCTGAAGCACCTGAGCCGCCCGGTTGATGGTGCGAAATGGGCGCTCCTTCGTGCCCGGCCCATTGTCGTCGGCATTCCTGGCTTGCGCGTCCACGTAGTAGGTTTTGGAAAAATGCAGGGTTTTCTCCCACACGGGGAACTCTGTGCCGTCGGGCAGCGTTGCGCTGGATGCAATCGCAGCCGCGGCAGCAAGAAGAAAGAAAAGGGCACAACTCATTGCGCGCTTCATCAAGGAGCCTCTCAGTTTTCCGGGGCACGATAGAATATTCGCGCGCCGGCCCGGCCCTGTTGGGCCGCATCTATCGTAAATCGCTGTTCTTCAGTATGTCGAGAAACCGGGAGCGTGAATGATCGCGTTACGTCTCAGGTACACTTGGAATTGAGCTATGTTTGAAAACCTTACCGACAAATTGCAGCGCGCCTTCAAGGTCCTTCGCGGCCAGGGCACGCTCACCGAAGAGAACATCACCGAAGCGCTGGGCCTGATACGCGTGGCGCTGCTCGAGGCCGACGTCAACCTCAACGTGGTCAGCGACCTGATCGAGCAGATCCGCGTGAAGGCCGTGGGCACCGAGGTGCTGACCGCGCTTTCGCCCTCCGAGCAGGTGATCAAGATTGTGCGCGACGAGCTGATTGCGCTGCTGGGCAAGGACACGGCGCGATTCAAATTCGCCTCGCAGCCGCCCAGCGTCATTTTGATGGCCGGATTGCAAGGCTCCGGCAAGACCACCACCGCCGGCAAGCTGGCGGCATGGCTCAAGAAGGGCGGCCATCGGCCCATGCTGGTTTCGGTGGACGTCTACCGGCCCGCCGCGCGCGAGCAGCTCAAGGTGGTGGCGAAATCCGTTGAAGTCCGGCTCTACGAAGGCGACCAGAAGGGCGAGGCTGCCGGTTCGGCGCTGGTGGAGCGCTTGGCCGGCGAAGCGCGTCGCGAGGCGCGCAACATGGGCTGCGACACGCTGATCGTGGACACCGCCGGACGGCTGCACATTGACGAAGACTTGATGACGGAGATGGAGCGGCTCAAGAAGCTGCTCAACCCCTCGGAGATTTTGTTCATTGCCGACGCCATGACCGGCCAGGACGCGGTCAACTCGGCGGCGGAGTTTCATCAGCGGCTCAGCCTGACCGGCGTGGTGCTCACCAAGATGGACGGCGACGCGCGGGGCGGCGCGGCGCTCTCGATTCGCCACGTGACCGGCCAGCCCATCAAGTTCATCGGCACCGGCGAAAAGCCCGAGGCCTTCGAGCCCTTTCATCCCGATCGCATTGTGGGGCGCATTCTGGGCATGGGCGACATGATGTCGCTGATCGAGAAGGCCGAATCGACGCTGGACCGCAAGAAGGGCGAGGAGCTTGCCAAGAAGGCGTTGCTCGGCGATGGATTTTCGCTGGAGGATTTTCGCGAGCAGTTGCGGCAGATCAAGAAGATGGGTTCGATGGAGAGCATCTTGAAGATGATGCCCTCGGTGGGACCGTTTGCCGGCTTGCAGCAGGCGTCGAAGAGCGTGGACGAAAAGCAGTTTGTACGGCTGGAGGCCATCATCAACTCGATGACCCCAAAGGAGCGGCGCAATCACGAGATCATTTCGGGCACGCGACGCAAGCGCATCGCGGCAGGTTCGGGAACGTCGGTGCAGGACGTGAACCAACTGCTGCGGCAGTACGCGCAGATGGCCAAGATGTTCAAGCAGATGGGCAAAGGCGGGCTGGCGCGGAACATGATGCGCGGCGGCATGGGCGCGATGGGGATGGGCGGGAAGCAGCGGTTTGGGAGATAAGGTTTGATGGCCACTCTCCAGGACCAACTCGACGAGATCACGGCGCGCACGCGGGAGCTGGTGCAGGCGGAGCGGCTGGCTGTCGGCGAGCGGGCGGTTGAGGAGCTGTTTGCAACAGGAATCGAGGAGCGGATTCTGCCGGTGGGTGCGCAGGCCCCGGAGTTTGCGCTGAATGATAGCAGGGGGCGGCTGGTGCGTAGCGCGGACATGCTGGCGCTAGGGCCGCTGGTCGTCAAGTTCTTTCGCGGGCGGTGGTGCCCTTATTGCGTGACAGAGTTGGAGGCCTGGCGCGAGCTCCACGGCACACTCCGCGAGCGCGGCGCGCTGATGGTGGCCATCAGTCCGCAAACCGAGCAGCAGAATGATTTCATGGTGAGCCAGCACGGGCTGCCCTTCGCCGTGCTGCGCGACCCCGGCTGCGCGCTGGCGGAGAAGTTCGGCGTGGCGTATACCGTGCCGGAGTATCTGAGAGAGTACTACCTTTCCATCCTGATCAACCTGCCCTTTGTGAATGGCGAGTCGAGTTGGCGGCTGCCGCTGCCGGCGACGTTTGTGATGGGGCGCGATGGGCGGGTGGTGTTCAGCGAGGCTCACGCCGACTTTCGCGTGCGGCCCGAGCCGGAAGAGGCGCTGGCGGCGGCGTTCGGCTTGAACGATACCTAAAGCAGAGTTTCCCTACAGATTGGCCAGAGCCTGCCGGGCGGAGCGGAGCTCTGCGGCCAGCACTTGCAGCATCTTGAGCGAGAGAAGCGGGTCGGCGCGCATGAGGCTGGTGAACTCGTCGCGGGTCACGAAGCTGAGCCGCGCGCCGTTGCGGGCGATGGCCGTAAGCGTATAGGGCTCGTTGCCGATCAGCCCCGGCAGGCCGAGCAGGGAGCCGGCATGCGCTTGGATGGACATCAACTGTTCGCCTGTGGGCGACGCCATGGTGATGGTGGTCTCGCCCTGGTCGAGGATGTAGAGGCCTTTGGGGTGATCGCCCTGGTTGAAGAGGACACGATCCGCGTCACATGTGATGGCGGTGGAGCGCTTCTTGAGCGCCTGGATCAACTCGGGGTCGGCGACGAATGCAGACGGATCTAGCTTCACTTGCGGGCCTCCATGAATGAATGCAGGAAATGTATGGGCAAAAAGATGAATCTGATGGCCTGTAGGGGTATGTTGCCATTACTGGGGGCTTGTTTTAGTGACGTGCATCACATATTGGTGGTTAAAGCTGGGGGCGTAAAGGGGGACTTGCTGAGGATGGAGCGTGAATACTTACCTCAGCCTTCTGCGAATCAGGTCGAGGGCTTGCTGGGTGGTCCATTCGCGGATGCGCTGGCGGTCGCCGCGGAAGGTGCGCTCGATGGAATCGGTTTTCTGGGCGTCGCTGACAGCGATGTGTACAAAGCCTATCGGCTTGAGTTCGGTGCCGCCATCGGGGCCGGCGATGCCGGTGACGCCGAGTCCGAGGGTTGCGCCGGTGTAGCGGCGAATGCCGTAGGCGAGGGCTTCGGCTACCTCGCGGGAGACGGCGCCGCACTCGACGATCAGATTGGGAGGGACGCCGGCGTAGGCGGTCTTGAGTTCGTTGGAGTAGACGACGGCGCCGCCGAGGAAGGAGCGCGAGCTGCCGGGAACGCTGGTGATGCGCTGGGCGATCATCCCTCCGGTGCAGCTTTCGGCTACGGCGAGCGTGGCCTGGCGCAAGCCGAGATAGTAGAGGACGATCTGCTCCAGAGATTCTCCCGTGGAGGAGTAGAGCCAGTCTTCGAGGACTTCTTCCATGCGGCCGGCCAGCTCGTCGACGCGAGCCTGGGCGGCTTGGAGATTGGGTTTGGTGCAGAGCAGGGTGAGCTGGATGTCTCCGGCTTTGGCCAGAATGTTGGTTTCGACATCCTTGTATTCGGTGTAGATGGGGGCGAGCAGCTTGTCGGCCTGGGACTCGGGGATCATGGCGGCTCTCAAGGTTCGCTTGGCGATGTGGCGCGGGGGGAGGATCTCGCGCAGGCGGGGCAGGCACTCTGCGTCGAAAAGCGGGAAGCACTCGTTGGGCGGGCCGGGAAGCAGCATGAGCAGCTTGAGATAGCCCTTCCAGGTGGTGTCGAGCCATTGGCCGGGGGCGCTGCCGTTGGGGTTGGGCAACAGGGTTGCGCCCTCGAGGATGTCGGCCTGCTTGAGGTTGTTGGCGGGCATGGGGATGCGCCAGGTAGCTGCGCGTGCGGCCAGAGCGGCGACCTGATCGTTGTTGCGGCGCAGGGGAAGGGAGAGAGTTTCAGCGGCGGCCTCGCGGGTGAGGTCGTCCTCGGTGGGGCCGAGGCCGCCCATGAGGACGATGATGTCCGCGCGGCTGAGGGCGGCGGTGATGGCGTTGACCAGGTCTTTCTGGCGGTCGCCGACAATGGTCTTGAAGGCCACGGTGACGCCCAGTTCGTTGAGTTTTTCCGTCAGATAGAGGGAGTTGGTGTCCTGGCGGAAGGGGGTGAGCATCTCGGAGCCGACGGCGATGATTTCGGCGATGATGGCGGATTTCATGATGCAGTTCTCAGCCCTCAGCTATCAGCTTTCAGCCCGCAGTTCTCAGTTTTCAGCGAAAAGTATAGTGCTGATCGCTGACGGCTGATGGCTGACCGCTGCTTAAAACAGATTCAGTCCTTCGACTCCCAAGTCCACATCATAAACGGCTTCGCTGGTGGCGAGGATGACGGTTCCGAGTGGAGAGAAGGCCAGTCCGACGAGGTTTGCGCCGGCGAGCACGAGGGTAGCCTGGCCCAGCGGGGTGACGCGCACCAACCCGCGGCGGCCATGGAGGCAGGCGGCGAGATAAATGTCTCCCTCTTTGGAGAGCGCGAGGCCCTGTGGACGGCCCAGACCGCGATACCAGGGGCGTGCGTCGCCGTGAGTGTCGATGGCCCAGATGGCGTCGTTGGAGGAGAGCGTGGGGCCGGTTATATAGAGCGTGCCGGCGGCGTCGACGGCCATGTGATAGGCCGCGACGCTGGGTTCGAGCGTGGCGTAGACGAAAATCTGGCGCTCGGGATTGATCTTGAAAATGGTGCCACTGCGGTCGCCGACAAAGAGGTTGCCCTCGGCGTCGAAGGCTGCGCCGGTGGCCACGCCCATGCCCTCGGCGTAGAGTGTGGGTTCGCCGGCATCATTGATTTGGTAGACGTTGCCCTCGGCGCGGGAGGTGACGAAGAGGTCGCCGCCGGGCGAGAAGGCCAGGCCGGTGGCGTTGAGGATGCCGGAGACGAAGGGAGTTCCGCGGCCGTCGGGGCTGATGCGCACGACGGAGATGGGGGTCTGCTTGCCGCGCTGCCCGGAGATGGTGGCGTAGATCATGCCGGAGCGGCTTACAGCGGGGTTGGTGACCGGGTGCAGGCCCTCGATAAGCTGGCGGGCCACGCGCAGAGGAGCGGCGTTGCTCAAGCCTGCGGAGTTGCGAACCTCGATGAGGCCGGTGGTGGCCTGGTCGGGAACGCGGAAGGCCAGAGAGCCAGGGCGGCTCATGAGCAGGTGGGCGGAATGGCCATCGACCAGAACAGTGGGCAGGACGGAGCCAGCCGGGCCGAGATTCGCGCCGGTCAACTCGATTTCTCCCGCGGGCAGCGCGGCGGCGGGCACAACATCGTCGATGCGCGGGGTGAATGCAGTGGCGGATTGGGGGACGGCCTGGGGCATGGGTCTAAATCCAGATGCGTAATAAGGATGCTACACCCAAAGCATACAATCCCGCTGCCACATCATCGAGGACGATGCCCCAGCCCTCGGGGAGATCTTCGAGACGGCGGATGGGAAAGGGCTTGGTGATGTCGAAGAGGCGAAAGAGAACGAGGGCGATGAGGGCGTGATGCCAGTCGAAGGGGCTGAAGAGCAGGGCGATCCACTGGCCGGCGACCTCGTCGATGACCACGAATTGCGGGTCGTGGATGCCGGATTCGCGGGCAACGATGGTGGAGGCGGGGATACCGAAGATGAGCGTGAGGGCAATGCCGATGAGCAGGGCCAGGAGCAGAGCTTGCGGGGTGGGATGAAAGAGCCATGCGTAGGCGGCCCAGAGCAGCACGGCGGCTACCGAGCCCCAGGTTCCGGGACCGGGCTTGCCGAAGCCCGCGCCGAAGAAGGTGGCGATGATCCAGGCCCAGAGGTTTTTTTTCTGTATACGTGCGTCAGTTTTCATGGAAGTCTCCATCTTGACCATACCCAGGCTCTTCGAGGACGTTAGAATCGAGAACCAGCAAACACCGGGATTGATATGTGGGCTGGCGCTCCAGCCTAATCATGCGTCCGACCTTTGGATACAATTGCATTTTCGGAAGGATCCCAGACCTGTATCCGCACTAATCCTTGAACAGTCGAATACTACAACCCCAAGTTCTCACAAGGCCTGCCAGGCTCCGTCCGAGGCTGTAGTTGCTGTTTTGGTCCGCGTCAAAATAATGCGTACCATCATAGATGGATCCATCAGCGACACACTCCCAGAAATGGACACCTTCACCCATCCCATGGTAGGTTCCATCGGAGAATCGCCAACCGCCAAATAGAGGATTGAAGCGCGCAATAAGCGTCCTTCTGAGCGCCCGGGCCTCGTTACCGGGTAGTGAACTGGGTATTGCATCGGAGAACAGGTTACTCCATTCCGCGGTTGTAGGCAGGTGCCATCCTACCGGTGCAACAATTTTTGCGCTTTCCCAGGAGTACAGATAGCCGTATTTGGCAGCATTGGACTCCCTGTCCATATAGGTCCAGTAGCTCCCAGATGGACATTTATAAGCAAGATTCTCGGCCATCACTATTCGTGGACCCAGCTGAACTATCCGGTATTTTTTGCCGTCGCGTACATCAACCATAAAGTTGTCTTCTTGTCCGGTTAATATGTCGTGCTCCATACCCTTTTCCACCTCTCGCATCGATTCTAGAATAACCAGCGCGCCAGAGTAGGCTC
>Ga0326727_10002792_pt1 | contig 58157 bp, 46 predicted proteins | sample MB2enrmetagenome_FD_207643 | JGI IMG/M metagenome (GOLD analysis project Ga0326727, IMG submission 207643) | Lab enriched peat soil microbial communities from McLean, Ithaca, NY, United States - MB29MY | ecosystem: Environmental > Terrestrial > Soil > Wetlands > Peat | place: USA: New York... | reverse complement strand
ATCGTGAGGAACTTGGTGCCCGCGACGTCCGCCGGGGAGGAGAACACGAGGTAGGCATCCTTGCCCTCTGAGGTCTCTCGGTAGTTGATCTCGAGCTGGCGGATCTTCTTGCCGCCCGACTTGTCGATCAGGGTCATCGTCGCGTTGGCCTTGGTGTCCGCGGCCTTCGAAAGGTCGAAGTACGCCTTCGCGATCTCGTCTCCCTTTGTGTCCGCAAAGGCCGAGACGGCCAACGCGATGCAAAGCCCAGTAAGAATCTGTCTCTTCATAAAAACCTCCTGAAAACTGTGAGGATCGCCTAAGGCGGCCCCTACTATCTGAATGCTTATGTACTTGCTATGGATGGAGCCGCGATCAACGAGTCGAAAAGCCGCAAGGAGAGAGGCCCCATGATCGTCTTCAATCCCTCCTTGTCGTTCCAGTCGCGACCGATCAGGAAGAGGACCATCCGGCCCATCATGAGATGCATGAAGACTTTGGCGTCCTCACGAAAACGCTCCTCGGGCCTGTCCGAAAAGGGCGGGTAAGCTCGTACGATCCCAGCGAATCGATCGATACTCCATTCATAGTAACGGCCATATTTAAAGAAGAGATCCTTGAGCATACGTCCCTCGACATTCTCAAAGCGCCCGAAGATAAGGTCCTTGAGCGAGAAGGACTCATCGACGACCTCTTCGAAGAAGCGCAGGATCTTGTCGTGAAGCGACACGGATGGGTCGGTGAAGAACGATGAGTCGTTCTCCTCGATATGAGCAATCCGATCCTCGATGATGGCGAGGACGATGTCGTCCTTACTTTTGAAGTAGAGATAGATCGTGCCCTTTCCGAGGCCGCAAGCCTTCGCTATATCGGAGACCGAGGTCTTCGCGAAGGAGATCTGCGTGAACAATGCATGAGCTTGATCGCGTATGAGCGTTCTATGCATAGTCCCTCCTCGTGTACATGACCATTTTCATTTTTGGTCACCGACCAGAGTAATATAGTTACGAGAATTAAAATGTTCAAGAATAAAACGCATCAATGATGTTTTTTTTGAAAGCGAGGCTCTTCGATGTAATATTTCGCATCAACCAAAAAACTGTGTAAAAATGCATAGAGCAGCGACTTGTAAATATTGTATAAAGAGAATATTTACATACAATAATGTGGCTTAGGCCCTAAAAAACCTAGAGAGTGGCTTCATTTCCATTCACCCATATTGACTTTTTATGCAATCGTTCCTTAATGTTCACGCATATTCTCTAGGAGGTAACTAGATGAAGACCAGCAGATTCGCGCTCGCCCTCGTGGTCCTGGCGGTTCTCGCACTCCCCTTGGGTGCTCAGACCAAGCAGAAGCTCAGCTTCGGCTCGGACGCGACCTTCCCGCCGATGGAGTTCGTTGACGCGCAAAAGAACATCGTCGGTTTCGACGTCGATCTTATCAACGCCGCAGCCAAGGCCGCGGGATTCGAGGCGGTCGTAAAGAACGTCGCCTGGGACGGCATCTTCGCCGGCCTGGACAATGGTGAATACGACGGCATCCTCTCCTCGGTCACCATCACCGACGAGCGCAAGCAGAAATATGATTTTTCAACGCCTTACGTCAACGCGGGCCAGGTCATCATCGTCGCCAAGATCGAGAAGGGCATAGCCAAGCCGGCGGACCTCGCGGGCAAGAAGGTCGGCGTTCAGATCGGCACCACCGGTGACATCTCAGTCGGCAAGATCGCAGGCGTGAAGGAAAAGAAGACCTACGACGAGATCGGCCTGGCGGTCGAGGACCTTTCCATCGGCAGGCTCGATGCGGTCGTCGTAGATTCGCCTACGGCCGTTTCTTACGTACTCCAGAACGAAAAGTACAAGGCCAAGCTCATGATCGTCGGCAAACCCTTCACCGACGAATACTACGGCGTAGTGGTCAAGAAGGGAGACGCCAAGACCCTCGATCTCGTGAACAAGGGACTCGCCGCCATCGAGAAGGACGGGACACTCGACAAACTCAAGGCCAAGTGGTTACAGTAGCAGCATCGTGAGCGACTTCCCAAAGCAAGGAAGGCGCAAAGCGCCGTTGTCCTCGTGGGCAACGGCGTTCTCGTCGGGGACTTCGCGCTCGCCGACAGAGAAGGCGTCTAACCTCACCATCAACGTCACCGACGGAACGCTGATCCCGACCGGAGAGAGGTCCATACTCTCGGCTTGGAACATCGCATTCTTCGGCGCCATTGTCCTTCTCATCGTCCTTCCGATCATATCGCCCAAGCCCTTTCTCGACATCCTCGCTTTTGTCCCGGACGGGCTCATCGCGACCTTCGGGGTCACACTCGCCTCGATCTTCTTCGCGCTGATCCTCGGCCTCCTCGCGGGGCTCGGGCGCATCGCGAAGACTCGGCCGATCAACTTGTTCGCGACGGTCTACGTCGAGGTGATCCGCGGAATCCCCCTCCTAGTCCAGCTCTTCTACATCTATTACGCCCTAGGCCCCCTGCTTCATTTGAAGGGCCCCGCCTCGGCCATACTAGCCATGTCGATCTGCTATGGCGCCTATATGGGCGAAATCTTTCGCGCGGGCATCCAAGCCATACCCAAAGGGCAGATGGAAGCGGCCCTCGCTCTTGGCATGTCTCGGACCCAGGCCCTGTGGAGGGTCGTGCTGCCTCAGACGGTCAAGATCATCCTCCCGCCCATCGGCAACGAGTTCATAGCCCTGCTCAAGGATTCCTCCCTCGTCTCTATACTCGCCGTCTCGGATCTACTGCGTCGCGGCCGCGAATACGCGTCGACGACCTTCTACTATCTCCAAGCCTACACGATAGTCGCGCTCATCTATCTCGTCATGACCCTCTTCTTCTCGCGGCTCGTGGGCTTAATGGAAAGCAGGCTGAGGAACCATGGACGACAGCATAATTAGGATCAAGAACGCCCTCAAGAACTTCGGCGCCGTCCAAGCCCTCAAAGGCGTGGACCTCGACATCGACAAGGGCGAGGTCGTCCTCATCATCGGGCCCTCGGGCTCTGGCAAGAGCACGCTCCTGCGCTGCGTCAACAGGCTCGAGGCGCTCGACTCCGGCGAGATATGGGTCGGCGAGGACTGCGTCACGAGCAAGGGCGCCAATATCCGCAAGATTCGCGAGGAAGTGGGGATGGTCTTCCAGAGCTTCAACCTCTTTCCCCACCTCACCGCCGCGCAGAACATCGCCCTCTCACCAACTATCGTGCGCAAGGAAGGCAAGGCAGAGGTAGCCTCGCGCGCCACGGAGCTCCTCGAGCGCGTAGGCCTCGCGGACAAGGCAGACTCCTATCCCGATCAGCTCTCGGGCGGCCAGCAGCAGCGCGTCGCTATCGCGCGCGCCCTCGCCATGAAGCCTAAGATCATGCTCTTCGACGAGCCGACGAGCGCCCTCGATCCCGAGATGATCAAGGAAGTCCTCGATGTCATGCTCGATCTCGCCAAAGAGGGCATGACGATGATGGTCGTATCCCACGAGATGGGCTTCGCTCGCGCGGCCGCGGACAGGGTCGTCTTCATGGACGCGGGGCAGATCGTGGAGGCCGCCCCTCCCGACGAGCTCTTCGCCCACCCTAAAGAAGAGCGGACCCAGAGATTCCTCAATCACATACTGTAAAAGTAAAAGGAAAGGCAACCACGGCGACATGGAGGGAAGAATAGGGCGATTCCAACGGGCCTCTCCGTGGTGAATCTCCTATCCTTATTAGCTTCTCCACTGCTTCCGCATCTCGTCGAAAATCCCCGCGCAGGCTATCGTGTCCTCAAGCGGTATAAGATCGCTTTCCTTCTTGCCGTTTCGGTAGAGATCTGCGAAGTGCTCTATCTCGAATATGAAGCCGTCCTCGAAGTCCCCCTCGAACGTTTCGACTAAGGCGCAATCGGAGTCGAAGAGCTCGCATCGCTTCGAGCCGAGGAAGTTGTACGAAACGATGCTGCCCCTGTCGCCATAGACGCGCGCATCGGTCGAAGCCCGCGCGGAAAGGCCGCAGGAGAGGCTCGCGATAGCCCCACTCGGGAAGAGAAGACTCATCGAATCGAAGTAGTCCACGCCCGTCTCGCCCATCGAGGCGACTCCGGCTATAGCGCTCGGAGCCTCGCCCAGGATGCCCATTGCAAACTCGATGGGGTACACTCCCGCGTCGAGGAGAGCGCCCCCCGCGAGCTCGGGATTGAAGAGACGCCCCAGGGGGTCGTAGGGGGCCTTGAAGCAGAAGGCGGCTTCGACGAGGCCGATCTTGCCTACCTTGCCTGCTCGGGTCCATTCCTTGGCCCTAAGGAAGGCCGGCAAGCAACGCGTCCACATCGCTTCCACAAGAAGGACGTTGCGCGACGCAGCCAAGGCCGCGAGAGACTCGGCCTCCCTCTTTGTCGTCGCCATAGGCTTCTCGCAGAGCACCGCCTTCCCGTTCTCGAGACAGAGCTGCGCCGCCTCGTAGTGGAAGTTATGCGTGAGGCCGATATAAACAGCGTCGATCCCCGTATCTCGGACGAGATCCAGGTACGAATCGTGGACCTTAGGGACACCCATCCTCAGGGCGAAGGCCTCGGCCCTTGAGCGCTCGCGCGACGCCACTGCGACTACCTCGGCGCACTCCGATGTCCCGGCAACGCGCGCAAAGCGCTCAGCTATGCGCCCAGGGCCGATGATGCCGAATCTCAGCTTCATATTTCCCCCTTATCGCGAGATATGCCGCATGGACGAAAGGTCGCGCTGCTTTGACGGCTCAGTAGTCGACGTAGGCGGGAAATGAAAGCTCCGCTTCCGAAGCCGCGTTCTCGAAGAAAGAGAGGAACTTGCGCGAGAAGGCCCTGATGAATGCCTTCGTCTTCTCGTCGCCCAGCCGCGCGGCCCCGGTAGCGGTATCGGGCTCGAAGAAGAGCGTGTAGCGATCGGCGCGTAGCGCGAGGACCTCTTTGCCGCCAACGGAGAGAATGTAGGCTCGGCCTTCGCCCAACTCGAAGCTCTTCCAGTCCGAGCCGAGGACGACGGTCTCGCGCGTATACCAGAGCCTTAGAGTCGGCGCGTTAGGCGCCAGCCCAGACGAAGCGTTTTGTGACGCCTGCTCCAGCTCGTAGGCGCCCGTGAGGGTCGGGATCGCGTTGGGCGAGAAGAAGGGCAGGCCCTTGACCGCATCCGCCCCGCTCTCGAGGATAGCCCGGCGCACGATCCGACCCTGCGCCGAGCCCTCTGCCGTGACTTGTGCTATCGAGTAGAGCGCGAGGCCCGCCGCTATGGCGAGGGCCGCCCCGCGGCGCGCCGCTGCCCAGCTCATGCTCGGCTCACTCCACCGTCACCGATTTGGCGAGGTTGCGAGGCTGATCGACATCGCGCCCCAGCTCGAGGGCGCAGAAGTAGGCGAAAAGCTGCAGGGGCACGACCATCGTGAAGGGATAGAAGCGACTGTCCATCTTGGGCACGGAGATGAAGTCGTCGACCGCGCCCTCGAGCTCCTTGTCGCCCTCGACGCCGACGGCGATGACTTGTCCGCCGCGCGCCTTCACTTCCTTTATGTTGGAGATGACCTTCTCGCGGAGCGTGTCGTCGGGCACGAGGAAGAAACTCGGCACTTCGGGGCAGACCAGGGCGATGGGGCCGTGCTTTATCTCGCCGGCAGCGTAGCCTTCGGCGTGGATGTAGGAGATCTCTTTGAGCTTGAGCGCGCCCTCGAGGGCGATGGGAAACAAGAGACCCCGGCCGAGGAAGAGGAAATTCGGCCTATGCGCGTACTTCTTCGCTATAGCCTGGATGCGATTTCGCCCGGAAAGCGTCTGCTTTACCTTGTCCGGCACCGAGGCGAGTGCCGCGAGGAAGAGCTCGCCCTCGGAGCGGGACATGTCGCGCATCCTCGCCATGTGAAGAGTAAAAAGGTAAAAAGCGGCGAGTTGGCTCGTGAAGGCCTTGGTCGAGGCGACCGCGATCTCGGGCCCCGAGTGCACATAGACGCCTCCGTCCGACTCTCGCGCTATAGTGGAGCCGACGACGTTGCAGATGCCCAGGACATTGGCTCCCTTGCGCTGTATCTCGCGCATCGCGTAGAGCGTGTCGGCGGTCTCACCCGACTGCGAGACGGCGAACCAGAGGCTGCCCGGCTCGACGACGGGATTACGGTAGCGCAGCTCGCTCGCGAGCTCGGCCGAGGCCGGAATGCGCGCCACTGACTCGAGTAACTGGGCGCCCACGAGGCCTGCGTGCCAGCTCGTGCCGGCTGCGATGATCTGCACGCGGGAGACAGCGCGCTGGTAGCGGCGATCGAGATTGAGGCCGCCGAGCTTGGCGGTGGCGTTGTCCGTATCGAGCCTGCCGCCTAGGGCGCGGCCTATGGAGTCGGGCTGCTCGAATATCTCCTTCTCCATGAAGCAGGGGAAGCCGTCCTTCTCGATCGCGCTGAGCTCCCAGGTGATGGCCGCGGCCTTGCGGTCAACAGGGCTGTCGGAACGATCGGTGATCTTGAAGCCGGCGGCGTCGATTGAGACGACCTCCCCATCGTTAAGATAGACGACACGGGAGGTGCTCGAGATGAAGGCCATCACGTCCGAGCCGAGGAGCATCTCGCCCTCGCCTATGCCGACGCACAGCGGACTGCCGTTCCGCGCTCCGACTATGCGGTTCTGCTCGTCGGCGTGGATGACCGCTATGCCGTAAGTGCCTTGGAGATGGGCTAAGGCGGCCTTGACCGCGGCCTCGAGATCGCCCTCGTAATACTTGGCTATAAGGTTGGGGATAACCTCGGTGTCGGTTTCGCTCTTGAAACCGATGCCTTCCTTGACGAGCATCTCGCGGAGGGCGCGGTAGTTCTCGATGATGCCGTTATGGACGACGGCGATCTTGCCCGAGGCGTCGAAGTGCGGATGGGTGTTGGCCTCGGTGACGCCGCCGTGTGTCGCCCAACGCGTATGTCCGATACCCCAGACCCCGGCCATGTCCTGAGGCACCGCATCCTTGAGCGCCTGGATCTTCCCGACGCGGCGCACGGAAGAAAACGTTCCGTCCCCTCGGCCGACGGCGATGCCTGCGGAGTCGTAACCGCGATACTCGAGGCGCTTCAAGCCCTCGAGAAGAATGGGAGAAGCCCTCCGCGATCCGACATAACCGACTATTCCGCACATAGCTCAGCCCCTCGACGATCGTTCAGTGTTTGAACGAATTATAGCACTCGATAAAAGTGGATACAACCAAAACTGGTCTATCCGGACGAGGAATACCCGAAATCAGGTTGAGAAATGAATTTGAACACAAGGCTCTGATCCGTTAAAACTAGAGATCGATGGAACCGATCGGCATAAAGAACCCCTTCCCTGGGGCGAGCACCCTCCTCATCGAGCGAACCGAGTCTACGCAGGAGGAGGCGAAGCGCCTCGCCGCTAAGGGCCTTCCTCCCGGGAGCCTCGTCGCAGCAGACGCCCAGAGCGCGGGCAGGGGCCGCTTCCCCGAGCGGCGATGGGAATCGGAAACGGGGAAAAACCTCCTTTTTACGATCTACCTCGATGTCTCTGCTGCGGCCCTGCCTGGGTTGCCGCTCAGGATAGGCCTCGCGCTCTGCGCGGCCGTCTCGGGCTACGCCAACCTCTTGGGCGCCCGTTTCCCCTCCCCGCCCCGCATCAAATGGCCGAACGATCTCTTCATCGGCGACAGGAAGGCGGCGGGGATACTCTGCGAGGCCGGGCCGGCGGGCGTCTTCGCCGGAATAGGCCTAAACTGCAACCAAAATTCCTTTTCCCGCGAGCTCGCGGACAAGACGACGAGCCTTGCAAAAGAGCTCGGCCGAGAAGTGAGCCGCTGGGCGCTGCTCGAACTCTTCCTCGAGTTCCTCCAGCGCGCCCTCTCGGACCCCTACTGGCGCAAGGAAGTCGATAAACGGCTCTGGAGGCGGGGCGAACTGCTGTCTTTCCTCCCCGGGACGGTGGGTAGGGAGCCAGGCCGCGAAGACGGCGCTATAGTGGGCATCCTCGAGGGGATCGACGAATCCGGCTCGATTCTGGTGCGGCGAGAGGACGAAGAGAAGGCGCGAGCTTATCCCGCGGGCGAGTTGACCCTTGCCCCTCCGCTCTATAAAGTGGTGTTATGACCAGCAAGGGCAAAGATAAGCCCGCAGGCTTTTTCCAGAAGCTGCTTTCAGTCTTCGCGGGCATTGGCGATCCCGATGCCGAAAAGAAGAAGCTCCTCAAAGGCATAGCCAAGGACCTCTCGCATTCGCGCTACAAATTTTATAGACCGAAGGGGCAGGAAGCCCTTCCGGGCCTCGCGAAGTTCTTCTACGAAATATACAAGATAGCCTCGCCGGCCCAGATCATTCTCGGCGGCTCCGCGACCTCGGGAGCGCTCCGTTCCTTCGTCATCGAGAGCTTCCTCACGGACAGCCAGCGCGAGCTCTCCGAACACTTGACCGAAGCATACATAGTCGAGCGTGCCAAGCAGATGCCCCTCTCGAAGGTGCAGGAAGAGACGAAGCGCGACATGACCTCTTATTTCGTCGTCTTCGACGGCGATATGAGCAAGGCGATCGACGACGCGTACAATACGCTTCTCGCCTTCATCAACTTCATCAACTTCGACTACTACTTCTTCCTCAAGAAATTCGACTCGGGCCTATTGGAGCGTAATTTCAACTACAAGCCCAAATTCGATGCGATCAACGGAGAATACGTGGCCGATGATCTGCAGGACTTCCTCGAAGTCTTCGGAGCCATCGACCTCGAAGCCCCCTGGGCGCAGATATTCGGCGCCCTCAAAGAATACAAAAAGCTGGACATCGTCTCGCTCGACTCATGGAACAAGTTCATAGCTGTGGCCGGAGACCTGCGCAGGAGCCCCGTGCTCGATCAGATAGTGCGGCATCTCAAGGACGATCCCTACTGGGAGTCCAAGCCTCGCCGCCCGAACGAACGCATAGTCGAGCCCTTCCTCCAGAAGCTTAAGACGCAGGTGGAGACGATCATCCAGAGGATCATCCAGGAGAGGCGCAACTCTAAAATTGACGAGATCGCGAACCACATATTCGGGACCACCGTAGTCCTGCGCATGAAGAACTATACAGAGAAGGCGAATGTCGTCTTCGCGAAGAAGATGCTCGGCGGCTATACCCAGGCCCAGGCCATGAACTACCTCAAGGCCTACCTCATGGACTATTTCAAGAAGGACATTCGCGAGCTCGTCGACCTCCTCATCATACGCGGCCAGTGGACGGCGAACCTCCAGTCGCAGCAACTCTCGGACTGCTACCACTCCCTCCTCGATATATCGGAGCAGATCCTCAAGTTCGACGAAGAGCTCGCCGACGAGGGGGAGCTCGGCACGCGCATCCGTACCGCGCTCGCGAGGGCGGACCGCGACAAGGAAGCGCTGAAGTACCTGCGCGGAGCGCTCAAGGAAACGAACGACAAGGCCACTGCGATGATAAGCCGCGCGGCCGTGAGCCTCATCGGCATCGGACGCCAGCTCAAGGGCCTCATCGAGGACCTCCAGAAGCCCCATCACGAGATCCTCATCAACTGGAAGGACGTGGAGAGCCAGAGTGCCCGCCCCCTCCAACCCTGGCTCGTCGAAACCTACAAGAAGATCTACTATATCGTTCAGCTGCTGCAGTACTTCGTGAAGAACGAGGAGTAGGTCATGGGCCGGCATAACCATAACCGCGGAGAAAAAGGGGCGGGGGAGTCCCTGGCTTCGGGTCTCGTCCTTGCGGGGGCCTTCGTCGCCTTCTGGGCTTTCGGCGGGCATCCCGTGTGGGCGCTTCTCGTCGCTGTATTCGCCGGTGTCCTGCCCGCGAGCAGGGGACTCTCCGGCCTCGTCGCCGCCCGCGCGGAGAGGAAGGCCCTCGAGGCGAAGAACACCACGCCAAAAATCGACGCCAAGAGCGCGGCCGCCCGCGGTGAGAAGACTGTGCTTCGCGTCGCCCGCGACAAAGGCGGGCGGGTGACGCCTTCTCTCGTCGCGCTCGAATCCGATCTCAGCGTCGAGGATGCGGAAAAGGCTCTCGACGACCTTGCCAAAAAGGGACACGCGTCGATAATCGTCCGCGAAGACGGCCGCATCGAGTACGAGTTTATCGAATTCCTGCCCGTGCAGGATAGATAAAACTTTTGACTAGTCCCGTTCCGAGCATCGCCACACCCATGAGTATGTGCGAAATCACAAGCGACCACTTCCGACTGATCATGTCGGCGAACACTCCCGCTGGCACCTCAAAGATCAAGGCAGCAATACCTTGCGCAACGCCAATAAAAACGAGCTGAGACGATGTCAGGCCGCCGTCAATCACCAGATATAGGCTCGTCGCAAGCCACCAGCCGTTATACAAAGCGGCTCGCATCCAGGACCATCGAATGAAGATCGAGTCGATCTTAGAATTAGTCGTACAGTATATAGTAAATGATTCGGGCAATTTCATTCGCCACGCCCGCAAATCAGCCTAGGACGTACTTCTCGAACTTGGATTTGAGCTTCTCGGGCAGGCGCACGCGCAGCACCGTCGCGTCGTCCTCGCGCGACTGCTCGAGTATCGAGGCCTCGCGATGAAGGAGGGCGACTAAGGCGTACTCGGCATCGGGGACGCGCACGATGCACTCGCCGGAATCCGATGTCAGCCTGTCCTCGATGGCGGACGAGAGCTCGGTCAACCCCACTCCCGTCTTCACTGAGCAGAGAAGTCCCTCGGGCCTGCGAGAGCGCCAGGCCTCAACGAAAGCAGTATCCGCGATGAGGTCGATTTTATTGAGAACGAGAATGCGCGGCAGCTCGGAAGCTCCTATCTCGCGCAGGACCTTGTCGGTGGCCTCCATATGGAGCTCGGCCTCGGGATCAGCGGCGTCGACCACCTCGACGAGGAGGTCGGACTCGGCCGCCTCCTCGAGCGTGGCCTTGAAGGCCTCGACGAGGTGGTGGGGAAGATTACGCACGAAGCCTACGGTATCGGTGAGCAAGAGCGCCCCTCCCTTGCGCATGGACATCTTTCGCGTGGTGGGATCGAGAGTGGCGAAGAGCTTGTCCTGGGCGAGGACGTCGGCCACAGCGAGGGCGTTGAGGAGGCTCGACTTGCCCGAGTTCGTGTAGCCGACGATGGCCGCCCTCGGGACAGAGGCTTTCTCGCGCCTGGCGTGCTGCACGCCTCGGCCCTTGCGCACGGTCTCGAGTTCATCCTCGATATCGTGTATGCGTTTCTCTATCTCACGCCGATCGAGCTCGATCTTCTGCTCGCCCGAGCCCTTGGTGCCGTAGCGCCCGCCGCGCTGCCGCGACAGGGTGTCGTAGGAGTGCGCGAGCCTCGGAAGCGAGTATTTGAGCTGCGCGAGCTCGACTTGCAGCGCGGCCTCTTTGGTGCGGGCGCGGCTCGAGAAGATGCGGATGATCAGCTCGTTGCGGTCGTAGGCCTTGCCGCCCGAGAGCTCCTCCCAGTTGCGCTGCTGGGTGGGCGTGAGCTGATGATCGAAGACGATCGAATCGGCCCCCTCCGCCTTTGCGGCCGCGACTATCTCGTCGGCCTTGCCCGAGCCCAGGAGGAGGGCGGCGCTTTTCTCGCGCAATTTGGCGACTATGGAGCCGGCAACCTCGACGCCGAGCGTGGAGCACAGACCTTTCAGCTCTTCGAGGAGGCTCTCGGTCTCCGCCTTCGTCATCTTGTCTTCTTGTATGCCTACGAGGAAGGCTCGCTCCGCCTTGACTTCGGTGTCTTTCATTTCAGCCATGGCAGCATGATACAGGGAAATAGAGCTTTAGAACACGGTCCGGGAATCCGTTTAATCGATCTCTCGCCCCATGGCTCAAGCCTCAGGACAGAGCCGCTCCGAGGAACTCGCGCAGGCGCTCCGCGTAAATTTCTTTGTCCGCGCGTATGCTCTGCGCGTGACGCGCGCCCGGCACGAGCAAGAGCTCGGTTATCGCGCCCGGCAACTTCCGCTTGCGCGATTCGGCCATGAGCAGGGACATGGAGTATGGCACGTACCTGTCCTCCAGCCCGTGAATAAAGAGAATAGGGACTTCGGTCTCGAGGATCGCAGCCTCGGGATTCGCGTCGCGAAGCGAGAAACCCTCGAGCTTTCGGCATAGCGCGTCCGCTACGAGGGCTACTAGAGAGCACAGGCCCGGCGGCACGGCCACTGCGCGTAAACGGTATTTAAGTTCGCCTAACGCGCTCGAATATGGGCAGTCCGCTATGACCGCATCGAGCCTAGGATCGAGCGGCGCGTACTGCAGCACGGTCGCCGCCCCCATCGACTCTCCGAAGACGATGAAGCCCCCGTCGGAGGGAAAGCGGCCCAAGGCCCAATCAGCGACGGCGAGAAGGTCGTCCTTCTCGTAGTAACCGTAGCTCGGCCGGGGACGACGCCCATTGTCTCCGACGCCTCCCCTCGAGCTCCCGTGCCCGCGAGAATCGTAAGCGACGACCGCCCAGCCCGCCGCACGAAAGAGCTCCATATAACGGATCATGCCGAGCCAGCCCCAACCGATGCCGTGGTGGAATACCGCCACCTTGCCGGAGCCTTGCGCTACATCGGATCCTAGCGCATGGACGCGGAGACGATAGCCGCCCGGAGAGGCGATGTCCTCCTCTATCCAGGGAAGGTCGATCGCGCTCGCGTCGAAGTCCCCTGCGTCAAGGGCCGCCTGTCTTATATACGCCTCGTCCCGCATGCGGTAATGGATCATGCCGCGATAGGAGACTAGGCCGAGAAGAAGCACGAGGGAACCCAAGACAAGGACTCCGAATAGTAGAAGCGAAAGGAAGCTCTGCGTCATGAGGAAGAGTATAAGGAGGCTCGCGAGTAGAACGCAAGGTTTTCTTCATGACCCGTAGCCGAGACGACGCAATAAATGCTATAGTCCGTCTTGATGCGAGAAGCCGGATGTAGGTTCGCCGCACTCACTGCAGCCCTACGGAAAGCTCCGCTCCCACACCAAACAGCGAATACCTACGATATCCGCGCATCTTGACTCGATTTTCTCCGAAACGCGAATTGCGCCTCGGAGGATAATCGCGTTTTCGTAAGGAGCTTCCGATGCCTATTCGTTTGACCGACTTGAGCCTCACCGTCCTCGAGACCCAGTACGCAGTGCGCGGCCCCATAGTCGCGCGCGCCACAGAGCTCGAGCGCGCCGGCCGCAAGATACTTTATTGTAACATCGGCAATCCCCAGGCCCTCGGGCAGAAGCCCCTCACCTACGTCCGCCAGGTCCTCGCGCTCTGCGAATATCCTGAGCTCATGCAAGGGGCGACGGCCTCGGCTTTCCCCTCCGACGTCGTCGCTGCGGCGGCGCGCATCATCGAGGGCACGAAGCACGGCCTGGGCGCCTACTCCGAGTCGAAGGGCGTCCGCTCCATCCGGCAGGCCATCGCACGATTCATCTCCGAGCGCGATGGCATCCCTTCCGACGCCGACTCGATATTCCTTTCCGACGGCGCGAGCAAAAGCGTCGAGATGGCCCTGCGCATCCTCATCTCCGGTCCCTCCGACGGCATCATGCTCCCCATCCCGCAGTATCCCCTCTATGACGCGACCATTACCCTCTTCGGGGGGCGAAAGGTCCCCTACTTCCTCGACGAGGAGCAGGGATGGAAGCTTTCGCGCGAGCTCCTCGACACTGCCTTCCTCGACGCGGTGCGCAAGGGCATCAAGGTCAAGGCGATCTGCGTCCTCAACCCAGGCAACCCCACGGGCTCGGTCCTCGATCACGAGAACATCTCGATGATCATCGACTTCGCCCGTAGCCACGACCTCTCGATCATCACCGACGAAGTCTACCAGGAGGATGTCTACTTCACCGATTTCCGCTTCTACTCCTTCGCGAAGGTCATGGCCGAGAAGGGGGTGTCCGACGTCTCCCTCTTCTCCCTACATTCCATCTCGAAGGGCTTCATCGGCGAGTGCGGGCATCGCGGCGGCTACATGGAAATACGCAACGTCCCCGGCGAGGTCCTCGATCAGATCACCAAGCTCCAGTCGCTCTCCCTCTGCTCGAACCTCCCCGGCCAGGTCGTCACCTACTGCATGGTCACGCCACCCAAGGCGGGCGATCCGAGCTATCCTCTGTATATCGAGGAGCGTGACACCATCATGAACCGCCTGCGCGAGCGGGCCGCAATCCTCGCTCACGGGCTTGACGGGATCTCTGGCATCAGCTGCACGCCGATCGCCGGCGCGATGTACGCCTTTCCCCGCATCACCCTCCCTGCTAATCGGACCGACGATGACTACTGCCTCGCACTCCTTGAGAAGACTGGAGTCTGCGTGGTCCCGGGCTCTGGCTTCGGACAGAAGCCTGGCACGGCGCACTTCCGCACGACGATCCTGCCCTCGACGGACCAGATCCGCGATGAGATCGAGAAGGTTGCGCAATTCCAGGAAAGCTATAGGTAGAGGGGAGCAATCATAGCTGCCGGTGGTGGGTCCTATCTCGCGCGACAGGTCCCTCCAGAGGCAGCGGGCTACAATGTCACTCAGCTGTACCGCTTCGTTGGACTTGGCCATCATCGCTGTGCCGTGACATACCTCGCGAAATCATCGCACATCAGTTCTTCGGAGACCGAGCTGTCCGCGTAGCACTCGTCGCCATGGACGATGCGCAAGTTTGCGTCGAGGCTCGCGGGATAGTCCGTCGGATACTCACGCTCTGCCGCCTCGGCCATCGATTCCTCTGCAGCAGCCCATGCCTCCTCGGGCGTCGCATTGCAGGCCTCGGCCAGGTAGCGCGCCGAGAAGCCTTCTCCCGTGAGATTGCGCAAGCTCTGGTCGTGGGTCATCGAGTTCCCGGGAACCCAGTACTTCTCGGCGAGCAGAGGGCCTACAGCTGGATTGTCCGCGATGTAACCATACTTCTCGAGGAACCAGGCGCGAGTTTGGTAGACGGCCATCTCGGCGAGGAGGTAGCCGTGATAACTCGCTGCGCTCTCCTGGTTCAAGAGGTGCGGTATGGCAAGGAGCGGCCGCGAGCTTTCGGCGCCGAGAATGCGGCGCTCGACCTCTCGAGCCATTTCGATGATCCTATCCGGCCGCATCTCCGCGTCGCCTAGTGCGTAGAGCGCCCTCTCGAAGTAGGGCACAACGAGGATCATGCGATCGTTGTAGGCACGAAAGGGCTGGCTCGCCTCGATCCTCTTGCGAATAAGCTCGGCCGGCATCGGCGCGCCGTCGATCTTTTTCGCGTAACGGATGAGCCAGTCGGCGTCCCCGAGGATGCTCTCGCAGAACATGGACTGGGTCTCGGCGTAGGCCATCGAGGTGGGCGGGAACTCCTGGGAGAAGCAAGGGGAGTTTCGCGCGACGTTCGCGAAGTGCGCTGCGTGGCCGCCTTCGTGGAAGAGGGTCTCGAGAGCGCGTTGCCCGGAACCGACCTGGCGCGGCCTGCCCTCGGATGTAAAGTTCACGTGCGCCGGCACCCACGTCCCCTCGTCGTAGTAAGCGGGCACGGGGCCGTGGCAGAAGCCGTTCTGGTACTTTCCCTTGCGCTCGAGGAGGTCGAGCTGCATGACCGCCTGGCGATACGTTATGCCCAGTCGGCGGAAGCTCCGCGCCCAGCGGTCGAGGGCGAGCTCAAACGGAAAGTACGGGTCGGTCTCGCGCAGAATGTCCCCAGACATGTAGAAGCGGATGTTCCAGCTCTCAAGCGCGCCCTTTCCGTGGGTCCTCTCGAGGGCCTTAAGACAGCGCGCGTTGGCCGCAGCTGTGCGCTCCTCGAAGTCCTCAAGGATCGCGAAGAGCTCGTCGGGGCTCATCGCCTCGGACTTGCGCACCTTGTAGTCGAAATAATTCTCGAAACCCTGACCGCGGGCGAAGGCGTTGCGCGCCTTCACTATCTCGACGAAGCCGTTATCGAGGACCCACCTCTCGAGGCCGCGCAGGGCGCGTTGGCTGCTCTCGCGAGCCGCCTCGCTCGGATTGGTCGCCTCGTTCGTCAAAAGGCCGCCGAGCGTGGTCTCTTCTTCGGCGCCTTTCTCGTTCAGATGCTTGAGGACGTACTTCGCGCGCTTGCCGAAGAGCTCGGCTTCGAGGTTCACGATCCTTGCCATGTCGGCCTGACCTTTAGCACCCTCGATCACGTTCGCCTCGAAGAGGGCGCGCCAGCCCTCGAGCCCGGCGAGGAGGTCGCTGTCGGCTGCGCTCGCGGATGGGCCTGACCCCTTCGTGATCGATTCGAGGGCGGCTATCCTCTCTCGCACTGAGGCGAGCCGCGCAGGGTCGGAGACGAAGGCTTTGTAGGCCTTCTCCGCTTCGGCGAAAAGCGCGTGGTCGTCGCTCGTGGCCATATAAGTCGCCCAAAAGAGCTCCTCTTTCGCGCGGTGGACCGCGAGGTACTCGTGATTGAGATCGTCGAAGAAGGCGCGGATGTGGCTCGTGTTCATGGACACAGGCTAATCCATGGTGGCGCGGCTTGTCAAAGGAAAGGGTAAGGAGCTAGCCGGCGAGACCAAAAATCGGTATTTTAGTTGCCAGATACTCGTCGCCTGAGCTGGGGACGAGAGGGCCGGGGCCGCAAGGCGCCGCCAATCCCGAGCCCGTATGGGTCGGGGAGCTTTTAGCGTTCACGAGGAACGGCTATGGACAACTCTTCTTCCCTTTTTTCCCGACAACTCATCGATGTTTGCAAGCGGAGCGTCGCTAAGTATGGCGGCATGAGCGCCCTCGCGAAGCTCGCTTTCCAGCGCAGGCAAGCCTTGCGCCGACAGGCGGCCGAGCGCAGGGGCGATACGGTGCCGAGCGTCCTCATAGCGAGCGTCACGAGGAAATGCAACCTCGACTGCGCGGGCTGCTACGCCAAGCGCATCAGACCCGAGGACAAAGGCAGCACGGAGCTCTCCGACGACGGATTCATGGAGCTCTTCGAAGAAGCCTCGCGCCTCGGCGTGGGCGCCATCCTCGTGGCCGGCGGGGAGCCGCTACTGAGGCCCGGTCTCCTTAAGCGCATAGCCGCAATGCACGGCATAGTGGCGCCCGTCTTCACAAACGGGACACTCCTCGACGACGAGGCGGTCCGGCTCTTCGGCCCCGAGTCTTCTCTCGTGCCCGTCTTCAGCATCGAGGGAGACGAGCTCTTCACATCAGAACGCCGAGGCTCTGGCGTGCACAAGGCTGTCCTCGCCGGCATTGGCAGAGTACGCGATAATGGAGGCCTCTTCGGGCTCTCGGTGACCGTGACCTCGCGCAACGCGGACCTCGTGCTTTCTACCGATTTTTTGCGCGCCCTCGCGAGTCTGGGCGCCTCGACTGTCTTCCTCGTAGAGTACGTGCCCGTAGCCGCAGGCACGGAGAGCTTTGCCCTCGACAAGACAACGGAGCCGGCTCAACGCGCCCGATCTTGGAGCCGATCTGCCCTACCCCATCATCCGGCTGCCCGGCGACGAGGAGGCGTACGGCGGCTGCCTTGCGGCCGGCCGAGGCTTTGTCCACATATCGCCCGAGGGCGCTCTGGAGGCTTGTCCCTTCGCGCCCTTCTCGGACACGAACGCGGCTCAGTCCGGGCTCGAAGAGGCACTCGCCTCTCCCCTGCTCGCCGCGATCCGCGAGCGGCACGGTGAGCTCGTCGAAACCAAGGGAGGCTGCGCCCTCCGAGACAAAGGCGGCTGGGTGGCCAGTCTCGCTTCCTGCGCCTCCCGCGTCGACGCCGGGGCGGCGTAGGTACTGTCACAACTCGACCTGTGCCTCTTCCCCTGCGCTGATCTCGAGTTCGTAGCCGAGCTTCCCTAGCTTGCCGCCCGGGACTTTGGCGTCCGCCTGATTGCGAAGCACGACCTTATAGGAGCCCTTGCGGCCCTCGATCCTGATCGAGAGGCGCTTGCCGTTCAGGATGGAGCGGCAGGCGAGAACCTGCTTGCCTTGGAGGTCCGTCACCGAGGAGAGCGCCTCTTCGCCCTCTAGCGGCTCGAAGATATGGAAGCTCGCGAGCTCGGCATACTCGTAGTCGGGCACATTGTCCTTGGACCCGAAGGCCAGAATCGAGTTGGGCCGAACGAGAAGGGGCATGCTCATAAAGCCGTGTTTTTCGCGCATCCAGCGCCCGCCCTCGACGGTCTCGTTAGCTCCTGTGCCGAGCGCAGGGAGCAGTTTCGTCCAACGTCCCTCAGGAAGGTAGTAGGAGACTTCGCCCGATTCGCTGAAGACTGGCGCAACAAGCAAATTCCCGCCCAGCATGTACTGCCGATCGAGGTAGCCGCAGGTCTCGTCAGAGGGGAACTCGAGCATCATCGCGCGCATGATGGGGACGCCCGTCCTCGCGGCCTCGGCGGCCGCGGCGAAGATATAGGGCATAAGACTGCACTTGAGCTTCGTGAAGAAGCGCAGAACGTCGCAGGCCTCCTCGTCGTAGAGCCATGGCACTTTGTACTCCCGCGAGCCATGGAGCCGAGAGTGAGAGGACATAAGGCCGAAGGCGACCCAGCGCTTGTAGACCGCCGCCGAGGCGTGGTCCTCGAAGCCGCCTATATCGTGGCTCCAGAAACCGAAACCCGAGAGGCAGAGCGATAGGCCTCCGCGCAGGCTCTCGGCCATGGACTCGAAGGAGGCGGAACAGTCACCGCCCCAGTGCACGGGGTACTTCTGCCCGCCCACCGTCGCGGATCGCGCGAAGACCACGGCGGCATTATGCCCGAGCTTCTCCTCGAGCACCTTGAACACGAGCGCGTTGTACATGAGCGTGTAGTAGTTGTGCATGCGACTCGGATCGGAGCCGTCAAACCAGCGAACGCCCAGGGGAATGCGCTCACCGAAGTCGGTCTTGAAGGTGTCCACACCCATGTCGACCAGGGCCCGGAGCTTGTCTGCATACCACTGGGCAGCGTCGGGGTTCGTGAAGTCGACGAGGCCCATGCCGGCCTGCCAGCGGTCCCACTGCCAGACGTCGCCTGCCTCGTTCTTGACGAGGTAGCCCCTCTCCCTGCCCTCGGCGAAGAGTTTTGAGCGTTGCGCGATATAGGGATTGATCCAGACGCAGACATTCACGCCCATCTTCTTGATCCGGCTGAGCATGAGCTTCGGATCGGGGAAGACGTCGCGGTCCCACTCGAGGTCGCAGAGATGGTACTCCTTCATCCAGAAGCAGTCGAAGTGGAAGACGCGCAGGGGCAGGTCGCGCTCGGCCATGCCCTCGAGGAAGCCCATGACCGTCTTCTCGTCGTAGCTCGTCGTGAAGGAGGTAGTGAGCCAGAGTCCGAAAGACCAGGCCGGAGGCAGCGCGGGCAGGCCCGTAAGGGCCGAGTAGCGGCGGAGCACATCTTTGGGCCCGGACCCCGCGATCACATAGTACTCGAGCTCCTCGCCGGGCACGGAGAACTCGACGCTCGTCACCCGCTCGGAGCCGACCTCGAAGGAGACCCTGCCGGGATGGTTCACGAGCACTCCGTAGCCAGAACTCGTGAGGTAGAAGGGGATATTCTTGTAGGACTGCTCGCTCGAGGTGCCGCCGTCCTCGTTCCAGATGTCGACGGTCTGCCCGTTCTTCACAAAGGGCGTGAAGCGTTCCCCGAGGCCATAGACGCGTTCGCCGACGCCCAAGGCCAGCTGCTCGAGGATGTGCGTGCCCTCGCCCTCCGTCGAATCGCGCCCGAGCTCCATCCAGGCGGTCTTCTTCTCGCCCGTCCAGGTGAGGAGGCGCTCGTTCCCTGCCGCGTCATTGCCCAGGAACTCGACGCGGAACGGCGCCTTGCGATGGACGCGGACCGTGATCGCGCCGGATTTCAGCTCGATGCTTCCGCCCGCGCCGACGGAGACAGCCGCGCTATCATAACCTTGTGCGATGCCGTCGACTAACGCGAATGATGGTTTCCTGTCGTAGCCGCCCTCGAAGTGCGATACCTTCACCTTCGCGACGCCCTCCGCGGGGGAGGATATTCGTATGGTAAGGAGGCCGCCGTCTATCGTGCTGGCACGGCCGACGACTGGCCTGTCGGGACAATAGAGGATGATCCCGTCCTGCTCTACCTTCGCGTCGTACGCCTCGCAAGCGTAGTGCGCGGACACTCCCTTTTTAAGGAGCCAATTGCCGTCGAAGAACCTCATGAAAACCTCCAGTACAACAATCAGCCTTTTACAGCGCCCGCGGTGATCCCGCCCACGATGTATTTCTGCCCGAACACGAAGACGATGAGCACGGGCAGACTGGTCAGCGCGATGTCCGCGCTCACAAGGTTCCACTGCGTTTGGTACATCCCAAAAAAATTATAGACGCCCAAAGTCATTGGCCATGTGCGCGTCGAATTGAGGAAGTACAGGGGCATTATAAAGTCGTTCCATGAGGACATAAAGTCGAGGACGAAGACCGTAGCCGCTATCGGCTTGAGCAGGGGCGCGATGACGAGGACGAAAAGCGTCCGGGGCGAGCAGCCGTCTATCACCGCCGCTTCGTCTATCTCCCTAGGGAGCGTGGACACATAGCCATAGGCTATGAATAGACTGATGGGAATGGCGATGGCCGCGTATAAGAGCACGAGGCCGAGCCGCGTGTTGATGAGGGCAAGTCCCTTCATGACCTTCATGAGGGCGACGTAGTTCATGGGCAGCGCTGTGCCGAGGACGATGAAGAAGTAGATGACCGAGCTTCGACGGTCCTTGCGCCTGGATAAGACGAAGGCCGCCGAGAGTGTAAGGGCCACGGTGAGGGCCGAGCTCCCTGCGGCGTAGAGGCCGCTATTGAGGAAGGTCACCGCGAGGTTCCCTTTCTCGAAGACGGTCGCGTAATTCTCGGGCCTCAGGACCGCGGGCAGCGCCAGGTCCATCGTCGAAGCCTCGTTCTTGTCCTTGAAGGAATTGATCAGTATGACCGCACCGGGCAGGATGAAGACCAGGACAACAAGCCACGACAGGATGGACAGCAGTGTCTTTGCGGCCAACTTACGCGACGCGTATTCGCGTGACAAGGTCATGCTTCCACCTCCTTGCTCATCATCGCCTTGATGAGGAAATAGGAAATGAGCGTTATGAAAAAGAAGAGCACGGTAGATAGCGTCGTGCCCATGCCGTAGTCGCCCTTGGAGAATTCCTTGAACACGGCGGTATTGATAACCCCTGTTGCGTATCCGGGGCCGCCGTTCGTGAGCACATAGATGATATCGAAGACGCGGAAGCCGTAAGTGATGTTGAGCACAGTCACGACCATTATCGAAGGGACGAGCATGGGAATCGTTATCCGAAGCACGCGCTGCGCGTAACTAGCCCCGTCGACGACCGCGGCCTCGTGGTAGGAGCTCGGTATGGCCTTAAGTCCGGCGATGAAAACCACCATCACATAGCCAACGCCCTTCCACGTATCGACCGCGATGATCGATTTGAAGGCCCAGGCCAGATTCGTAAGCCAGTTCTGCTTGAGCGCTGAGAGGCCGACGAAATCGAGGGCATTGTTGACGAAGCCCGAGCTCGGGTGGAGAAGGCTGCGGAACACGAGGCCGACGATGAGGAAGGACAAGACTTGGGGCGAAAAGACGACCATTCGCTGGAAATTCGCCATGCGCGAAGCGCGCGTGAAAAGGAGGGCCAGGAAGAACCCGACGATGGTCTTCCATAGGGTCGTAAAGAACGTGAACTTGATGGTGTTCCAGAAGTAAAGGAGATAGGGAGTATTTGTTTTAAAGAGGTTACGGTAATTATCGAGGCCGACAAAATTCAGCTCCGGCCTGAAGCTGTTCCAGTCCGTGAAAGAGTAAAAGAGTCCGAGCACGCAGGGAAAGAAAAATAGCGCGAAATAAAGCGCCAGCGCCCCGAACGAGAAATACAGTGGGTAAATTTTCCGCGCGTTCATGCACATTTCCTTGCGCCGATCGCCTCGCGGCGATCGGCCATCATTGCATTATTTCCAGGCAGGATCTTTCTGAAGCTTCGCCTGCTCGTCGCGGCGCTGGGATATAGTCTGCAGGACCTGGTCGACCGAGGAGGCCCCGGCGTACATGGCCTCCAGATCCTTACCGACGTCCATCCACTGGGAGTCGACGTACTTGACCGCGGCCTGCATGACCGTGCCGGTCTTGTGCGCCTTGATGTAGTCGGAGTAATCCTTGGGGTACTTCGATTTGATCTCGGGCCAACAGATCGCGAGGGCCTGAGGATCGCCATCGATGCGCTTCTGGAGATTGTCCTTGCGCGCCAGGAAGGCGAAGAACTGGAGGATCTCCTTCTGGTGCTTGCTCTTCACGTTGCCGAAGTAGGCGTTGCTCGCGGGGTTGATGCCGATGATCTGGTTGTCGCCCCAGGGCATGACGAAGATGCCGAGCTTTCCTTTGATGGAGGGGTTCTCGAGCTCGGTCTGCGTGCCCCAGCCGATGCCCTCGAGGACCATCGCGGCCTTGCCGTCGACAATGGCTTTGACGTCGCCCTCGACGGAGTTGCTCATGAAGTCCTTGCCATAGTAGCCGAGATCAGCGAATTCCTTAAGCTGCGTGATGATGGTCTTGAGCTGTGCGATGTCCTTGATATTGAAGGTATTCGCGTTGAGCTTATCGTAGAGCCCCGGATAGAAAGTCTGATAATAGGGACCGGACTCGAAGAGGGGGAGCACCTGGTGCCAGCCGTTCTGGAGCGCCTCGTACACGGGTACGACTCCCGTCTTCTGGATCTTCCCGCAGATGTCCTTGAACTCGGCGTAGTTGGTGGGCGCCTTGATCCCGAGCTTCTGGAAGATGTCCTTGTTATAGAAATAGACCCAAATCTTGGCCCCGGGGAAGGTGATTCCGTAAACCTTCTTCTGATACGATATCGCGGGCAATACCGAGGGATCCATCCGCTTTACGAATTCCTGCTTCGTGAGGTCGATGCAGTTCGCGTCGGGGCGCACGCGGTCGTAGAGGCTCAAGGGGTCCGCGTCTGCGCAGAAGATATCGGGCGCCTCGCCCGCCTGGATCTTGGCCTTGAGAAGATCGCGCCACTGGGCGTCGGGCACCACCTGGAAATCGATCTTTATGCCCGTCTCCTTCTCGAAATCGACGCCGAGCTTCTGCACGATACCACTTGTCGGGAGCCCGGACTGATGCGTACCGAACGTGAGCGTCACCGCCTTGTCCTGCGCGCCGGCGAAAGCGGCGGCGAGTAGCAGAGCGCTGGCGACGCAGAGAGAGCGCATTTTCCTCATCCTCATTATCTCCTCCTGGTTATTCGGGTCGAGCACCTAGTCCGCGCGTACACGAGCGCCCGACGCAGTTCTCAGGATGTCAGGCTAGACCCGTTCTGCGAAATGCGACATGGACGAAACCGGCCAAAACATTTGCACTATTTCTCCGAGGCAGATGGTATACTCGCGGCGTGCGCCACAGCAGCTCGACCCTCCAAAGTCGCCTTTTCTTCGGCTTCGCGGCCATCATCGGCGCGATACTGGCGGTAGCCTTCGCCTTCTTCTACGCATTCTTCTCGGCCTACTGCGACGAAGCGGTCTCCGCCCGCCAGCTCAATCTCTGCTCCGCCCTCTCAAGCTCCATCGACGCGGAAATACTGAAGATGAACACGGTCTCGATGAACGTCGTCTACTCGAACCTAGTCTCCGAGGAGTTCCAGGATTACCTGGCGACGACCAGGGAAGCAAGCGGCGGCGCAGAGGCGGTCGGAAAATGGAAGAGCGCAGCCGCCATCTTCGACCTCCTCTGGGCGATCATCGGCCCCTTCCAAACGGTGAGCCAGGTCGACATCTATTCCCCCGGAGGCGCGGTGATCGGCACGGGGATTTACAATGTAGAGGGGAAGGTGGAGCTGGAGAGGGCGCCGTGGTACGCGCGCACCATGGCGTTGGGCGGTGCGCGCTACATAAGCCCGCCAGAGCGCATGCCCTCCCTCGAGCTCCGCAACGCCGCGCTCAAGAGCCACCAATTCCTAAGGCTATGCAGGCAATTCTCCTCGAACCGCTTCGAGGCCGAGGGCATAGTCGAAGTCCTCCAAGACGCAGAAAGCTTCTTTGCACCCGTCGAGAGGGCAAGGCGTCTCAACGACGGCGTATCGATCTACGTGCTTGACGGCGAGGGAAGGCAATTCTATCCCTACGCCGACGATGAGCCGTCCGACGGAGCCTACTACGCGGCAATGACGGGCAGCGGCGCGCTGCGGCCCGAGCGGACGGCCTCGCTGCTCGGGCCGGCCAGGAAGGAAGGGCTCGTAGCGACCTTCATGAGTTCCGAGTATTCCGACTGGAAAGTGCTGGTCGTGGAGCCCAAGGCCAAGGCCTACCTTCCGTTGCGCCGCTTCAACTCGATACTCATCGCGGCTTCCTTCCTCATGCTCGTCCTCGGCTGGCTGGCGACCTACTTTGCCGCGGGCCGGCTGTCCCTTCCCCTCAAGGACCTGCAGGTGGCGCTAGCGGGAATCGACGCGGTGGGCCTCGTGAACGAGGAACCCGAACCTCCGAACATAAGTCCCTCCTCGATCAGGGAAATCGACGGCCTGAGCGCCTCCTTCCGCTCGATGTACGAGAAGCTGGGCAGATCGACGAGACAGCTTGTTGCGACCAGGCAAGAGGAGACGAAGGCGCGCATGCTGGCCCTTCAGTCGGTCATGAGCCCGCACTTCATATACAACAACCTCGCCGCAATCGGCGCCATGGCCGACGAGGGGCTCTGCCCCGAGATCAAGGCGATGTGCGAGGACGTCTCGCTTATTCTGCGTTACGTCTCCTCGGCCTCCGAGCACGGCGTCCGGCTCGACGAGGAGATAGCCCACACGGAGCGGTACATCAAATGCATGGAATCGAGGTATGGCGACAACCTCGTCTCCTCGATAGACATACCCGACGCGATGCGCGACATCATAGTCCCGAAGCTCATCGTGCAGCCCCTGGTCGAGAACTCGATCAAGCACGGCTTCGACGTAAGTCCGCCCTGGCACCTTTCGGTGCGTGGCTCGATCGAGGAAGGGCTCTGGCGCATCGAGGTCGACGACGACGGCATAGGATTCGAACCAGAGTCGCTTGCCGCGTTGCGCGCTCAGATCGATCTCTGCCTAGCTTCGGAAAGGCTGCCTGAGCTCGGCATCGAGGGCATGGGACTCGTCAACATCGCGCTCAGGCTCAAGCTCCTCTATGGGGATTCCTATTATTTCGCCATCGACGAAGGGCCGAGAGAGGGCTCGCGCGTGACGATCGGAGGAAGCATAGATGGACGATAAGCGCCCAGGGACGTACAAGGTGCTGCTCGTCGAGGATGAGCAGTGGGTGCGCAAGGGACTGCGCAGGTCGATAGAGAGGACCGAGCTCGGCTTCGAGATCGCGGGCGAGGCCATTGATGGGATCTCCGCCCTCCAGCTCATGGAGGACATCGGGCCCGACCTCCTCGTCACGGACATCAAAATGCCCGCCATGGACGGCATCGAGCTTATCAAGAACGCGTTTTTCGCCTATCCCGGCACCGTGGCGATCATCGTCTCGGGCTTCGGCGACTTCGAGTACGCGCAAAAGGCCATCAAGTACGAGGTGAAAGACTTCCTCTTGAAGCCTGTCTCCGACGAGGCCCTAGCGCAGGCCTTGGCTTCCGTCCGCATCAAGCTCGATGCCAAATCGACGGAGGCGGTCAAGGGCCTGCCCAAGGGCGGACTCTTATCGAACCAGGAGGAGATCGCCGCCATAGTCGAGCTCTACTTGAGGGAGAATTTCCGCCGCGACATCCGGCTCGGGGAGCTCGCCCAAGAGCTCGGCATCACCGCGGACTATCTCGGCAAAGCTTTCAAAAAGAGCTGCGGGGAAACCCCGATCAAGTATCTCTCGCATCTTCGGATGAACGAGGCCAAGCAGCTTCTCGTCACCAGGCCGGAGCTCGATGTCGGCGCGATAGGCGAGCTCGTAGGCTATGAGGACCAGTTCTACTTCAGCCGCGTCTTCAAGTCCCACGTGGGGGTCTACCCGAGCGAATACCGCGGCGGCGTTAAGAGCGCCCCGCGCTCCTGAAGCGCAGCTCGAAGCGGTACGCTCCGGGCCTGAGCCTGTAGCGCTCGAGCGTATCGGGGCCGCAGGTCGCCGTCCCGACACCGCGTTGCGCGACATCGATCGATAGGAAGACCTGGGGCTTTGGTACGAGGTCGCAGGTATGCTTCGCCTCCCACAGCTGGGCAGCGCTAATGTGCGAGGCGGTGAAGTCGAAGAGGCCGGGCGACTCTATCCTGAGCCCTTCGTCGCCCGCCGGGAGCGGGCGCGTGAGCTCGAGGAAGCGCGTCTGGGTACGGTTGCCGTTCTCCTGGGGGAGGACATAGGGCACGCCCAAACTCTTCACCTTCGATTCGTAGAGGCCGATCGCAGCTCCCGCCCTGCGATCCGAGTAGCACTCCTGCGGTCCTCTGCCGTACCATCTCGCGCGCTCCAGTCCGCCCACGAGCGCCAAGGAGAGACCGATTTTGGGCAGCTCCGGCAGGCTCGGCTCGAGGTCGAAGAGGAAGGCGGCCTCAGGGCCTTCGGGAGCGAAGCTCCAGTCCTGGACGAAGCGGCCGAGGCGCCTACCCCCGCGACCGAAGGCCTCGTGCTCGATCGCGAGGCGCCTGGCGCCCGAATCAGCGCGCATATCGACGAGCCGGAAGCTTGTTTCGTCGAGGCCCGCGTCGAGCCAGCCGTAGAGGGCCTTGTTCTCGCAGTACCACTTGAAGTCCTCGATACCACGCAGGCTCATAAAGAGCTTGAGCCCATCGTTCTCGGTCGGCGCTCGCCATAGGTTCATTACCAGGGGCGAGGCCATGAGTTCGCCCGATCCGAAGGAGAGTCCGGAGAGGAAGCCTTCCTCGGAGATCGAGGCCTCGTAAACTCCCTCGGCGGCGGCCTTGTAGCCATGCCCCGACGGTGCTAGCTCTGCTTGAGCTGGGCTCGTGCGGCCTATGCCCCCGAGTCGGCCGCGTTGGGCGTTGATGCATAGCTGCTCCCAGCCCAAGCGCGTTCCCGTGGGGGCCCAGGCGTTTTTCGCGGCGAGGACGAACTCGAGGAAGAGGAATGATTCGGACGAGGCCGTTTTCTCGCGAGTCTCGTCCGTCCAAGGGATACCGAGATCTATTTCGGCAGAGGTTCCCGGCGCAATGGGCGGAAGAGCCGCCCTCCCCGAGAGGAGGGCCTCGCCCTCGGCCTGTATCGTCCAACGCAGCTCGAGGTCGGAGAGGTCCGTGAAGTCGCGACGGTTCTCGATGACGATCGTGCCGGTCGCGGGATGCTCCGAACTCGCGCGCACGGATTGAAAGAGCTTCGCGCATTCGGCGAGGACGGGCTTTGCGCTCCGGTCGGGGAAGACGAGGCCGTTGCAGATGAAGTCGAGATCGGAGGGCGTATCGCCGAAGTCCCCGCCGTACTTCCAGTACTTCGTTCCTTTGTCATCGAAGGCCTCGATGCCTTGATCGACCCAGTCCCAGATAAAGCCGCCTTGCAAGCCCTTGTGCGTCTCGATCGCATGCCAGTAATCGGAGAGGCTGCCGTTCGAGTTGCCCATCGCGTGCGAGAACTCGGCCATGATGAAGGGCCGCTCGTCGCTCGTCGTGTCCGACCAGGCCTCGAGGAGCTCGATCGGCGAGTACATCGACGAGACGATGTCGGAGGCCGCCTTGCCGCGCTTTAGGGACTCCAAGTCGTGCGGGCCCTGCCCCCACACGGGTCTGAAAGCGCCCTCGTAATGGACCGGCCGCGAAGGATCGAAGGAGCGGATCCAGCCCGCGAGCATGTCGTGATTCGGGCCGTAGCCGGACTCGTTGCCGAGCGACCAGACGATGATCGATGGATGGTTCTTGTCACGGATCACCATGCGCATGCCGCGCTCGAGGAAGGCCGAGGCGTATCGCTGGTCGCGGCATATTTGGTCGTAGTACGCGTGGCACTCGATATTGGCTTCGTCGTAGAGGTAGAGGCCGTACTCGTCGCAGAGCTCGTACCAGCGCTCGTCGTTCGGGTAGTGCGAGAGCCGCACCGCGTTGAAGTTGTGCGACTTCATGATCTCGATGTCCTTGACCATGTCGAGCACGTCGAGCGTCTTGCCCATCCGTTCGTCGTGCTCGTGACGGTTTACGCCCTTGATGAGCACTGCCTTGCCGTTGATGAGGAGCTGGCGGTCCCTTACCTCGACCTTGCGGAAGCCCAAGGAGACGGCGATATGCTCAAGCACTTTCCCCTCGGGCGATACGAGGCTCACGACGAGACGGTAGAGGGAAGGAGCTTCGTGGCTCCAAAGCCTGGGAGAACTCACGGGCAGGGAAAGCCTCGCCGCCCAGCGCGATGAGCGATACAAGGCGCCCACCTTGGCCTCGACCTCGGCGATAGGGGCCGATCCTTGCGCATCGTAGAGCGAAAGGTGCACGGAATAGTCGCCGCGATAGGCCGAGCTTTCCACGCCCGGGGGAAGCCCTGAGCCGGAGTAATCCACGGGAGCGGTAGCGGTCGGGACCGCGTCGGATGCGGGATCGAAGGTGAAGCCGAGCTTCACCGAAGCCTCTACCGAGCCCGACGAAAAGTCGGGCGAGAGCATGGGGCGCGCGTCCAGGTCGGCGATATAGGCGAAGTCGGTCGAGTAGAGATAGACGGAGCGATAGATGCCGCCGTACCACCATTGGTCCTGGTCCTCGACGAAGCTCGAGTCTGAATAGCGGATGACCATGAAGCCGAGGAGATTCTCTCCCGGTTTTACATAACGCGTGATATCGAATTCGGAAGGCAGTCTCGTGTCCTTCGAGAAGCCAAGGCGTACGCCGTTGCACCAGGTCTCGAGGAAGCTCTCGGCGCCGCCTACATGCAATACGGTTCGTCGCTTTTCCCAGCCCAAAGGCAGAGCGAAGGACATGCGGTACAGCCCCGTCGGGTTATGGGAGGCGGGGCTAGATGGCGGGACGTTGCCGAAAGGCATCACGACATTCGTGTAGTGGGGCTTGTCGTAGCCCTGTAGCGTCCAAGTACCCGGCACGCGCAGCTTCCCCCAGGAGGAGTCATCGAAGCCGACCCCGGCGAAATCGCGGGGAATGGACTGGGGATTCTCGGCGAGGGCGAAGCTCCACTCGCCGTCCAATCCCAGACGCCAGGGGGTCGCGGGCTTCTTGACCCTCGCCGCGCCCAAGCGGACATCCGTGAGGGCCGTGAGGGCGCTCTCGTAGGGCAGAAGGGGGCTGCGCATGGGAAGCCTCCCCTCGCCGGAAACTTCAGGGCTTTCCCAAGCCTTGCCCGAGTGGAAAATATCGCCGCTCATGATACCCTACTTCACCGAGCCTAGGAGGCCGGCCACGAACTGTTTCTGCATGGACAGGAAAAGGACGAGGACGGGCAATACCGAAATGCAGACGATGACCATGAGCGCCCCATACTCTATCGTGTATGCGTTCATCATCGAGGCCATGGCTATGGGCAGAGTCTTGCCCGCGTCGGTCAGGATGGTGATAAGCGGCCAGAGATAGGAGTTCCACTGCCCGATGAACAGGTATATTGCTCCGGAGGCATAGGTCGCCTGCATCGACGGAGAAACGATGCGGAGGAAGGTATAAAACTCCCCCGCCCCGTCGACGCGGGCGGCTTCCATTATCTCGGTCGGGAACATTTTAAAGTTCTGCCGCATGAAAAAGATGATGAACACTGACATGATCGAGGGTAGAATGATCGCCGCATGCGTGTCGAGGAGCTTGAAGAACGCGAACATCCTGAACATCGGGATGACGATAGCGATCTGCGGGATGATGAGGGTGAGAAGAAGGATGCCGAAGACTCGATCCCGGGCCTTGGAGGGGTACTTCTCGAAGCCGTAGGCCGCGATGCTGTTGACGATGAGGCCAAAGAATACGGTGAGCAACGCTATTTTTATGGAATTCCAGAAGAAGAGAAGCAGGTTGTAATTCCTGGTGGCCTTCTCCCAGTTGGAGACGAACTCCTTGCCCGGCGTAAGGATGCCGCGGAGGACGTCGTTCGGGTTGAGGGTCATGCCGACGAGCATCCATAGGAAGGGGAACACACTCACCACCACCGCGAGCAGAAGGACCAGCAGCGACACTACCCGTCCGCCGGACCAGTTCCGGACGACGCTCATTTCGACCTCCTGTCGCCGAGCAGACGCATCTGGACTACCGCGAAGATGCCCGAAATCAGGACGACAATATAGGACATTGCCGTCGCATAGCCGAAATCGGCGTTGACGAAGAAAGCCTGACGGTAGATATAGAGGGCCGCCGTCATCGTGGCATTGGCCGGTCCGCCCTGCCAGGTCAGGATATTGGGCTCGTCGAAGAGCTGCATAGTACCGCTCGTCGAGGTCACTGCGGAGAAGAGAATGACCGGCACGAGGAGCGGAATCGTGATATTAAAAAATTGCCTGACCTTTGATGCGCCGTCGACTTCCGCGGCTTCGTATATCTCGGTATCGATGCTCTGCAAGCCCACGAGGAAGAAGACCATATTGTATCCCGTCCATCTCCAGGTCATCGCGAGAATGATCGTGACCTTGGCCCAACCTGAGTCGTTCAGCCATCCTATCGGAGTCGAGATGAGGTGCGCCCCGAGCAGGACATTGTTGAGCATGCCGTTGGCCTGCAAGAGGACACGAAAAAGCACCGAGACGACGACGAGAGATGTGACTGAGGGAAGGAAAATAGCGAGCCTGATCGGCCCGCGAAAATGTCTAATTCCCTGGTTGAGGAGCACTGCCAGGATCAAAGCGAGGAAGATCATGAGCGGGACCTGGATGAACATGAAGAGGAAGTTGTGGCCGATGGCGGCCTGGAAGACCTGGTCGTGAGCCATGCGCACGAAGTTGCCCAGGCCGATGAAGGTGTTCGTCATGCCCTTCCATCGGCGCGTCACGTAATAGAGCGACGAGAGGATCGGATAGAGCATGAAGACACAGAAGAGAACCATCGATGGCGCGACGCACTTCCATCCGAAGCGGTTGAGGTACTGCTGATAGGTTCCGCGCTTTTCCACTGGAATGCTCCTTGCGGGAGGAATTTCTAAAAGGCTTCCGCCCCGGCCGAAAGGACGGATCGGCGGAAGCCCGGTGTCCGCAAGAGGGGGCTTTACTGGCCCATCACCTGCTTGTACTCGGCCTCGGCGGCCGTGATGGTATCGTCGATGCTCTTGAGCTTGCCCTGGAAGTAGTTGAGGGTAGCATGGGCGACGGCGTCGCGCATCGGCACATAGTTGGGCGTGTACTTGAGGACGGGGACATTGGTCATCCAGGCTGCGAAATCCTTGTATACCGGTTGGCTCTTGTAGAAGAAGTCATCTGCGGCGGTGTAGTTGGAGCCGGACTGGCTGGGCAGATAGGTGCCCATGGCTCCGGCGCCCTTCAGGATGGTGTTATAGAAAGCGAGGTTGTCGGGAGTCGAGGTGGCCCAGACTGACTTGAGGAAATCGACGGCGCGGGCCTTGTTGGGGCTGGAGGAGAAGACGTACCAGCTCGAGCCGCCGTTGTTGGAGGCGTTGGCCGCGCCGCTGACGCCCTCGATAAGGGGAGTCGGTATGACCATGTACTTACCCTTGTTCTCGGGGCGCGACTTGACGGAGCCAACCATCCAGATCGCGTTGAGAAAGCCCGCGCTCTGGTCGCTGTTGATCGCGTTGATCCAATCGGACCACCCGACGACCTGGTACAAGAGTCCCTTGTCGTTGAGCTCCTTAAAGAGCGCAAGGGATTTCTTGAAGGCGTCCGAGCGTAGATTAAGGCTGCCGTCCGGATTGAAGAACTGGCCGCCGGTCGACTGTACGACGATGCGGAGCATGTCGAAGTTGTCGCTCTGGTAGGCCAGTAGGGGCTTGCCAGTCTTGGCCTTGACCGCGACGCCGAGCTTGATTATGTCGGCCCACTTGAGGTTCTTGCCGTAGTAGTCGTCGGGGTTGAGGCCGGCCTGCTTGATGTAGTCAGTGCGCAGCCACAGGCCGGTAGAGCCGGTGTCGAAGGGGATGCCGTAGATCGAATTGCCGACCGTCATCGGGCCGACTTTGTAGGGCGCAAACTTAGTGTAGTCGACACCGGCCGCCTTGAGGTCCACGAAAGCCTTCGGGTAGTCGTGGAGGAACTGCTCGATGCGGAAATCCTGGAAGAGGGCGATGTCGGGGAGTCCGGCGCCGTTGGCCTGGAGGCCGGAAATGATCTTGGCCTCTATATCCTGGGCCATGTCGACGATCTCGATGTTCACGTTCGGGTGCGCCTTGTTGTAGACAGCCGCAGCCTGCTTCATCGAGTAGACGTTGAAATTCGGGTCCCAGCACCACACGGTGACCTTATTGGTCATTGCCTTTCCGCAGGACGTGAACGTCCCCACAGTCAGCGCTAGAGCGGCCAAAAGAGCCAGCGCAAGCGTCAATCCTTTCCTCATCAAATACCTCCTTGGGAGACTGGTAGCCTCGATTGGGCATATAGAAAGGATGGAACCACTGGCCCGAGGACGCAAGAGACAAGAATCATTATTTATCCGCTTCTAACGGTACATTTGTCCCGTATACGACCGGCGGCGCAGCATAACGCAGGGGGCAGCGACGAGATCAGGGGGGCCGGTAGTGGATTTTATTCGCGAGCTGGATGATCTGAAAGCGATCCTGGACGTCGAGCTTGGAATAGATCGTGCTTACCTGGTTGCGGACCGTGTGCTCGGCCAGATGAAGCGTCTCGGCTATCTGCGCATTATCATACCCTGTAGCGATGAGAGCGAATATCTCGCGCTCCCGGGGCGTGAGGCTGTCGAACCATTCGAGCTTGCCCTCCATCTGAGACAGGGGCGTGGGCTTCTCCGCGAGTAGGCTTCGCATGAGCTTCTGGACTATCTGGGGCGAGATCTGCACCGCGCCCCCTTTTAGCGCGCGGATGCTCGCTATGAGCTCGGTCGGGGAGATGTCCTTGAGAAGGTAGCCTGATGCGCCCAGGCTGAGCGCCTTGCGCACGTACTCGTCCTCGTCGTAGGTGGAGAGGATGAGTATCTTCAGCCCGGGGTGGGCCGCGATGAGGCGGCCGGTCGCCTCCACCCCGTCCATCACCGGCATGTGCACATCCATGAGAACGATGTCCGGCTTCGTCTCGGCAGCCTTGGCGATGGCCTCCTCGCCATTCTTCGCGAGGCCGACCACATCGATGTCCTCGGCGTAATTATGAAGAAAGGTCGAGAGGCTCTCGAGAAAGAGGCTCTGGTCGTCGGCGATGAGCACGCGGATGGAGTCCATGACAAGCTCAAATATAACGGATCGAGGAAAATTGCAATGGGGCGTCACTCGGCTTCGGAGGCGAGCTTGAGCGGGACGCTGATCGAGAGGGAGAAGCCGCCTGAGGACGCCTTCCCGAAGCTTACCGTACCGCCTAACGCGCCGATTCGCTCTTCCATGCCCGACAGGCCGATGCCCTTCACCATCTCGAGAGAGCTGCGTCCGTTGTCCGCGATCGCGACGAGCACGACACCCGACTCGACCCAGAAGCTCACGCGCACCTCGCTCGCCTTGCCGTGGCGCACGGCGTTGGTGAGCGCCTCCTGTACGGTGCGGTACAGGGCGAGGTTGAGATCTTGGGCGAGGAAGTGGGGCAGGTTGCCCATGTTGAGCTCGACCTCGATGCCGGCGATCTTGCGGAATATAGACACGATCTTGAAGATCGCCTGAGTGCTGTCCAGCATCTCGGGCTTCTCCTTGCGCAGTTTGCGAAGGGCCGCGCGCGTCTCGCGAAGGCCCTCCTGCGCCTGCGTGCGGGCTGTCGCGAGGATGTCGGAGAGGCCGGCCTTGTCGTCCGGCCTCATGCTGCCCGCCGCGTCCATGAGGGCGATAAGGTTCGTGAAGATATAGCCCGAGATGTCGTGGATCTCGCGGCTTATGCGGTTGCGCTCGCGCTCGGTGGACTCCTCGTCGACGGTGCGCGCATAGCCCTGGAGATTCTCGTTGAGCTCGGCGAGGGTGTCCAGGTTCGCCTCCTGCAGCCGGATGATATCGCCGATCTCCTTCTGCTTAGCGGCGGTTTTTCCAATCCACGAGGCTGCGAAGGCCGAGAAGGCCAGGACGAAAGCGAGCACCGCTATCTCGTCGAGGCCGGGCGCGCCGACCGATTCCACAAGGGCGTTCGATCCGAAGAACAGGGGCCAAGCCTGAGCGGCCGAGATGCCTATGATGGCGATTCCCGAAAGGACGAGGTTCAAGGGACTGTCGACGAGAAAGCCCAGCTCCACCATGAGGCCGATGGCGAGCACGAGTTTCACTGACAGAAAACCACTGATGCTGTAGCCCATGAGGCCGAAGACATAGCAGCGCAGGAATAGCACAATGTACAAGGCCATGCCCGGCTTGAAGAAAAGGGCGAGTAAGCTCAACGCGATCGAGGCGCCGATACTGCCGAAGTATGTCTCCACGAAATAAAGGTGGATACCCTTGCCCGGAGAGACGCTCGGATAGAGCGCGACCGCTAGGCCATAGCCGAGGGCTAGTACCGAAATATAGAAGACTTTGACTTTGGTTTGTTTCTGGAAGAAGGGCGGCATAGTCAATAATAGAGCCTTTCAGTCAGGCCGTAAAGGACGAGCCGAAGGGCCAGCGCACATTGACAGGACTGCGCCATCGAGTAGACTGTATTTGTTTTTAAGGAGGACATATGCGCGAAGTATTCGAGGCCTTGGCGAAGTATAAGCAGAATGTCGACGAAAGCATCATCGGCATAACCGAGAAGCTCGACCCGAGCAAACTTGTCGCGCCCATGGGGACCTTTTTCCCCTCGGTCTACGATCAGCTCAAGCACCTATTCGGCTCAGACGTCAACTGGATTAAGCGGCTCAAACCGGCCTTCCCAGAAAGCAAAGCGCTCGGATCGAGCCGCTTCGCCGACTTCGACAACGATTCCCTCAAGGCCCTCGACGCGAAGGACGCGAAAAACCTCTTCGCGAACATGATAGAGCTCGACGCGACGGTCCGCGCCTTCGTCTCCGAGCTGGATGAGGTCGGCTTCGCGAAAATCGTCGCGTACAAGAACTATAAAGGCCAGAGCGAGTCCCACCCCCTGTGGCAGGTGCTTCTGCAGTGGTTCAACCACGGGACCCACCACCGCGGCACCATCTCGGGCCAGCTCGACATCCTCGGCGTGGAGAACGACTACTCGTCCCTCATCCCTAAGATCTGAAAGCGGCACGGGGGCGGGTGCCCGCCCCCTGTGATAAGCGGATCGTCACTCGTTGTGGAGCGTGGTTACCTCCGTCTGGCTGAGGACCCTGTTGTAGATGCGGATATCATCGAAGTCAAACTGGAACCCGGCGGTCCCTGTTGCGTGGTAACCGTAGTCTCCAGAAGTCAGAGCCCCTATGGTAACTCCTGCCATGCCGGGGCTAGCACAATTCATAGCACGCGGGCACAACATCTGGCCGACCTGTGTCCCATTGAGGTAGAGCGTCATCTGGGGCGTCGCCTGGGAGCCATCGTACACCATGACTACGTGGTACCAGCCGCCCGCTGCAATCGTGGTCGAAAGCTCATTGGGCAGGTCGTTGTACATCCCGACCATGGCAGTGAGGGTCCCGGAGCTGAGATGGATGTCCCATTGGAACTGGTCGGTACAAGCTCCATATGGATAGCTGATGATGGGAGGATAATTCGCGCTTGGCAATGTAACGGCATTGAGCCATAGGCTGACGCTGAAGGTGGAGGTCCAACTCAAATTTAATGGTCCGACGCTCATGGCCGAAGACGCATAGGCAGGAGTTTTCTGGTACGCACAATTCGCATTGCTGTTTCGGTCAGAGGTAGGAACAGCCCAAGCAGTTGCTTCCGCCGTCAGACCATTGCCGCTCGTGTCGTTTAGACTCTGGTTCGTGAACAGATATTCGCACTGGAGGCCCGACCGAGGCACTGTCGAGCTAAGGGTGCACGTCTGAGTAACACCGCCGTAGCCTGAGGTCGCCGTAACGGTGAGGTTTTTGACACTCGTTGCCGTCGTTGTTATCGTCGTATACGAGCTACTACCGGTTGCACTGCTCGAAAAATTGGTAGAATCACTCACGGCCCACGTAAAACTCTGGTTTGTGGCGTTGCTCGGAATGGTCGTTGCAGAGATGGTTACGCTTTGGTCCAGCGGAACCGACGTAGGACCGACCGGGCTTAAAGTTATCCCACTCACGGGGATTCCGACAGAGCCAGAACCATACGCACTCGTCGGCCCCGAACCCGAGGCGTTCGTCGCGCGCACCCAAACATAGTAGGTGGTATAGTTCGTCAAGCCGGTCAGGGTGCAGCTATTTCCGCTTAGGCTCGCCCCCCCGGTGGCTGGGGAGGTGGGCACGGAAGCGCTCGACGTGCTGGCGAACACGTCGTAGGTTGAGGCGCCCGTCACGCTCGTCCAGCTGACGGAAAGCTCCCCGGAGCCTGCTGCATTGCCCACAGGCGATGCCGACGGAGCCGAGGGCTGGCCGGGTAGCGTGATGAAGGAAACCGTCGAGCCGTAGCCCGTGCCGGCGCTGTTCGTCGCATAAGCGCGGACATAGTAAGTCGTACCGGCGGTCAGGCTCGACATGCTCAGGGAGGTAAAGCTCCCGGAGGTCAATCCGCTCGCCGCGTACGAATTGGCGATCGTCGGGGAATTATTAGTAGACGACCAGCAAAGGCCGAAGGAAGTGATCGTAGCCCCGCCATTATTCACTAGAGCACCACCGCCGGAGGCCGTAGTCGTCGTGATAGCGGAGAAGCTCGAGCCCGTCGTAACGGTTGGCAGTCCGGCCGCCGTCGTGAAGCTCAGCTGCGAGCCGTAGCCCGTGCCGGCGGAGTTGGTGGCGTAGGCGCACACGTAGTAGGTAGTATTGGCCGACAGGCTCGACATGCTCGCCGTGAAACTGCCCGATGTCGCGTTTCCGGCGAAGCTCAAGGCTCCGGAGGTCGTTAGCGTCGGATTCTGCGACGTGGATACGCAGAGACCTGTGGCGGTAACCGCCGCGCCGCCGTTGCTAGAGATAGTTCCGCCGCCTGAGGCCGTCGACGAAGTGATCGAAGAGACTGCCGTCGTCGCCAAGGTCGGGATAGTGGCAGTCGTCGTGAAGCTCACCTGGGGACCGTAGCCGGTGCCGATGGAATTGGTCGCGTAAGCGCACACGTAGTAGGTCGTCGCTGCACACAGTCCCGTCATGCTCAGCGAGAAGGAGCCCGACGTAACGCCGCTCGCCGCATGGGTCCCCACTATCGTCGGGTTCTGCGAGGTGGACCAGCACAAGCCGCTCTCGGTGATCGTGGAACCGCCGTTGCTGGCTATGGTCCCGCCGCAGCTGGCGCTCGTCGCGGTGATCGAACCGACGACTGCCGTAGACACCAGAGGCGCTGTGGTTCCGACGATCACCGTCACCTTGTAGTTCGCAGTCGATCCGTCCTGCGCGACCACCGTGTAAGTAATGGGGCTGGAAAAGTCGTTAGCCGTCTGCCCGCTCGTCTGTACTGCGGAGCCGACCATCACCTTGACGCCTGAGCTGGCGAAGGTGGCGATCAGGCCGGTCAGCGTTGTCCCATAGGGAACGTTGAGCGTGACCGCCTTATTCGCCTCGTCGATGACGCCCGTCTCGACCGGGCTCTGAATGCCGAAGCTGGTGAAGGCTTTGGCTGTCGAGGAGCCGGATCCCATGAGCTTCACGACGAAGCTCGGCTGTGAAAGGTCGTTCGAGGCGATCGACAGCGTCGCGGCGTAGCTCTGCGCCGCTGTCGGCGCGAAGGAAACCGCGAGGCTCCCGGCGCTGCCGGGCGCTATCGAGAGATTCTGCGCGCCTGCGACGCTGAAGACTCCGGACCCCGTGCCCACCGCGGGCGCGATCGTGATGCCCGAAGCCGCTATGGTGAGCTCGCTCTTCCCGGAGTTCATTATCGTGATGGTGACGCTCGATTTGCCGCCGATCGAGACGCCGCCGAAGTCGAGGCTGCCCCCGACCGCGATTGCAGTGCCATCGGCCTTGGCGAGCGCGATGTGCGGAGAGATGGCCTGGGCCTGCTGGTCGCGCGCCTCGCTGGTAAGGCTGTTCGCGCAGCCGACGAGTGCGCCCGCGAGGGAGCCCGCCGTGACGATGCAGACGGCAAGTATTCGGGATACGATGGCGCAGCGCGCCCTTCTGCTCGACCTTGCGATCTTCGATGCCTTCATGCTGCTGCTCCTCATTTCGCTTCGTCTCCCAGCCATCCGACCGAGTCGTCGCCGGCCTCGGCGGCGCGAACCCCGCCCGATCCCGCCTGCGCAAGGCCCGAGTAGCGCGAGGCCGCCTCGGGATCGACCTCGGCGAGCGCAGCCAGTGTCCGTCCGACTTCGTCGCTCTTACCGAGGGCCGCCTGGGCCTTCGCGAGGTTCGCGAGGATCTTGGGATCCTTGGGCGAGGCCGCCTGCGCCTGCTTGTAGCAGCGGTAGGCCGTCTCGGCATCGCCCTTCAGGAAGGCGACGTTGCCGAGGTTGACCACGGCCGGCGCGTACGGGATCTTCGCGGCAGCCTGTAAGTAGCGCTCGGCATCGGACAAGAGGCCGTAGCGCCCGTAGAGTACGCCGTGCTCGTTCAGCGACTTGCCCGAGGCGCCCTTGTCCGGAAGCGGCCCTAGCGCTGCGAGGCGCGAGGCGAGCTCGGCCTGCACGAGCTTCGCCAGCTCGGCGCGGAAGGCTGTGTGCACAGCGTCCTTCGCGGGGGGCGAGATGGAGGAGCCGTCGGCGGGGAGGCCGACCGGCGCGTAGCGCTGCCATGACTCGTGCATCGGATAGAAGGCCGCGACCCCTTTGGCCGAAGCATCCTGCCATTCCTTCATGGCGGTCTGCCACACATCCGAAAAGCCCTTGTCCCGGATCGTCGTCTCGATGGGAACCCAGGCGCGGTCATCTTGCACGATGATCTGGCCTGCGCCGATGCCGCGCGCGGCGGCCTCTGCGGGCGTGATCCCGAGGTCAGCAGCCATGAAGATATGTCCCGGCACCGTAATGAAGGCGGTCTCGATGGCCATAGCCTCGAGGCAGGAGGCGTAAAGCACCGATAGATCAGCACAGTCGCCCGAGCGGAAGGAGAGAGTCTGGCGCGGGAACTTGAGGTTGTCGACCGTCGCGTTGTCGGCCTTGTCCTCGGAGAAGTGGCGGTTAGGACTGAGCAGATAGCCGATGCCGTAGAGCCGCAGGCCTTCATGCACGGCCATAGCCGTCTGAAGGTTCTTTGGCACCTCGTTGTTCCGGTCCTCGCGGACTGCGGCGTTGATGTTGCCCACCATGTCGAGCACCCAGGGATCTTTGCTAGAGACGAAAGCCGCGGCCTTGCGATCGTCGTCCCAGGTCAGGGCTGTGCGGTCTTGGACCAGGATCGAAGCGGTCTTGGGAACTGCGGTCCCCGCTCCGACCGAAAGGGCGATCTCGGCGATGACCTTCGTCGGCTCGGTGACCTTGAGCATCTCCTCGTTGAAGAGGGCGGTGAGAGGCACTTCGACCGAGGCCCCTGGGGCGATGCTCGGAATAACGGCCAGCTCCTTAGGGGCGTCCATGTAGCTCTTCACGAGGAAGGACAGGTGGACGTCGTTGAGAGTTTTCTTGGACGTATTCGCAATCACGGCCTTCCCGAAGGGATGGTCGTCGTAATACGCGCGGAGAACAGGGAAGATGTCGCCCGCATCGACCGTTCGCAGCTCGAGGAAGCGGACCCCTCCGTCCTTCGGAGCCTGGGGCTCGGGGGGATTCCACGAGAGGGCGAGGCTGAGACCGACCCCCGCGTAGAGGCCGGCCTTGTAATCGAAGGAGGCCTCGAGCCGCCCGCCGATTCCCGAGGGAGAGAAGAAGTCGAGCCCAGCCCCGGCGCGGCCGATCGCGTAGAGGGCGCTACTACCGCCGGAAAGGGAGCCGTAGCAGGCGCCCCCGTCGAGGAAGAGATCGGCCGAGAGGAGACTTCCGAAGCTCCGGCCGAGCCCGGCGCCGGCGAGCAGGTTGACTTCGGACAGAGAGCCGTCGACAAAGACACCGGAGACAGGCGCGATGGAGGCCGTGGACCAGCCCGCAGAGGTGCGCAGCGAAAGATTGTCTGAGAGTCTGCGCCTCGCCAAGAGGCCGGCGCCCCAGGCGTCTGAGAAGGCGGGTGAAGAGCCGCCGTCGTCGGCCAGGAGGGGGAGTTCGAAGGTCGGCGAGACGGACAGAAGCCAGGCCGAAGAGCAGAAGGGCCCTGTGGCCGCGGGATCGGCAGCGAGGGCGGCAGCAATCGCAAAGGCGGCGATTGCAAAGGCGATTCGGCGCATCGGTAAACCTCCGGAAGGCGCGTTTTGCTATTTAAGCCGAGATTTCTCCTCAATGATGGATACCGAGACGGCGAGACTTTCCAACTACCCTTTGGGGTAGTATTGTCGAGCACGAGAGGGAATTCGTGCTATCGCGGGTGGTTTTCAGGTAGGCTATCTGATTTTATTCATGAGCTCTATCTTATTTTTGACGTCCAGTTTCCGGTAGATGTTACGAAGGTGGAATTTAACCGTGTTCTTGGAAATGAAGGATTTGGCGGCTATTTCTTCGTACGACAGGCCGTTTATGGCCATGACGATGATTCCCTTTTCACGATCCGTAATATTGTATTCCCTCAGGATCTTTTCGGTTTTCTGCATCGAAGGCAAGGCCGGAGGTTGTGCCGGAGCGCTTGAGCCAGCTTGCGGCCTATTCGCATGGACAGTCAAAAAACCCTGGAAGAAATAGAAGCTGAAACAGATAATGCAAAGATACGAGGGAAATTGCTGCTGCACGCGCAGCCGGGAAAGCCACGAAAGGGCGGGAATCGCACGCAAGAAGAAGAACGGGAACAGGTAATTCAGGTAGATTATCCTGAGTTTGCTTAATAATTCGATCACGGAAAAGAATAGGGAGAGAGCATAGAGTCCGAGCATCCCCGGAAATTCATGATACTTCCTAGTGTGTCCCAGTATGAGGAAGAAGGGATAGAATATGCTCACCAGAAAGACCGGCAAGAAGATCCTATAGCTCGGAAGATAAGCCTGGCTATCCGCGAACGCGAAAAACAGAATTTCCGCAATAGCCAAAAAAACGATCGCGAGAACGAGCATTGTGTCGATAGGACTGTCCATTAACGACGCCAAGGACCAGTTCCTTCGCGGCAGCCCCGAGTGCTGAGCCTCTCGCTTCCGCAGGAAGGTCCAAATCGTGAGAAAAAAAAGCGGCCCCGACAAGAATGAAGAGAGGAGCAAGATACGGGCGAAGCTATCGAGCGCGACGAAGGGGAAAATCCTCACGAATAGAACTTCCCGAATCTGAGAAAGTCGCAATAGGAGAATGAAATTATAGAGCGAGAAGAAGAGGGTGTATCCTTCCTTTCTCAGGATAAAGGCGCCTAGAAAGAAAAGGACGAACAACAGTCGTCCTCCAAAGTTCAAGGCATCGGATATCAAAAGTCTGTTCGTCTCGTTTTCTACCGCTTCTCGAGTGCCGATGACAATCTCATCTGAAGGGCCTCCATCTAGGGCAGGAACGCTCATATTCGAAATTTGCAGGGTCAAAGCAGTTGTATCGCTTTCTGGAACGAAATAGACGCTCTGTGGTCTATATTGCGCGTGGGACGTAGTCGCATCGGCGGAAACGCTGCCGGCCCTGGCGATAATCCGATCGTCGGCGTAGAGCGTGAAGGCCGTGTTGATCCTCTTGACCTTGATGCCGACTTCCTTCCCCTTCCAACCGTGGCGGATCGACAATCTCAAGGTCGCATAGCCCAGATTCGGCAGCCGGCGGCCTGCTAGCCTCAGCGTGTTCCAGGTCGAAGGCAAGGCCAGATAGGCATCCGGTTTTAGACCGGGGGAACTCGCGAAATCGCCGGGAGCGATCAGAGCGCCCCAATAGAACTCCCATTCCCCCGAAAGCTCGACTCCCGACTTGTCCCGCGAATGAGGTCCAAGATCGGCAAACCCACGCTTGGATAAAGTCGTTTTTTCGACCGATCCGAACGTGATGGCCACCAGGTACAGCAAGAGGAACGCGATAACGAGGTTGATCTTCTGGTGGGCCAAAAACTTTATCACTCTCACAATCTTTATCGTAGATCGAGACCTCTGTCAATTTCCTACAATGTATTCGGACCCTCCTGCGAACAAATGAATAAATGGTGGACGTACTCTCAGCCTGACAATGGGGAGTTCTCAGTCTGACAATGGGGAGTTCTTAGCCTGACAATGGGGAGTTCTTAGCCTGACATGGCAGATTTTTCAGTCTGAAAAATCATCTTACACAGATTGGAGGCAGCCCTGTCGTCAAGAACGGCCGCGGCTGGCCAAGACTCGATTTCCGTGGCAGAGTAGTATCTTCCTAGTCAGCGCGAGGAGGAACCGTGTTTAATCGATCCAGGCCCAAGCCCGAGAAGCACATGCCTTACTACAAGTTCGTGAAGTCGCTCTCGGAGCCGGGCTGCCCCGTCTGCAATCAGGTCAACGCGGCCCTCGACGACTGGTATGCGAATCTCTTGTACGAGAGCGCCAACGATCGCCCTCTGAGGCACCGCTTCGACGCCGAGAACGGGATGTGCGTGAAGCATGCGCACAGGCTGACGGGTTCCAACGACGGATTGGGGGCCGCGGTCATTTACCGGACTCTGCTCGAGAGGACGGTAGGCGCGATGGAGAAGAAGGCCGCGCCCCCGCTCAATGCGGGGAAATGCGTTGCCTGCAACGCCCAGGCAGACGCGGAGGCGCGCTACACGGGCCTCGTCGCCGACTTCCTCGACGAGGAGGACATGCGTGTCGGCCTCGAGGCGGGCTCGGGCCTCTGCATGCCGCACGTGGCCGCGGTGCTCGCGCTGCGCAAGGATGCACCCCAATGGTTCTTCGACCTTCACCGCTCGCGTTGCGCGACGCTGCTCGAAGTGATCGTGCGCTATATCGACTGTCAGAAACTCTCGACCGAGGAGCGCAAGGAAAGGCTGAGCTTTGAGGACGAGATGGCCTGGAAGGAGATAGCGCCCCTCTTGACCGGGCAACAACGCTAGCGGTTTGGGGACGATTCTCGCAAATTAAGAGCAGCTTGACATAGCCATTCTAGGCAGATATTCTAAAATATCAAATATATCCACCATCATGACTAGTTAACCCTACATACAGAGCCCGCGTCTGCACAGAACCGCAACAACGGCAAAAAACACTCACAAAACGGCATACGGAGGAATCATGGCACGCAAGAGCAGCCTCGCGACGAGTATCGCGATCGCTATTGGCATCCTGATGACGCTGGTCCTGGGGTCGGTCATCGTATTCATCGGCATCAGACTGCGGTCCACGACGACCGCACTCATACAGAACGACAGCATGGCCGTAGTGAAGGCCCGGGCGAGCGAGGTCGGAAGGATCATCGAAGGCGACAAGGCCGGGCTCAAGGCGTTAGGCGCCATGCCCCAGATACAGACGGGCAAGATCGCGGAGGCACAGGCCGCCATTATCAAGGTAATGGAGGCGAGCGACCTGACGGACTTCACCTCGATCTCCGTCCTCGATAAATCTGGGACTATACCGCTCGACTCGAAGGGACACGTCATCTCCCTTACGGGCAGCGACTTCTACAAGGCGATCTACGTCGACGGCAAGGACTTCTATATCAGCGACCCGCTCATCTCGAAGTCGAACAACAAGGCCTCCGTAATGCTCGCGAAGGCGGTGAAACGCCCCGATGGACAGGTCTTCGACGTCCTGTGGCAGATGTCGCTCGACAAACTCTCGGCAACCGTCGATAACATGAGGCTAGGCGCGCGCGGCGAGGGCTGGATCATCGATCAGCACACGACCGTCATCGCCAACCCGAACACCGACTACATCATGAAAGTTACCTTCAACACAATAAAGAATGGCACGATCGTCGCCTCGAAGGGCGGCCGCGGTGCCGAGCAGCTGGCGGCGGCGCTGCAGGCGAACGACGAGGGCTCGATCATGTATTACAACGAGAAGTCTAAGCTCGATACGACGGTATTCTTCGCGACGATCCCGAATACGCCTGGCTGGAAGATCGGCCTCAACACACCGACCGCCGACATCTACGCCTCGGTCAACGTTCTTCTCTGGACACTCGCCTTTATCTTTATCGTCGCGCTCGCCGTATCGGCGTGCGTAGGAATCCTCATCGCGCGCTCCATCGCCAAGCCCATCCTCTCCTTCACCGCGATCGCCGAGGAGATCTCGAAGGGAGACCTCACGAAGAGGATCCCCGCAGATATCCTTAGGCGGGAGGACGAGCTCGGCAGGCTCGCCGTGTCCATGAACGAGATGACCAGGAACGTCGGCAGCGTAGTCGAGCAAGTACAGGATTCCGCGGCCAAGGTCGAGAAGAGCTGCAAGTCCATGCGCGCCGCAGCCGGCCAGATCAGCCAAGGATCGGCCGAGCAAGCCGCGAGCACCGAGGAAGTATCGAGCTCTATAGAAGAGATGAACGCGACCATCAGGCAGAACGCCGACAATGCCAAGGCGACCGATGCCATCTCCTCGAAGGCCTCGGCGGAAGCAGCGAAGGGCAACGAGGCCGTCGATCGCTCGGTGAAGGCCATGAAAAGCATCGCCGACAAGATATCGATCATCGGAGAGATCGCGAGGCAGACCAACATGCTGGCCCTGAACGCGGCCATAGAGGCGGCCAGGGCGGGCGAGTCGGGCAAGGGCTTCGCGGTCGTCGCTTCCGAAGTGCGCAAGCTCGCGGAGCGCTCCCAGAAGGCGGCGGGCGAGATAACAGAGCTCTCCCAGTCGACAGAGCGGACCGCGTCCGAGGCAGGAGTCATCATCAACGCGATCGTGCCTGACATCCGCAAGACCGCGGATCTCGTCCGGGAGATCGCGGCGGCCTCGCTCGAGCAGAGCTCAGGTGTCACCCAGATCGACAAGGCGGTCGCCCAGCTCGATCAGGTTGTGCAGGCGAATGCCAGCGCGAGCGAAGAAGCCGCGAGCATGGCCGAGGAACTGGAGCTCGAGGCGGGGCGGCTCACGGAGACGACGGCCTTCTTTAAGATAGCGGACAAGGAAGAGGGCGCGAGCCTCATAGAGGCGCCAGCCGAAGGAAAGGTCCGGCAATAGGCCCTGCCCTGCCGTCTATGGCAGGACCTTCCGCTCGAGCTTGGTGATCTGCCAGCCCTTCCACTTTGGGGAGCGCTCGAGGCTGATGAGATCGATGCGCTTCTCCTCGAGCGGCGCGGCGGTTGTCTTGCCGGGGTCGCCGGAGGGGTCTTCCTTATGGTCCATGGACCAGAAGGAATACGTTGCGCGATAGAGGGCGCTGTCGGAGCCTTGGCTTTCTTCCTTGACGACCGACAGGCCGGCGATGCCGTATAGGAAGGCTGTGGAATCGAGCTTGGGCTCGCCGTCGGCGACCCATTTTGCCGCGCTTACGAGAGGGCTCTTGCCTTCGTAGGCCATCCTCGTCTTCGAGAGGACCGTCATGTTCATGATGTAGTTATAGTCGGACTCGAAGGTCTTATTCTTGCCGCAAGCTTCGAGCGAATCCATGTCGATGTCGTCGATGGCTTTGTAATAGCGCACGACGAGCTCGGAAGCGGGCAATGAGGCGAAGTTGGGTTTGTCCCGCTGGGCTCGCATCATGTCGGCGCCGATGAAGCCGATGACAGCGACCGCGATAGCGACCGCCGCAACGATGCCACCGCGCCTGCGCCAGAAGTCCGCGCGCTTTTTCTTGGCCCGAGCCTCGGCCTCCGCCGACGCGCGGCGACGCTCGAGCTCCGCGGCCTCCTCGATGGATACGACGCGCGACCAGCCTTGGGCGCTGGCCTTCTCGAGAGCGCGGCCCCACTCGCCCAGGCTGACTTTGCGAGGATCGCACAAAGCCTTGTCGATGAGGCAGGCGAGAGCGGCATCGAGCCGAGGGGCGGCGAGAACGGCCGCCACGGCGGAGGGATGCGCGCTCGCCATGCTCCCCGGCTCCTCGGCTGCCCGGCCGTAGGCGCCCTGCCCTGTCGCAAATCGGTAGGCCGCTTGGGCGAGGAGGAAGGAGACGTCGGCCTCGGCAGTATCGGCATGGGGATTCGTCAGGCGCGCGACCGCGGCCGCTCGAGCCGCGGTCCCGGCGGCGGTGAGGGCCTTGGCCGCTGCCTGCGGCGGTAGGACGAGGAGCTGGCCGCCGTCTCGGGAAAACAGAAGGCCGGAGGAGACGATGCCTCGGGGCAGGGAATTATCGGCGACCAAGGCCTCGAAGCCCCGGGAGGAAGTTAAAAGGAGGCCCATGCCTTCCTCGAGGCTCCCGGCCTCGTCCAGGCTTCGGAATTCTGGGAAGTCAGGGCCGAGGAGAGAGCCGGCATCCTCTTCTTGCAGAAGGTTCTCGAAGCGCCAGGGCGCCGAGAGGATGGCGCCGCCTGAGCCGGCGGCGAGATGGAGGAGGCGTCCTTCCTCTGTCATGGCTTGGGCGAGGGAGGACCCCGCACCCTTGAGCGAACCCGAGGGGAAGCGCAGTGCTAGCTTATCAATGCCGCCTATAGAGCGGCGCGAGACTATCGTGCTCATATCCTCCCAAAATAGGCATTGGGGGCCCGAAGGTCAATGCGCGGAGAGCCGACGGAGGAGCTTTGCAAGCTCGTTGAGGACCACGGGCGATGCGGCGAGGCCGAAGACGATGAGCCATTCGGGGCCGCCGAGCACCTGCACCTTGAAGAAAGCCGCGAGGGGGGTGAAGAGAATGAGACTGCACTGGAGGACCAGGCCGGCGACCAGTGCCCCGACGAGCCAAAGATTGCTGAAGAAGCCGATGGAGAAGAGGGATTTCTTCCAAGCGCGGCAATCGAAAGCATGGAAGAGCTGGCAGATCGAGAGCACGCAGAAGGCCATCGTGCGCCCCAGGTCGAGCTTCGTATCGGCATCCAGGCCGAGCGCCGAGCCTCGTCCCATGCCGATCCAGAAAGCCATGATCGTAATCGCGCCGACCCAGATGCCGTTGAGGACCATGAATCGCGCGCCGCCGCGCGCGAAGAGGCCTTCCTTGGGGTCGCGGGGCTTCTCCTTGATGATGTCCGGGTCGCCCGGGTCCATGCCCAAGGCGAGGGCGGGCAGCGTATCCGTGACGAGATTGATCCACAGGATGTGGATCGGCAAGAGCGGTATGTAGCTGCCGACGAGGACAGCGGAGAAGACCGAGAGGACCTCGCCCACGTTGCACGAAAGAAGGTAGAGGATGGCCTTGCGGATGTTGTTGTAGATGTTCCGCCCTTCCTCGATCGCCTTCACTATAGTCTTGAAGTTGTCGTCGGCGAGGACCATGTCCGAGACGCCCTTGGCTACGTCGGTCCCGGTGACGCCCATCGCGACGCCGATGTCCGCGGCCTTGAGGCTCGGCGCGTCGTTCACGCCGTCGCCGGTCATGGATACAACATGGCCATCCGCGCGAAAGGCCTTCACGATCCGCACCTTATGCTCGGGCGAGACCCGAGCGAACACGCGGACGGTCCTCGCCTTGGCGGCGAGATCGGCTTCGCCCAACGCGTCGATCTCGGGTCCCGAGAGTGCCTCGTCGGCACCCTTGGCGATGCCCAGTTCCTGTGCGATCGCGAGGGCTGTCGCCTTATGGTCGCCCGTGATCATCGCGACGCCTATCCCCGAATCGCGGCAGATCGCGATCGAGCTCTTGACCTCGAGTCTCGGCGGGTCGATCATGCCGGCCATCCCGAGGAACACGAGGCCATGCTCGAGGCCCTCGCCCTCTGCCTTCTCGCCGGGCCTCAGCTTGCGGCAGGCCGCACCGAGGACGCGCAGGGCCTTGCCGGCCATCGCGTCCGACTCGGCGAGGATCGCCGCCTTGCCCGCGGCGTCGAGGGCCTTCTCTTGGCCGTCTCGCATGACGAACTCGCAGTGATCGAGGAGGCGGTCGACCGCGCCCTTGGTCATCACGAGACGCTCGTCGCCCATCGCGTGGACGGTGCTCATCATCTTGCGGTCCGAGTCGAAGGGCAGCTCGCCTATACGGGGGGCGTCCGCGAGGAGGGCCTCCTTGCGGACGCCCTTGTCGTTCGCGAGCTCGAGGAGGGCTATCTCCGTGGGATCGCCCGTTGCAGCCGCGTTGTCGCAGACGCCGGCACCAGGCCGGCCGAGCGACGCGTCGTTGCAGAGCGCGAAGACTTCGAGAAAGAGCTTCTGAGCGCTCTTCGCGGGATCGACCGAAGCGGCCTCTCCCGACTCTCCGTCGGCGGACCAGGCGACTACGGACATCTTGTTGCACGTGAGCGTGCCGGTCTTGTCGGAGAGGATCATAGTGACCGCCCCGAGGGTCTCGACCGCGGGGAGGCGGCGAACGATGGCCTTCTGCCTGCTCATGAGCTGTACGCCTATGGCGAGCACTATGGTGACGATCGCGACCAGCCCCTCGGGAATAGCGGCGACCGCGAGCGAGACGGAAGTGAGGAAAAACTCGAAGAGGTCGGCCCGAGGCACCTTGCCTGTCCTGATGAACTCCTCCCCCACAGCGAGGACGAACATCACGCCGCAGAGGGCGAGGATGGCTATGCCGAGCTTCTTGCCGAAATCGTCGAGCTTCTTCTGAAGCAGCGTCTCCTCCTGTCCCTCGGCGTCGAGCATCACGGCGATGCGGCCGAGCTCGGTGTCCATGCCCGTGCCCACTGCGATGCCCATGCCGCGCCCATAGGTGGCGAGCGTGGAGGCGTAGCCCATGGTGACCCGGTCGCCCAGGGGTGCGCCGGCCTCCACGCTCGCGTTGGCGGACTTTTCAACCGGGACCGACTCGCCCGTGAGCGATGCCTCCTCGACCTTGAGATTGAAAACCTCGACCCAGCGCAGGTCGCAGGGAATGACCCTACCCGCGTCGATGGACACGAGGTCTCCAGGAACGACTTCGTCGGAAGCAATCTCGCGCGGCGATCCGTCGCGGACGACTACCGCCTTGGGGGCGGAAAGTTTTTTTAGGGCCGCGAGGGCCTTCTCGGCCTTCGACTCCTGAACGACGCCGACTACGGCGTTGATCACGACAACGATGAGGATGATGATCGCATCGGATATCTCGCCGAGAAGAATGGATATGACGGCCGCCGCCAAGAGGATGTAAATGAGGAAGTCTTGGAACTGCTCGAGCACCCGCAAAAAGAGGCTCTTGCCCTTCTTGGCTGCGAGTCGGTTTGGTCCGTAAACACTGAACCTTCGGGAGGCCTCCTCGGAAGACAGTCCCCTGATCGGATCGCCGCTTTGCGCCTCAAGGACTTGAGCCACCGAATTCGAGTGCCAGTTTTCCATAGACCTGCCGCCTTTCGTTAAAAAAAAAAGACCTTCGCCGGGACACGACTCGCGGTCGTGCCTCGGCGAAGGTCTTGCTCATGCGCTCTTGAGCGGAAGAATCCCGCTCGAGATTGCCCGGGAGGACCGGGTCCACGACGCGTTAACGTCGCTTCCCGTGTTGACGATCCCCGCGACCTCGAAGCTCGCGCACCCGCGCGGCATCGAGGCAAGCTACTCCCCATTCGCAGTTTCCGATTATAGGACCGCTAGGGAAGATAGGCAAGCGTCCTGTAGAAAAGGTTATGGCCGTCGGGAGAAGAGCGCCCCGTTCCAGCCGAGCCGCCCGAGCACAGATGATTCCTGGTCATTCTTGCTCATTAACGTGAGAACGTTACTCTGCCCGCCCTTGTCCGAGGGAAAAACGAATTCGATCCACTCGCCCTCGCCGCCTGACTTGCTTCCTGCGAGATAGGTCGTCACGAGGGTAGACCCTTTGGCGTCGATCTGATAGAGCGCAGCCTGGTCGAACCAGCCCTCGTCGAAGCCTGCAGGCACGGAAATGGTGAGGAGCGCCACCGGAGGCGAAAACCCCTTGTCGGCGAGCACATCGATATTGATCATGTTGAAATTGAAATCTTCGCTGAAGCGCTCATCGGGATTGTCTGGAATCCCGAGGTCCTGCATGCCGAAGAGGTTTTCTGCCGCCGTAGAAGCGGACAGCCGTGGGACGGGATAGGCTAGTTCCCACAGGCTCTTCTTGCCTGAACAGGCTTTGAGCGAAATTTTGCCGGAGACGCCGAACTCCTGCGAATATATATTGGGCATGGATACGCCTTTGAGGGCCTTTCCCGCGACCAGAATCTCCGCCTTCGAAAGCGGCCCTTCGAAGCCGAGGAAGGGATCCCCCGAGTCATTGAGCGGAGTCAGGTAGATCGTTGTATCGTCACCACCGGGGATATGAAAGTAGTGGTGCAGGACAAAGTCTCGCTGATCAGCGCTTAGTTTGGGAAGTACAGAGTCCTTGAATACGGTTTCATTCATCTGAGTAGGCACGGCGTCCTGGTACGAGCGCAGAACCTGCATGAGAATGCGGTCGGACGAACCCTTGCCCTCGAGATCGACGACGCCCACACTCTTGGCTAGAAGGCCACCCCAGACGTATCCCTCCTGTCCCTGGCAGTCGATTTTGTACCAGTAGTCCGAGACTCCATAGAGCGTCTGTTGGACGCTCGTCTTTTCCACGACGGCCGCGGCGTCTCCTGTCATCAGCTGGGCCAGAACCTTCGCTCCCGTTTCAGGAGTCTCCCTCACGTTGATCTTGTCCGAGTAGGCGTAGGCGGTCTCTCCCTTGTCGTAGCTCGGGACGCTGTATGTCACCGACAGCTGCGCATAAACGGCCCCGAATATGGACAGGAGCGCTCCGATAGCCGATCGGACTGCAAAGCCTCTATTTACCGTGATCACTTGTCTTCTCCCTCTTCCGTTCCTGAATCGAGCGCCAGAGCACCTGCTCGAAGTCGACTGTTTCGCCGAGGCTGAGGTCAACCATGGAAAGATATGTATCGCTCTGATTCGAAGAGCGGGATCGCTTTTTCCCCGGGATAGCGCCGCGTACCTCGATATACCGAACCTTCTGGTTCCAGGTCTCTTCCGTGTAAACAGTGGAAAGGCTGGATATCGACGTAAGGGGCCAGGATTTTTTCTTCTCGAAGGCGGCGCCTATCGCGTCAGAGTCTGCCCGACCCGCCAGCAGGGCGATGGGCAATCTTCCATAACAGAGCTCCTCGGCGTCAAGTTTGAGGGCGAAGGCCTTTCGCCTCGCACTAACCCCGCTAATGAAAAGTCCAATGCCGACGATGAATAGAACACTGGCGATGCATGCCAGGAAGACAAACAGGGGATTAATGCTTTTACCTTTCAGGAGGAGACCCAATACACCGAAGCCGAACGAAATGAGAAGACAGATTATGGACGAGCCGAGAGTGCCGCCTCCACGCCACGCGAAATAGTCCGTGTCTCCGAGCCGCCGTTGCAATACGGTGGGCGGGATAGCCGGCGACCTACGGAACTCCACGGGACAACGCGAAGCCTTAAGCTCGACTATCCTCCTCAGTTCCGCCGCCCTGGTCTGGGCATCGCTTCGATGAGCATGCTCTTCCAACATCCAGGCAGCGCCGTTGGCCAATCTGGCATCGACTATATAATTCGTTTCTTTCTTGACAGTTGGATATCGCGTATCGCCCCTGAAAGGCATATCGGTGTCCAAGTCCACTTCGGTCTGGCGATCCTCATGTTGAAAGGCCGCGTCCATTCTATCCAGCGAGTCTTGCATGGCCTTTTCCGTCGAGAATTGGACATATTCGTCGGTCGGCATATAGGTCGCGTAGGTATGCACTCCGAAATCCACAATATCTTCGTAATCATAGCCCGGCATCGCCGCGCCGTCATTTGCGTCGGCAGGTGCTGTCACCAAGCTCCGCGATACGATCATCCGGCCGATCCTGTTATCGAAAAAGAATGCCTGGGGGTCCTGCTTCGTATTGGGAATCAAGACGGCGATCCCGATGAAGAGAGGGATGACGAAACCAAAGACAGCGAAAAAAGGCGGGACGACGAGGTAAGCCACTACAAGCTCATGCGTTCGAGGAAGGAAGCCCAGGATCGCCCCCCATTCGCGCCACAGCCCCCCGAAGCCAAAGCCCACGAAGGCGACGAGTGCCCCGATGAAGGCCCAGCAGAAGAAGATCGCGGCGATGCCGCCCCGCCATTCCATCTCGTGCTGTGGAATCGCCACGACTTTGAGGCCGTCTTGCACACCTGCGGGGCGCTTGGCAATCCAGGATTCGCGCAGGATGTCCATCAGGACCTGTCCTTCGGACTGGCCCCATTGAAGAGACGCTGGAATGGCAACGACACTCCCGGAGCGACAGTAGAGTCGGTAGAGGCCGATGTCCTGGATCTCTCCCCAGGCTAGGACTGTTCGAGAAATACGAACAAAAAGGCAACGGCTCTGAATCCGTATGCGATCCTCGTCCCATACGATGACATGAAGACCGAAGACGGCGATTATCATGGCCCCGAGAAAGACAAAGCAAAAGATCGAGAAACCTCCAACCCAAAACACGTGCTCTCCCGATATTCCCGATCCGCCGGGACTAAGAGCCAGGACAATCACGAGCGCGTCAACCGCCACGAAGACGATCGCCAGGAAGAGCACGAAAACAGCCGGGCCGACTTTCCTGGGCAGTGTAATCCACTTAAGTCCTCCGCGTCGTGAATGGAGATGCAACAGGCGCTTCGCGCGCTCATCGATTTCACTTTTATCACTCATGTTCCGCACCTTAATCTATGGGAATGGCGCTCGTAGAAAAGACGCCGCGTGTATCGTCCCATCTGAAGGACAGGTTTTGATCTGGGGGGAATTCCGCGATATCGGGATTGTGACGCGCATCGGGCTCGGCGGATATGTCCTGACCGTCCTCGCTCATGGAGAAGATGCAGGGCATTTCATAGGTCGTCCCCAGCTTTTTCTCTGCCTCGGAAACGTGCGGCCCCTTATAGAAATCTTTTGCCGAGTATGAGAGAAGGCTGGTGCGCTCGAACAACCCGGAATCGGCGTGATAGCCGAGGACCGAGAGCGTATAAACTTCCTGTGCCCACTCAACGACGGCTACGAGGGGCAGGCCCTTGTATCGGCCGAGGATTTTGAACTCAACTCCGCAGGAGTCCGGGCCGCTGCCCGAGTCCCACTCGAAGAAAGAAGACGCGCCGTCTTTTGTCTTATGGGACGCATTCTTCCATGCGTCCCGCGCGCTCCGCCTGTCTTTACTGCTAATCGCCAGATCCGGGGCACAATTTTTCGGAAGGAGAACGAACATATCCGCGGCCGTTGCATCTGATTTGGGCAGATCGGTCTTGTCGATCATCGCGGGCTTGGGCTCATGGAATCTCGCCTGGGACTTATCCCAGGCGCATTCCAACGCGTAGGCCTTGAGCTGGTCGAGGTAGCCGTCCGCTTTCGCGAGAGTCGGAGCGCCTTCGCCCACGAGAACCGTGCGCGCCGGGCGGAACCGCACTGTCGTGCCATAGCGAGGAAGATCGTCGAGATACCATTGAGTCGTGCTCGCGTCTCCCTCTCCGACATAGGGGAGCAGGGGCTTCTCCGTGATCGGCGGCAGTATCTGGTTATCCGGAATTGGTTTCCACGAACCGTCTCGAATATCGAAAAAGGCGTGATAGAAGTTTTGGGACTCCATGGCCGCGAAATTGTATGTCAGCGCCGGAATACGCGATTTGTCCGCACGCTCAAAATAGACGAATACCAGAGTGAACTCGTATTTACCGTGGTTGAACCCCTCGATTTTTATATAAGCGTTCGGTATATCGATCACGACGGAGTTTTCCACAGTCCCCTTGGTGTCGACGCTCTTCGAGAGGAGCTGTCGGCGGAACTCGAGGTCCGCGCCTTTTACGTCCAGTTTGTCATCGCTGTCCGCGATCCACAGCGCAGCCGGAAGACCGGGTTCCCACTCCCTGCGTATGATCGACGGACAAAGGAGAAAGTAGTCGACGACGGTCTTGTTGCCCTTCGCGGCTATCTGGTCGTACGTCCTCGTATCGAGCTCCTGTGCTATGAGCAGACTGTTCAATGCACAGACGAGGCCAGCGGTAATCACCGCTGCATACTTGAAACCGGTCATGCTGCCTCCATTCCTCCAAGGGCGATCATCCGAAACTTAATAGCAACAGCGTCATCCGGGAACGAAGCCATGCTCTGGGTCACTCGATGTCCGGTCCCATCCGCATGCGCACGTTATCGCTGAGGATGATCCCATCGCAGGGGAAATTGAGTGCTATGGCGGAGGCGGTTGCGAGGAGGAGACCGGCGACGAGCGCGGCGGCCCTTTTCGTTGTCGTCAGTCGCATTACGGAGCCCCTAGTCTGGATTTCCCATCTTACTACAGCAATTTACACTCCCGCCCCACAAAACGCAGACGCAAAATTACGGGATTTGAGAGCAAAATGACGGACTAAACGTCGAGGTAGGTTTATTCGGAGGAGGGTCGAATACCGCGCGGCTCGCTGCGAGGTCGTTCATTTTCGCCGCAAAAGCCAATACTCTTCGGGCGTCATGCCCACCAGCTTCTTGAATGCGGATCTGAAGCCCGAGACCGAGGAGAAGCCGACGGAGAAGCCGGCGTCGATGACGTCGAAGCCGCGGGCCAAGAGGCGCTGAGCATTGTCCACGCGGACGCGCCTTAGAAATTGATGGGGGGTCTCGCCGGTCTCCCTCTTGAAGACCGAGATGAATTGAGTCACCGAGAGATTGGCGATCTGAGCCAGCTCCACGACGCCGAGCCCCGATCGGTATTCGCGCAGAATCGTCCTGCGGGCGCGGGTTATTCCAGGATGCCTGAACTGGGGTCCCAAGGCGCCTCTCGAGACACGGCCGGGCCAGAGGCTCCTCTGGAAGTCCACGATGATCAGGGTAGCCAGGCTCTCAGCGACGAGCCGGGCGTCCAACTGCGGGGAGGAAGCCTCGGCAAAGAAGCGGGCGAGGAGGTTGCCGAAGCCCTCGGGCGCCCTCAGCCTCTCCTCTTCGAGATCGATCCGCCCAACCTCGAAGAGTTCTTCGGCGGTCGCTTCCATGGAACTGCGCTGGATAACGGCGCTATAGAAAGGCGACTGGATTAGCATAGTCTCTTCGGACCGGAAGGGCATGTCGATTCCCATCGGGACGAACGTCGGCCCTGTGGCTTCGCGGAAGTCCACGCGTCGCCCGCCGATTATCCCGGAAAAATCCAGCGCTTTGGACTGGAAACAGAAGCTATACGAGCTGAATGAGACTTTTGCTGCGGACACGGCGCGGCATTCGCAAAGAGCCAGCTCGGGCGTTATCGCGACGGAGACATCCGAGGCGATATCCGCGGGAGGACGGGCGCCGAAAGCTCTCGAAATCGAGTCGTTTGCGACCATTGCCACCTCTCGACGACAGCACGCTCTCCGGAAGGCCGCGATTGCAGATAACCGCGACCTTCCCCGATTCCCGACCAGAATGCTCTAATGTTATTTATATATGCCACCTACTCGTCCGTCAATTGCCTGGACAAACCTACCCATTGAACGCCACATCCCAGTCATTCCTGCGCCGTACTACTGACCATTTCGTCATCGCTCCGGCTGCGATATAGTAGGATGGGAAAGACAGGAGTGAGCAAGCGGCAGTATTCGAAATCGACGATCAACCCGTCCCTGCTCTCTGCGATGTACAGCGTGTTGCCAAACTCGACTTCGGCTCCCGACTTCCCGCGGAAGATCACGTGCACGTCCGGCTCGTAGAGACTCAGCACCTTTTTTGAGTCGGCTACCTTCTCGCTATCAAGTATGCGCCTTCGCTCTTCCCCCGTGTCGGGTTCATCGTCACGAACCTCGGCATGCGGGCGAAGAATGTCGTCCATTTCTACAACCGGCGCGGGACGGCGGAGCAGTAGATCAAGGAAGGTAAGAACGCCGTGAAGTGGACGCGACTTTCCTGCCACGACTTCGCCGATAATGCGGTGCGGCTCCAGCTCTTCGCCCTGGCCTATAACTTCGGGAACTTCCTTCGCCAGTTGGCACTGCCCAAGCCGATACGGCACTGGTCAATGACGACGCTCCGGGAGAAGCTCATCAAGATCGGGGCGAAGGTGGTGCGTCATGCGCGGTACACGATTTTCCAGATTGCCGAGGTTGCCGTGTCGTGAGAACTCTTCTCTGCCATCATCGACAGGATCAGGCAGATTGGCGAGATGGTTTCGAGTACGGCGTAGGAAGACTTGTCGTGAAATCATGAATGAAGGGATACCTGTCGGACTTTCGGCTTCGAGTCGTCAGAATGGCCGCGTTTCGATGGATTCCAAGGTTTGGCGGCCAGCTCCGGCTCGTGCTCATGTCCTTGACGGGCATAATGAAGGATCTACAATGGTTACGGAAGAGGGTTGGACACGAGATTCAGTCCGGTTTCGAAGTCCAGCTGGGAAATCTCGGTTAAAACAGCGCAGCGGCGCCATCTCCTTGAGAGTAGCGTGAGGTAAACGGTTTCAACCAAGGCTACTTTGGCATGCAGGTCACGTCTACCGGCCGCCAAATGCTCTTCTCCGTCTGGAATCCCACCAATGGCACGACCACGGCGACTCGAGTAGGACCCGGCGTGGTGTCCCAGACTTTCTCCGGCGAGGGGGATGGCGCCCAGACATATCTGATCTTCCCCTGGGTAGCGGGGAACACTTACAAGTTTCTCACCGAGGCCCAGCCCGATGGGGCGGGCAACACGGATTTCACGTCATGGTTCTACGCCCCTGAGACGGGGGCATGGTATCTCATGGCCATTCTTCATTCGCCCAATACGATCTCGTACTTCGTCGGAGCCTATTCCTTCATCGAGAATTTCGACTATACCCAGGGCTTCGCCCTGCGCAAGGCTCTCTTCGGCAACCGGTGGGCCTATTCCTCCGGCGCCTGGAACGAATTGACACAGGCCTATTATGACGGAGACGACACGGCTATCAAAGGCCAGAGGCTGGATTATGCCGGCGGCGTTTCGGGGAATGATTTTTCCCTGCAGCACGATGGATTCTTCGCCAGCTTCGTGGCACTCAATCAGACCTTCACTCGCCCTGCAGGCGGCCTTCCCCCCAACGTCGATTTCAGCAAGCTGCCGTAGTCGTGATAGGTCTCATGCACCGATGATCTTGTTCAGTCCATCGACGATTTGAGAGAGGCTCACTTAGCACACTGATAAGAGTCTTTATGTTTTTTAGCTCAGATTCTGATCGTCATGGCCCTAGAAAGACAAACAAAATTCCGCGAGACGGGCATGATCCCGCTCGCGGCCACTGAGTGTAAGGATGGGGAAGCACCCGATCAGTGTATAGTGCTTCCTTTCACAGGCGATATCGTGTAGTTCTGCAAGAAATTAAGGTCTCCGATGCCTGCAGGATCACCAAACTGAATATAGAAAATGATGGGGATCCCCGCAGTCGGTATATTGGGAACGTCGATCTCTGAGAACAGTAGATTCGATGAACCGACGTATACTGTCGGTGGCTCCGACACATTATACGTGCTTACCGTGGCACAATTGTCCTTCGAGACCTGAGCGCTGACATAATCGCCCTTGCACGCATTCATGTAATCCACTTCGGTACACGCGAAAATACGCAATGTGTTCGATGTCGATCCCCCGACGATATAGGCTTCTTCCAGATCAATATTATTGCCTGCCACACCCGCGACATACCCCTGCGCCTTGTATTGGGCAAAAGACGTGGAGGCCGAGTTGACGACGCAATAATCATTGTTGTCGTTGTTGTCAATGAAGATAGAGGCTGACTCTCCGTAATAGGCTGAAACATAAAATTTACACGTATCCGTAGCGCTCGGGAAATCTCCCTGGTATGCCTGGTAGGTAGATCCCGTGAACAGTAAAGGAAGGTTGAAGCTTGACCAGGTATTGTCCGAAAAGTAGTGGATCGTCACGTAAGTCGGTTTCTCCGACGGTATCTGCGAAGTGCCGATCTTCGTGTGTACTCTGAATTGTATTTGATGCACATTGTTTTGGTCAATGTACGGCCTTGCCCATGCGAGTCGGAGGTTTTCTTGGTCCTCGGGCGCCGAATACATGGGCGCGATAGCACCGGAACGGCTCGTTATGACATTCGCAGTGGAGATGGAATCGGATATCCCCGCCGCGGGCTTATTCATTAGGGCGCTGTTGCAACCGATCAATGCGATCAGGGCGAGCCCTGAAACCGGACAGAAGGCTCTTATGAGCGATTTCATTGTCATCACACTCCTAAGTGGTGATTCATTTCTTCGATGCGGGCACCGCCATGTAAAACCTGATGGATCTGAATCGAGCGGCAAAGGTCCGCCTTTCTATAATCCGAGAGTTCCCCTTTGATTTCTGGTTTCTTTGTGAATCCTGAGGCCAACTGCCTTTTGCGGGTATTCCTTACATATACCTCCTCCCTCCACCTAGCCTCTAGGAAGCTCAGCAGACTAATGATAAGAATGTATAGGTGCATTAACAAAATTCCAGACGCAAAATTACGGGATTTGAGAGCAAAATGACGGACTAAACGTCGAGGTAGGTTTATTCGGAGGAGGGTCGAATACCGCGCGGCTCGCTGCGAGG